>Ga0209929_1000146_pt1 | contig 27026 bp, 47 predicted proteins | sample SalPon2_C_H2O_MG_2_FD_185731 | JGI IMG/M metagenome (GOLD analysis project Ga0209929, IMG submission 185731) | Salt pond water microbial communities from South San Francisco under conditions of wetland restoration - Salt Pond MetaG SF2_C_H2O_MG... ... | reverse complement strand
TAATATATGTATATACATAAGTCAACCCTAAAAAAGAGTTTTTTTATATTTTATTTATAAATTCTAATTTTGCATAGATTATCGAAGCTACTTTAACCATATTCTCTATATGTTTAAGGCTTTCTTCTTTAGACAATTTATCTTGTTTAATGTCGATCTTATGCTTCTGTAATAGCTTTCGTAAGTGTAAAGCCTCTTCAGAAGCTTCCCTTAGCATAATATTACTCATACAAATCTCCTTGCATTGGGTCGTGTGTCAAAGGCTTGAAAGGTATATTGATAAGTTTGTAAGTGCCTTTGTATTTAGATTGCACTACAGATGAACTTGGTTTTAGTTCCTTTAGTTCTTCTACGTTTAATTGCATCTTTTCATTATTGTGAGTAATTATAATACCACCCATCTTTATGGCTTTGTCTCGCTCATAATCTCTAATGCTAACGTATTTTCCTTGCCATAGTTTAGTTACTAATCGTTTATACATTTTAACACTCCTTATTATCCTAACATATTTTCTCTTTTTTTCTTCTCGTATTCAGTAACTCGTGCTTCTTTATCTTGTAGCTTTAACTTAGCCTCTAGATTATCCAATTTTTCGTCTGACATATCATGAAAGTAACCATCAAGACTTCTAAACGAATCAATTAAATAAAGGAGGTCAGCTATCTCAAATTTATTTAATAAGTTTTTATTATGAGAGTTGGCGTATCTTATAATCTTTCTCGAATGATCTGAGATATGTGAAAAAATATCATCATCATTTATATTTCTTGCCATTCGTTTTATAAAGGTCGCACTAGCTTTAATCATTTCAGTTCTATAGTTTTTCATTATTTATCCTCCAAAGTTAGCGTTGTAACAAACATTATCTATTAGGCACAAAAACCAAAATAAATAATAAAAGAAATACATGGTGGCTATAGCAGAAGCTATAACCACCATAAATTTTAAGATACTAAGCAACATCATCAAGACCTACGCCTTCCATATGCTTTGCATAATTTTCATATGACATATTTTCTTTTTCAAAAACCTTAACTTGCTCTTTTTTTTCTTTCGTTAAAGTTCTAAGCTCATGTAATACGATTGAGACTGGGATTGAATAACCAACTTCTGATTGCATTATTTTTGTAATTTTTTCTAAAGTTGCTATATCGTTTAATAAGTCGTTCATATTGTTTCTCCTAATTTTGTTAATCGTTAATTATTTATTGCATATGTAAATATATAAGTCAACCCAATAAAAGGGGTAATTAAACCCCTTATCTTAGTTTATTGGAACTAGGTAGCCTAAGTCAGAGTAAGCACCATTTACATGTACAGAAAACTCTTTGTCGCCTCTACCCTTAATACGAACTGTGTCGCCATGATTTAGTGGTAATTCTCTAGAAAGCCTTTCGCCTTCAGCACGATCTGCATCAGTGTAAACTGCTTTGATGCAAGCACCTACTGACATAATCCAAATCTTATCTTCAGATTGGTCTTCGAAAAGATAGCATTTAGAAAAACCTCTATTGTGATTAACATTAAAAGTTAACTCTTGGTGCTCACTTTTTCTGTTAAGAATGCTATCACCATTTTTATCCCAAATGCTTTCTATATCTAAATATCTCATTTTTATCTCCATTTTGTTGTTCGTTATTTTTTTAATATAATTTTTGTAGATACAAATGTCAACCCTTATAAGATGTTTTTATAAAATAAATTTAAATGAAATTTAGTGTGAGGTGATTAGGCGATATAATCCTGGAGGAAACCTAACCACCTCTATCCACGCTCAGAGGTAGAGATCAGCGTGGAATTATAACTTTATTGACCTATAGTTAGCTGACATTGTTTGCCAAGCGTTAATCTTAGCTTCAGCAGCTATTCTCATAAATCTTAACTTCTCATCTCTTTCTATAGCAATTTGCATTGCTCGTAAATGTTTTACATATTCGTCACTAGCATAAGCTTCTCTTTCTTGTGCTGACACTGAAATATCTAAATGATCTTTCATAATAAGTGCTTTTAATGATTTTCTGTATTCTTCTAGATATATTCTTTCTGCTTTGGCTTTAGCTACCTCCGCAGCGGAGTCTCTTAAATAGTCTAATGCTTTTGATACTTCTTTTTCTGAAATTATTTGTTCGTTCATTTTTTAAATCTTTCTTGGTTATATGGCGAGATACTCCACCAATATGTAGCTTTATCTCTACCAAAATCTTCATGCAAATCGTACTTGCCCCAAAAATTATCTTCGTCACCTTGAGTGTCATGTAACTCAGCGTGATGATAATAACATAATGGTATTGCATTGTTGTCGCTTGATTTCATGCCCATACCTCTTTTGCCTTCATATGGCTTCAGAAGATGATGAGCTTGAACATTGCCTCTACACCAATCAGCAGCTATGCCATTTAGACAACATACTTGTTTAGCTACAAACATAAGGTGCTTTTTGTTTTTAACTTTAACAGATTTAGGAATTAGCATTTTAGAAGCCAATATCTTCTATATTGTTGTTATAAAGCACATTTTTCTCACTATTTGGATCATTGTCTATGCTATCTTCATTATTAGTGAACTCTCTAGCTTTTAGACTAGTGTAGGCGTTCCCTGCTTCAGATACATCTTTCCAAGCAGAAATAGTCATAGCACCACTATTCATGATTTTATTAACTACACCTTTAGCGTCTGGAGATTTATCAGTCTGTTTACTATCGTTTGCCTTGAGAGTTCCTATAGCTCTATAAAGCTCAACCATAGGCTGACCATCTTTATTCTTACGTTTTACGCCAATAATCCTATGCTCTTCACCCTCAAGGTTTAGTTTGCCTTGTTGTACAATTTGCCAATCATCAGTGTTTTTATATAATATCCCAGAATTTGTGTTATCTTTTTGCATTTTATTCTCCTTTGAAAAGTTTAATATATTGTTCACATTTCTTTATCATAGTTGTGGCGTTCTTCTTATGTTGTTCGCCAAGCTCTTCAGCCCACAATTTAATATCTTGCAACTGAATTATAGTCGCAGAACAACAAGAATGATTGCTCTTTATCATGCTTATAGCTTTATTTAATTCACCTAGATAAGTTCCAAATGCAGATACAGATGAAGCAATATTTCCATCTTTATTAAATAAAACATACTTACGCTTTGGCATTGTATTGTTTTCTGTTTTATCGATTATGTTTGATTCGCCACCTTTGTTACCCGATGCTAAATTACCATCATCCTCAAAGTCTGCTTCTAAATTCAACATAGCTTGTATCTGATATCTTCTAAAGTAAGTTATTGCAGAACCTACATCTTGGCTTTTAGAAAGATGAGAACCAAGCGTACTGCAAGAGGACACATATTGATTAGATGGCAAATGTGTTATTGTAGTTGTAAGTACATTTTCTAAGGCGTCATTTACTTCCATCAATCGCACTTGATACATCAAAGACAATTTATGAGCATGTAAAGCTGGCATACATGCATCAAATATATTATCTAATGTGCTATACATGTGAGGATCACCTTTTTTGTTTTTAAAAAAAGCATTAACACCACTTTTCTCTAAAGGAGAAAACTCTTGCCTTGCATCTTCTATAGCTTGCAAAACAAGATTAGTTTTTTCAGATTGGTAGTTCATTGTTAGTTACTCCAAATTTTGGTTGATTGTTGTTTCATATCTTCACTCCATCTCCAATCGTCATAATTGGGATGTAGCATAGACGCTAGTTCAAAAGCATCATTACTAATACTTAAGAATTTTTGTAAGCCAAAGCAAATCTTTATTACCTCTTGAAATTTTTCTTTTGGGTTTTGTAATTTAAAAGATATAGCTTCCTTTTTAGTCACATAGTCACACCACATTTCCTTATCAGGGTAAGCATGAGAATATACTGCTAACTGTCTTTGGTGTGCCTCAGTAAACTTTGATGGTCTAGCTCCAACTGTCTTTAAATCTCTAATGCTATTTTCATAGATAAAATCTATATAACCTAGAAATGGTATAGGTAAGTCTTCGTGTTGAAAGTAGACCTTCTGTTGATAGTGAGTAGGCGTACCAAAGTCCTCGTATGCTTCTGATGCTACGTTGTAATAGAGTTCTAAAGCACTACGCTCTTTCTGTGTTTTGTCGTCATCTATAGAAATATTATGCTCAATACACTCTGCATCAAATTTGCCATATAAAAACTCATCCATAGCTTTTTGAGGATAATCATTTTTGTTAAGCTTCTTTTCCAAAGCGTGCTCAACTGCTGTGCCTCTGAATGCACCTACACCAAAAGAACCTTTCATACCACATAGATATGTGCCTACAAAAAGGGCTGGGTCTGCCACCCACAAGTTAATCTTGCTAGGTGACAGATGATCTATGTTATGAGCCTCGAAGGGATTGTTACTTTTCATTACGCTAACTTCTCAAGTATTTTTTCAAACCTAGCTTTTATAACCACAGTTGAGTTGCAATCCCCACAACATCTACCTTTAGCCACAGGCTGAGCATTGTGACCATCTCTATATCCATTTATAATTTCGATATTGCCTTTACATATTTTGCACTTTCTTGCTCCATATGTACCTAAGTAACCTTTAGACATTTGTTTCTCCTTATTGGTTGTTCGTTATTAAAACTGTTGTACTCCCATTAAAAAGGTTTGTCAAACCCTTTAAAGAGTTTTTTTTAGTTTACTTAAAATTATTTTTGTATTAATGTAATTTTTTTATGGAGAAAGTCTAATGCAATTAGGAGAATGGATTAGAAGGAATGGCTACAACTACAGAACCTTTGGTGAAGAAATAGGAGTGTCGTTTAGGAATATTGAAAAGTGGAGTAGGGGCGAAACTCTACCACGTTTTAATAAAGCTAAACTTATATTCGACTTTACCAATAATGAGGTTACTGGTCATGACTTTTACGAGAAACAAATACAACGCCATCAAGCAAACCTATAAAGGTGAGGTCTTTGATAGCAAGCGTGAGCTTAAGAGGTTTGTAGAATTAGAATACCTTCTTAGAGCCAAAGAGATATCAGATTTGGAAATACATCCAAAGTTTGATTTGATGTGTAATGGCGTAAAGATTGGAAGATACACTGCAGACTTTCGCTATAAAAAAGATGGTGAAGTGGTTGTGGAAGATGTAAAGTCTAAAGCCACTAAGACAAGGGATTATATGCTTAGAAAGAAAATTCTAGCTACATATAATCCACCAATATTGATAACAGAAGTTTTGAGGTAGAGAACTTATATGTCATGGTCAGCGTTAAAATGGGCGTCAGAGGTCAAGGTAGGTAACAGTACAGATAAGTTAGTTCTTATTATATTAGCTAACTTTACTGATGCTGAGAACACTTGCTATCCTTCACACAAGAAGATTGCAGAGTTATGTGAGTGTAGTACTGACACAGTTATTAGATCACTTAAGCGTTTGAAAGATATGAATTTTATTGATGTTGAAAAAAGATTTCAGCTAACAGAAAATAACAATCATAGACAGACAAGTAATATATATAAACTGAATGTGGATACCCAGTCGCAAAATGCTACCCCACCCCCTCTGCAAAATGCGACACCAATAACCTATCATAATAAAAAAGAATATAGTAAGGAATTTGAATTGTTTTGGAAGGAGTATCCTAATAGACCAAATGACAATAAGTTTGGAGCTTCACAAAAGTTCCAAATAACTATGAAGAATAAAGAAATTACTTTTGAAAACTTAATAAATAAGACAAGATCATTTGCTAAGTCGCAGGCAGGGAAAGATGATCGATTTATCCCACACGCCAAGACTTGGTTATCGCAAAAGCGATTTAATGATGTAGAGCAACCTAAACAACGAAAAACAAACTTAAACTTATTAGTAGGATAAACAAATGATGAAGAACGAAAAATCACTAGCAGAAAAAGCAATTGAGCAAGGAATACATTTAAATAGCTATGGGGTAGGCGACTACAGAACTAGATGTCCAGAATGCTCACCAGGTAGAAGAAAGAAGCATGACCCTTGTTTGTCAGTTACTGTAACATACGAATCAATATTGTGGATGTGTCATCATTGTGATTGGACTGGAGGAGTTAAAGAAAATACTCACATACCATATAGAGAGCCAAGAGTTGTGAGAGAAGAGCCAAAAGAAGTAGCTCCACCAATACCAATTTTGTCAAATGCAAATCATGATCTATCTGAAGGCTCAATGATATGGTTAGAGAATAGGAAGATAACAAGAAAGACTGCAGAAGATTTTAAGCTGTTTACAAAAGACCATAAGCTATGTTTCCCATATTATCTTGAGGGAGATATTGTAAATATAAAAAGCAGAACAAAAGATAAGAAATTTCTACAAGAGAAAAACGCCACTAAGTGTTTGTATAACATAGATATGTTGAGAACACATTGGGAAGAAACTGGGCTCAAGTCTGTTGTTTTTGTAGAAGGTGAGATGGATGTACTAGCCTTATATGAAGCTGGGTTTAGAAATGTTGTAAGTCTACCAGATGGAGCACCTCAAGCAGCGAAGTTTAAATCTGATGATAAAAGGTTTATGGCGTTTGAACATTCTAAATGGATTTTTGATGCTGACGAAGTAATCGTAGCCACAGATGCTGATGAAAATGGCAAGGCGTTGAGGTTGGAGATAATTCATAGATTTGGTAAAGACATTTGTAAGGTTGTCAATTTCCCTCGTGAAGATAATTGGCAATGTAAAGATGCCAATGAATGTTTAATTAAATATGATAAACAAGTATTAAGAGAATGTATACAGTATGCTGAAGAGTTTCCAGTACAAGGTTTACATGGCGTTAAAGAATATCATGATAGTGTGCAGAACATTTATGATGGTAATGAGCAGAAAGCTTTTAGCACTGGATTCAAAGAGTTAGATAAAATATATAAGATTATGCCAAGTACATTTAACTTGATAACTGGCATACCTAATCATGGTAAAAGTAACTTCCTAGATCAGTTGCTATTAAACTTAGCTGAAAGAGAGAATTGGAACTTTGCTATATTCAGCCCAGAACATTCTACACCAAACCACATTAGGCGTTTACTTGAGAAGAGATGCAGAAAGCCATTTGATATTGGTATGCACGCTAGAATGTCGCAAGATGAACTTAACAGTGGAATACAGTTCTTAGATAACCATTTTAAGTTTATTGAGAACACAGAAGAAATCCCAGACATTGAGTTTATATTGAGCAAGGCTAAAATAGCCAAGCAAAGGTTTGGTATTAAGGGATTGGTCATAGACCCATTTAATCAGATAAGCCCTAACAGAGATTATGCTAAAAGAGAAGATGAGCATATAAGAGATATAATTGCTAAGTGTCAGCAGTTTGCTAGAAACCATCAATTGGTAGTATGGATGGTAGCTCATCCTCACAAGCTGCAGCGGAATGATAGTGGGGTAGTTCCTCCACCAGACTTATATCAAGTTAGTGGTTCTGCACATTGGGCAAACATGAGTGATGCTGCTTTAGTAGTACATAGAGACTTTGAGGATAATACGACTAAGATAATCACTAGGAAGATTAGAGAGCAAGGTATCTATGGTCACATAGGTCAAGCATTCTTTTCATTCAGTAATGAGAAAAAGATTTATGAAGAGGTGAGTGAATATGACTACGATTAACAAGATGGAAATGTATGTAGATGAAATGGTCGATGACATAATAGATCAAGTAGAGCAAGACACTCACTTTCTTACAGTCGATGAAAGAGCTTTGTATATACATACTTTAGCTATGAAGCTTCATGAACATTTATTAGGCGTAAAATATAAAACAATGTTGGTGAATTAAAATGAATTGTTGGTGGTGTGAAACAAGTTTGATATGGGGTGGCGACCATGACATAGATGAAGAAACAGAAGAATTTGCTATTGTCACAAACCTATCATGTCCTAAGTGTGATTGTTATGTAGAGGTATATCTACCAAAGGAGAATGTAAATGCTAGTAAGCGATATCACTGAAGAAGAACAAAAAATATTAGATAAAAAATATGAAGATGCTATGATGAGCTTAAAGAATACAGATTTAAAACTATACAAAAGGCTTAGAGCTAACGAGAAAATAGGCTTTGAAAAAAATGTAGATATAATTTTGAGAGAAGACGAACAATTTGAAATGAGGTTATAATGTTACCATATATGATATTGCTAGAGGGTTTTGATGATGCTTATGAGGGTTTTGTAGTACAAGAAAAATTACAAAGACCTACTGTAGCAGTTTACAATAGGACAAAATGTGTTGAAATAATTATGAGAGATAAAAACTATAGCAGAGAAAAGGCTATAGAATATTTTGAAGACAATATTGAAAATATGTGGGAAGGCGATGATGCCCCCTTAATATTAAATTCAATTTCAGTAGAGGAATATGATAAAATTGCCAAGGCTAAAATTATATGAGCACAAAAAACAAAAAATCGATTAAAAAGGTAGGTAGACCTAAATTTGTAGTTACAAAACAAATGTGTGACAAAGCTGAAGCCTATGCAGCTCAAGGATTAACACAAGAACAAATAGCTATGGCGTTAGGTATAGGACTATCTACTCTATACGAAAAGCAGAATGAATTTACAGAGTTTGCAGAAGCTATAAAAAGAGGAAAGGGCAAAGGCATACAAACTATCACTAATAGGCTTTATGAAAAAGCTCTAGAAGGAGATAATACTGCAATGATCTTTTATCTAAAGAACAGAGCAGGATGGCAAGATAAGATAGAGAAAGAAACAGTAATAGAAAAAAGGCAAACTATAGATTTAAGTAGGATATCAGACGATGAACTTAGAAACCTTAAAACAGTCCTTGCCAGAGCTATATCTACTAGCAGAGAAGGAGGAAATGAAGAGGTCATTGAAGGAGTTCACAAAAAACTCTTGGCAAGCGATTGAACCTGGCAGAGAATTTTACGACAATTGGCATATAGATGCAGTATCAGAACATCTACAAGCAGTCGTAGAAGGTGATATCAAAAGACTTATAATTAATATTCCACCAAGACACATGAAGTCTATAAGTGTTGCAGTAGCATTACCAGCTTGGACATGGACTATACAGCCATCAAAAAGATTTTTGTTTGCTAGTTATGCTGGGTCATTATCTATAAGAGATAGCGTTAAATGTAGAAGGCTAATAGAAAGCCCTTGGTACAAAAGCCATTTTGGTGATACATTCTCTCTTACTACAGACCAAAATCAAAAGCAAAGATTTGAGAATGATAAAACTGGTCAAAGGATTGCAACCTCAGTAGATGGAGCACTAACTGGTGAAGGTGGTGATATAATTGTTATTGATGATCCTCATAACGTAAGAGAGGCTGAATCATCAACAGTTAGAGAAGGCGTTCTAGAGTGGTGGGATCAGGCTATGCAAACTAGACTGAATGACCCCAAAACTGGAGCATTTATAATAATTATGCAGAGGGTTCATGAAAATGACCTTACTGGACACATATTAGCGAATGAGTACAATGATTGGGATCATTTATGTTTACCTGCAAGATACGAAATTGGTCACCCAACGCCAACTAGATCATCGCTTGGCTTTAGCGACCCAAGAACTTCAGAAGGGGAGTTGTTGTGGGAGAAGAGGATTGACGAAAAAACTCTTGATAATTTGGAAAAAAGTTTGGGTTCATACGCTAGTGCTGGTCAATTGCAACAAAGACCAATGCCCAAAGGAGGTGGTATCCTCAAAGCAGAATGGTGGGTTCCCTGGGAGAAAGATGAGCTTCCAGAGATTGAGTACTTGGTTCAAAGCTACGATACTGCGTTTAGTACCAAAGAAACAAGTAGCTATAGTGCAAGAACAACGTGGGGCATCTTTAAACAGAATGGGCAAGTAAACGCCATAGTTGTAGAAATGTGGTACGATAGAGTAACTTACCCAGAGCTAAGAAAGCTTGCTCAAGAAGCCTATGATGACTGGCAGCCAGATACAGTGCTAATAGAAAAGAAAGCTAGTGGGCAAAGTTTGCTACAAGATTTAAGGATGGGTGGCATACCAGTATTAGCTTATTCACCAGATAGAGACAAGATTGCAAGGGCACACAGTAGTTCTGCATTGTTAGAGGATGGTAGAATATTCTATCCACAAGGAAAAAAATGGGCTAAAAACCTAATTGATATATGTTCAGCCTTCCCTGCGGGTGATAATGATGATATAGTTGACACTTGTACACAGGCTTGGCTAAGATTAAGAAAAGGTTGGTTCATCACTCATTCTACAGATTATGATGAAGAAGATGAAGTTCAGGAGAGAAGGATGACAATATATGGCTAGAGAACCTAAAGTAATTCCCTTTGCAGAAGGTATGCCTTCAGACGAGTTTCAGATAGAAGATATTGGTAATGATGAGGTATTAGTAGGCGACCCATCTTTAGATATTTTGGAAGAGGAAGATACATCCTTTGACCAAAACCTTGCAGAAACAATTGATGCAAAAGAATTAAATTCAGTCGCAAGCCAACTAATTACAAGTTACGAAGCAGATAAAGAAGCAAGATCACAATGGGAAGACAGATATAAGCAAGGCTTAGAAACACTTGATGTGCATGGTGGTCAAGAAGAAGAGGAAGACCAAAGGGCTACAAGAGGGTTAAGCAACGTAGTTCATCCTATGATAGCAGAAGCAGCTACACAATTTAATGCAAGGGCAATAGCAGAATTATACCCAAGTGGCGGGCCAGTTAAAACAATAATAGTTGGTGACCCAAGCGAAGAGATGGAAGAGCAAGCTCGTAGAGTTAAAGACTTTATGAACTATCAGATTACTCAAGACATGCCAGAGTACTTCCCTGATTTAGACCAAATGCTATTTCAGTTACCATTAATTGGACACACATTTAAGAAAGTTTGGTGGGATGCTAATTTAGATAGGCAATGCTCACAATTCGTAAAGGCAGAAGACTTTGTAGTTTCTCCAGAGAGCAAAGACCTTTACACATCAAGCAGATATACACACGTTATTCGTATGCCTAAGAATGACTTTAACAAATATGTTAAGGCTGGGTTCTATCTACCAAGTAAGTATAGTGGGGAAGACATAGACCCAAGTGGTGACGTAGGTAGTGAGATAGAGGGCGTTGACCCTTATGGAGATAGCGAAGACGAAGTCATGACACTTCTAGAGGTACATGCTTATCAAACATTTGATGGTATAGATGTTGCTGAAGAAGAAGACGATGATAACATGGTTGCTCTTCCTTATGTAATTACAATTGATTACGATGCAGAAAAGATAGTTAGCGTAAGGCGTAATTGGAGAGAAGAAGACCCAACACAAAAAAGAAGAGATTGGTTTGTAAGTTATAAGTTCTTGCCTGGAACTGGTTTCTATGGTTTTGGTTTGTATCATATGATAGGTGGCTTGGGCAAAGCAGCTACTGGTTCACTTAGAGCATTATTAGATTCAGCAGCCTTCGCTAACATGCAAGGTGGATTTAAGCTCAAAGGTAGAGTGACTGGTGGAGAAATGCAGATAAACCCTGGTGAGTTTGCAGACCTAGATGCTACAGTAGATGATGTAAACAAAGCTATTATGCCACTACCATTCAAAGAGCCATCAAGTACCTTGTTCAATCTTATGAACGCTATCGCAGATGCAGGAAGAAGGTTTGCTAGTACTGCAGACTTGAATGTAGGCGATGTTAATCCAAACGCTCCCGTTGGTTCAACAGTTGCACTGATTGAGCAAGGTAGTAAAGCCTTTAGTGCTATACATAAAAGATTGCATTATTCACAAGGGCAAGAGTTCAAAATGTTGGCGAAGCTTAACGCAGAATATCTGCCAGAGAGCTTTACCTTTGCTATGGGTGGTATAAGCGAAACTATATTTGCTAAAGACTTTGACGAAAGAATAGATGTAATACCAGTCAGTGACCCTAATATATTTAGTTCTGCACAGAGAATTGCACAAGCCCAAGCAGTTCTTCAGATGTCAACTGCAAGCCCACAACTTTACGATCAGTATGAAGCTAACAAAAGAATGCTAGAGGCTATTCGTATAAACAACATAGACGAAATACTGAAGAAGCCAGATGATGCAGCACGAATTGATCCTATAACAGAAAATACTGCACTCATGTATGGTAAAGCTATAAGAGCCTTTCCAGACCAAGATCATGACGCACACATTGCAGTTCACCTTCAGTTTTTACAAGACCCAATGTTAGCTGGAAACCCAGGTGCTGCGGCTATGCAACCAATTATGATAGCTCATATTGCTGAACATATAGCGTTGTTATATAGACAAAGAATGCAAGCAAGTATTGGCGTATCATTACCAACATTGCCAGAGCTTCGTGACCCTAAATTTAAGTTCGAAGATATTAATTCAGATATGGATAGGATAATAAGCGAAAGAGCAGCAGAGGTTGTGGCTAAAGCACCTCAAATGCAAGCGATTGCACCTCTAGCTAAAATGATGGAGCAACAACAACAACAACAACAAAACCCATTACAATACGCACAAGAATTAGCGAAATTAGAAGCTGAAGCCCTAAAAGCAAGGACTGAGGTGCAAATACAAGCTGACCAAGCTAAAGCACAACAAAAACTAGCAATTAATGAAGCAGAAGCGAAACAAGATTTGCAGATAGAGCAAGCCAAGCTACAAGCAGACTTACAAGCAAAAGTAGCCAAGTTGGAACTTGAACTGCAGATGGAGCGTGAAAAAAACCAAGTTGAAATTCAAAAGGAGATAATGAAAGATGCCAATAGTAATAACCCCATCAGGTGAGTATGTTGATTCAGTAACAGAAAACCCAGTACAAATGACAACCCCACCTATGGACAACATGGCACAAAGATTGTCACAAGGTATGGGTCAACGAAACTTAGATCCAGGATCAGTTGTTCGTGAAGGCGAAATGGCTAGAGAAAACATACCATCAAATATGGACATGGGTATGAATAGCATGATGCCACAATCAGATATGACAGACATAGACAAAGTGCGTTTACTTATGGATATGGGTCTAAATGAAGTAGATGCTATTGAGGCAGTAGTTAGAGAAAGAGGTATGGGTACAGTTAGACCAGAAGAGTTTGGTGGTCAACAAATGCCAGCCCAACAACAACAAGCACCTATGCAACAACAAATGCCAATGGCGAGACCTCCAATGCCATCACCAGGAATGGGAGTTTTACCTTCAGCACCACCACCAAGACCAGATATGAGTGGTATGTCTAGAGAGCAGATGGATATGTTAAGAAGAGGTATTGATCCTTTTGCAGAAGGCATGGTCAGATAAATGGCTAGAGGCGACCAAAATGGAGCTTTAGGTAGTCTAACTGAAGATCAGTTTGGAAGCCTTTCAAGAGGCTTTGATATGACTAACCCAGTTGCGTCACTGGGAGGATTGGGTGTTAATAAAAGTGGAGGAATTAGTGCGGGGTTAGGGGTTTTAGGTTTTTCTACAACACCAGTAGGTATAGCCAACACAGCATTAGATGCTTATGGAAGATATAGTGCAGAAAAAGCAGCTCAATCAGCACTTGGTCAAAACAGAGGTTTTATAGATACAGTAACTGGGTTGGCTACAGCTAACAACGCTATGGGTACTGCAAGAGGTATGGCTGACACTAACAAAGATGGAAAAGTATCTCAAAGAGAAGCTCAAAATTTTGGAATGCAACAAGGTAAGATGACTGCCTATGGAGTTGGGCTTAATCCTATGTCTGGTTACACACCAAATACTGTTTCAATACAAGGTCTAGCTGGGTTTGGGTTAAGTACACCAACCACAGGAACAGTAAACGCTATGGAAGCTCCATCTAAGGGCGTAGATCAATTTGGTTTTAGCACAACGCCAAACACATACACAACTGCACAAGCAGAAGCAATTGGTCAAGGAATTGGCAAAGGTGTAACTGGGCTTGGTGGGGGTAAAGGTGGTAGTTATAGTGGCATAACAAACTTTACACAAAACCCAGGAATTGATAAAAATGACCCTAATAGCACAGGAGCATCTACAGGAATTGGTGGCTCTGCATCTGGGGTTGAAGGCATGGGTGGCACAACATCTAGTTCAGCAACTGCTGGACAAGACACAGCAACAAGCGGACCCACTGGAACAAGTTATTCTGATGATGCACAAGGTTCAGGTGGTGGTGGTGGAGGTGGCACATACATATGCACTGCTCTTTATGAAATGGGTGATATGAAAAAATATATCTACAAATACGATCAGATTTATGGAAAACGTGTAGACCCATTGGTGTATAAAGGTTATTGTGTATGGGGAGAATATGTAGCTACAAAAATGAGAAACAAAGGGTTAGTCTACAAAATCGCCAAGCCTTTAGCGTTAGCTTGGGCAAAACAAATGGCTTATGACTTATCTAAGGGAAGACATGGTAAGAAGAGCAAGGTAGTTAAGGTTATAAGTAAAGTGGGCGAAGGAGTTTGTTACGCTTTAGGTTTTGTATCTAATATCAAGCAACTTATAGGAGAAAAATATGGCTGATATCAATATAGAGAACATGGAAGAGAACGCAGAACTTTTCATGGAGAAGATGGGTTTTCCTCACGATGCACCTGGTTTAGAGCTATCTGACGATCAGTTAGTTAACTTTTTATTATTATGTTATCAAGGTATGATGCTTCCAGACGAAGAAGAGGAAGAGGATTACGAAGAGATGGATGGAGACGTCAAGGTCAAAGTCATGAAAGTAGATAGTGGCGATATGAGAGGCGTCATGGATGAGATACTTGGTCATGGCTCACCAAAGATAGGAATGTAATCATGCCAGGAAAAGTATATTCACCAAAACAAAAAAAGATTGCTAACATGGCAAAGCCAAAGAATAAGCTGACTGGTGCTGATTTTAAAAAACTAGCTATGTTAAAGAAAAAGAAGTCCAAATCAAAGAAGGCTTAAATGGCTAAAAGTAAGTTTCTATTAGAGTTTTTGACTAAGAACTTTAAGCCTTTATTCAGTGAGAATGAACTTGGTGCTTTAGGTAATATTGCTACTAGAGACGATTTAACAAAAGAATTTGGCACACTACCAAGCTATGAGATTACTGGTGATCAGATTAGAGATGCTTTTGGAAGTAAATTTAGAGCGATAGATGCCTACAAAGATAATGCTCTACCTTTTCAAAGAGGTTATACTAAACTAGTTCGTGACCCACTTGAGGGCTTTTCTATGACTGCAAATGTAGGAAGTTTGCCCAAAGACCCTACATTAGTAACAGACGCCTCAGTTCTTAAGGGTAAGACAATCATTCCATTGGTTGGAGATAGGTCAGTCAGAGGTGCAGAAATTACTAGTATTGGTGGAAAGAAATTTGAGAAGCCAGTAAAAACATATGGTGGCGTGCAGTTCATGGATGATAGCGAGGCTGCTTGGGCTTCTGATTTGTCACCTATGAGGTCAATACAAAATATAGCACAGACTGTACAAGATATGGGTGGTAAGCCAGTAGGTATGACAACTACTATGTCAGAAAGAGGTGCAGATTTCTCATTAGACACAGCGAATTTGATTATTGAATCACTTAAAGCAAGTGATCTATCTAAAAACAAGCTAAACAAAATGACCAAGCTTATAAAAGACACAACCATAAAAGGTGAAAAGCCATTTAAAAAAGTTCCAAATTTAAACAACATGGATGAGTTTGCTAAATACTTCAGAGGTCTTCCTGGAACAACTAGAGTTGAGATGGCAAAAAGAATGGATAGTGCACAACTCCAAGAGGCAGGGGCACCAGATATTGGTCAAATTAGGATTGCAGTTACTAATCCTGGAATGTTAGCAGAAGACTTTTTAGGTATGGGTGCAAGATTTGTAGATATCGATCCATCTTTAGGTGTTTTGCCAAGCAAGCATACAACATACAAAAGTCAGATTATGAAAGCACCAGATGCTGAGACATATACTTTTGGTACAAATATACCTAGAACTATCATGCTTAGAAAAATGATGGAAAATAGAAGAGCCACTGGTGATTATGGGAAGTTCAAACCAATGCCACAAGATTACAGAGGTTTGGTTATGAAGCCACAAGTAGAACAAGTAGACCAACAGTTAATAGATGAGGCGTCTAAATTCCTAGAAATACAAAGAACACTAGGCGACGAAGAAGCATACAAATACGCTCAAAGTTTGATACCAGCAACATAGGAGTTATTATGGCTAAAAAATCAGGATTATACGCTAATATACATGCTAAGAGAAAAAGGATAGAAGCAGGCAGTGGTGAAAAGATGAGGAAAAAAGGTCAAAAAGGAGCACCAGAAAAAGGCACTTTTGCTAAAATAGCAAAACAAGAAAAGAAAAAGAAGAAAAAAACAAGGAAATCATAATGGCAAAAGGCGTTAATCATTATTTTAAAGATGGCACTAAGTACACTGGAGCAACTCACAAGGATGCTAAAGGTAAAGTTATGTCAGGTGCTAAACATACTAAAAACAGTAAGTATTTAGTTCATATGAAAGATTTATCGGCAGTAGCCAAAAAGAAGGCAAAGAAAGCTAATGGCTAAGTATAAAGGTAAAAGTGTATCTCTAAATAAGCCTAGAAGAATAGCTAAAGGCGAAACATCCTATGGCAAGAAGAAGTCAGTTGTTTACGTTATGGATGGCGATAAAGTAAAGCGTGTGACATTTGGTGACCCAAACATGCGAATCAAGAAAACCCAAAAGGGCAATAGAAAAAGCTTTAGGTCTAGACACAACTGTGACAATCCAGGACCGAAGACAAAAGCTAGATATTGGTCATGTAAGGCTTGGTAAGATGAACCCATTTGGTGTATTTGCAAAACTAATCAATAAGGGCGTAAGAAGCAAAGATGTAGTGCCATATCAAGGTGCTGGTGAAGTTTTAGATGCTATGCCTACTGAAGAACAATTAAGAGAGCTAGGCAACCTACCAACTGAGAAAGAATTAATAGAAAGAGGTTTTGACCCTAAGACTTTCTATCATGGTAGTCCAGAAAAAAACATAATGGAGTTTGTGCCTCAAGCTTCTGACAGAACAGCTTTTGGAGGCTTTAGAGAAAGAAGAGTAGGTGAGCCAGTAACATATTTTAGCGAAGACCCAAGATACACAGTAGGATTTGCACTCAAAGGCAAAGGTGGCACAAGTGTGTTGGATGACAGAGGTAAATATATGTACAGTACGCCTTCTTCTACTGCACGAATATATCCAGTAAAATTAAAAATAGATAATGTTTATAACTACAAAAACCCACAACACCAAGAAATGTTAGAAAAAGAATTAGGTCAAAGCTTAGATATGGACACAAAGATTGGAGACCCTTTCAAGTTGCAAGAGCCAGACATAAGTAAAGCTATAAAAGATTTGGGTTTTGAGGGTTTTCTTACTAATGAAACAGCAAGATTTGGCAATAGGACAGTTGGTTTATTTTATCCAGAGAAGGGCAATGTAAGAAGTGTGTTTGCACAATTTGATCCTGAAAAGGCAGACAAAGGCAATATATATGCATCTATAATACCACCAGCGACTACTGCAGTTGGTTTGGGTGCACTTGCTGGATTAGAGGATTCAACATGAGTGCATTAGGTATACTAGGTAAGCTTATAACCCAAGGCACAAAACAAGTGAGCCCAGGTGCTTTACCTAAAAATTTACAAAGAGCACAAAGTCAAGGTTATGATGTAGATAATAAACTTTATCATGCAACTAATGCTGATAAGATAGATGAGTTTAGGACAGATTTAATTGGCTCAAATACAGATGAAGGTTTTTATGGTAAAGGGTTTTACTTTTCCCCATACAGTGGTGAAGCTGGTTACTATGGGAAAAATGTTGGAGAATATGTCGTAAAGGGAAACATGTTAGATTTAAGAAACACAACTGATGATTATACATTAGGTGGTGTCAAAAAATTTGTAGATTGGGCAAATAAATTAAACAAAATAAATATGTTAGATGATGCAACAGAAAAAGGTTTGAAGGGTGCTGAGAAATTATTAAAATATTTTGATGAAAACATAGAGTATAAAATAGGTCAAAACCCAGATGGTACAGATGGAGTTTTTGCTACTATCAAAGACCCAACTAGAAAATCTGATGTTTATAAAGACAAAGAATATCCTTTTACAGTTGACACAAAAGTTGATGCAAGAGGTTTTTTTCCAGAAACAAAAGAACAAGCTAGAGAGCAATTGTTAAATGGATTTGCTTTCCAAATGAAAAAAAACCCATACAAAGAAATTGATTACTTTGAAGGTTGGAATGATGACATTTACACATCTTTAAGTGACTATATAAGGGTGGGTGGAAAAGGCTCAGCCGAACTGACAGAAAAAGCTAAAAAGTATGGCTATGATGGCATTTTAGCACCAGGTGATGAGGTTGTTGTTTTTGAGCCACAAAACATAAGATCAACCAGTGCAGAGTTTGACCCTAAAAAATCAGATTCAAAAAATGTTATGGCGTCAATGGGTGGCATAACAACTTTAGGTAGTTTGGGTGCTCTGGCAGGTTTGGATGAGGGCACATAATGGTAAAGCCTATAGTAAAAGGCATCACTTACGTTGTAGATGCTTTAGGAAACAAGATAGGGGCGTTACCAAGCACTAGCAAAAACATTAGTGAGTATTCTGATATTATTGACCAAAGTGTACGATTGGATACACCTGACGCTTTTAAAAATATATTTCATCAAGATAAAGAGTTCGCCAAAGGATATGGGGGTGAACTAAAGTCTGGGGCTTTAAAATTTGGTAGTGAGGATATACCACCATCACTGACAGACAAAGAGCTTAATGATGCTCAGAAAGAGATACAAGCACTTACACAAGATTATCTTAAAGACTTACCAGAAGAAGTAACTGTTTACAGATATGGCGATTTAGATAATGAAAGTGGGGTTAGTTCCTTTACATTGAACCCTAATTATAATGCTGACCTTAGCTTGCCTTGGCAAAAGCGATTGCAAAGTCCACTACAAGCATTTAAAGTAAAGAAAAAAGATATATTGGCGAGCCCAGACATAAACACCTTTTTTGGAGGTGGCAGAACATTTGATGAGCAAGAAGTTATTATTAGCAACGACAAAGTAAAGGTTAAGTAATGGCTAAGAAAACAAAAATAAAAAAGGTAGCTAACGCTGAAATAAGAGCTGCTAAGAAATTTTTAGAATCAAAAGGCTTGGAATCAGATGAGGTAAGCCCAAAGAAATTTGCTACTGCAGCTAAGAAGCTAGATAAAGGCTTTCAAGAAACTCTAGAGATATTGGCAAGAACATTATCAGCAGGACAAGTGTAATGGATATTAAAAGCTTTTTTAGTAATTTAAAAATGAAAGCACCACAAGTTGATATTAGTGGTGGGCGTTCTGTAAATCAATTTGCAGTTAATTTGCCAACTAGCACTCCTAACATCACAGAAATAAAAAACAGAGCTAGTGGTAGTGTGGATTTAAATTTTGAAGCTCCATCAATGGTTGAAGGTCAGCCCACTGTATTTGGCATGGGTGGTAGTGGTAATTTTATGGAAGGTCAAGTTAAATTTCCAGAAGAGCTACAAGTTTATGGTGCTCCTGCAAGTCAACAGTTTGGGCAAGGATTAACAGTTGATCAGTTAAGGGCGTATTTAGGTATACCAATAACAGAAAACACAAGCTTAAATATACAAGGTCAAATAAACCCTTACTACTTTGATCCAGTGGATGGAACGCCACTTGGAAAAGAAAAGAATATTGGGGCAAATATAGAGTATAGGTTCTAAATGGCTGAGACTGAGCTAGATAGATTTTTTAGAGAGAATAGAATAAGGGAAGCACAAAGCGTAGAGCCAAGTGTTTTTGAAGACCCTAGATATGCTTCTATGATATACAACTCTAGCGTACCTCTAAATCAGTTAGAGAAGAATATACAACAATCCCAAGGTTATATGTTAGAGCCTTACAGCCCTACCATGAGAGACACAAGTCAAAATTATGTGCAGTCAGCTTTAGAATATTTGAAATCAAAAGGTATTGTAGGGAAAGATGTTCGAGAAGGCAAAAGAACGCTTAAAGGTACAACAGAATCATTTACTGGAACAGAAGATAGTATTGGTCTTGTTGATGCTACACCTATAGGTTCATTGTTTGCTGCTCAAGAAGGGCAAAGAGCACTAGTAAAAGCTGAGCCAGATGCATTTAAAAGGTCAATGGCAACATTAAGTTTCATGCGAAACCCTTTTCAAACATATCTAGATAGACCAGATATAGCAGAACCAGCATTTGATATTGCGTCTAGTGCAGTCGAAGGTTTGGGGGTTGCTTATTTAGCTAAACCAATAGCAAAAAAATTTAAAAATTTTGCTAAATCTTTAGCAGATAAAATCAAAGGTGATACAGAAGTATCTGCACCAACCATAGGGGCGTTACCTAAAGCTGAACCTAAGATGTTAGCAAGTACAAGAAGAATGCCACCAGGTGGTGGTAATGTGATGACTGACCCTAAAGTCGTTGATGAGTATGGTTTTTACTCAGAAGCAGAGCGTCAAGCTAAGATGATGCAACAAAACAAAGGGTCAGGAGCACAGTTTGCTGGTTTTTTATTAAACAAAGGCGTAAAACAAGATGAATTAGATGCAGTTGGGCTTACTGATTTATTTGAAAATAACTCTAATGTAACTAAAAAAGACATTATAGATACAATAGAGTTAAACAAAGTTGCTTTGATAGAAACAAAAAAAACTAAACAAGTGGGTGATGGTATAGATCCAGATGAATATTTTGCAAGTGAAACATTCACTGATATTAGAAAAGGTGACGAAGGATTTAAAAGTGCTGATGAAGTTAAAGAGGCATACGAAACAGGCAATTACTCAAGACCTACCATAGAGTATGATGCAAAGATTTTTGAGGGTTTAGACGTTGAGCCTAAAGAAATGAAGTTGTATGGCACTATAAATACTCATGTACCTACACAATACAAAACTGTAATGTTTGAAAATCTAGATGATACTGCACAAGACGTAACTGATATATATTTTACATTTAGACCAGACGCTGATGTAAAAGATTGGCGAAACTCTGTTGAGGCTGAAGAGTATGTCGATGAAATAAATAATAGGATTAGGACAGAGGGTAGTGCAGATGGGCAAACTAAATTAGCAGAAATAAAAAACCTTACAATAGATGACTTAGCAGAAATTATAGAAATGCGAACTCCTCGTAGTTTTGATGAGGCTATGGTTAGGCTTAAAAGTGCAACTATACAAGATGGTGTCTATGATCCAGGTAGTATTGCTAAATGGGAAGGAAGTACACAAAAAGGTGGTACTAACTACAAAGAGTATTTATTGAGATTGCCACCAAAAGGTGAGAATCGTTTTGGTGAAGTTCGATTAGAGAACCCTAAAATATATCAAAAAGGAAAAGATTTTCAGTACAAAACACACTTTGATGAATTTAATCCAATATTTCATATAAGAACTAAAGATAGGGTATCGTTAGATGGTAGAAAAATACTATATGTCGAAGAATTGCAAAGTGATTGGGGGCAAAGGGGTGCTGGTCGAGGTTTTAAATTAGAAGGAAGCAAACTTAAACAAGCAGAAAAAGAACTGAAAGATGTGCAAAAACAAATTTTAGATTTGAAAAAAGGTGGTGTTCAGCTTGATGGCTATGAACAAGAAACGCTTTATAAATTTGCTTTTCCTGATAGACCACCAATTAGAATACCATACAAAAAACCTAAAGACTTTCAAGCACAGCACGAAAACCCTGCTAAATATTATGATACCAATGCCAATGTTAAAGATTATGATTTTGAATATTCTCAAAGTCGTATGCCAGAAGAGTTCAGAACAATGACATTTGGTCAGTATATGAATTTTTATGATACAATGGGTGAATACAGAAAAGGTGAACTTAGTGATCAATCATTAAAATATAGACTAGATAGTATCATAGACAAAGATAACTCTATAAACAAATATTATGATGATAAAGATGCAGATTTCTTATTTGGGCAAATAAACCAACCAAGATTTAATGCTGATGGCAATAAATTTATGAAAGAGCTATCTAAAGATTATTTAAAAAAATCGAATCAAATTAAAGGTGGCGTTCCATCCGCACCATTTGTGACAGATAGAAATAAATGGACTGGTCTAGCCATAAAAAGACTATTGAAGTTAGCAGATGAAGGTGGGTATGATGCTATTGCCTTTACGCCAGGTGAAGTTCAGTATGATAGATGGGGTAAACTATCTCTTTTAGATTACTACAATAAGATAATACCACAAGTTGCATCCAAGCTACCAAAAAGTCTAGGCGTAACCACTGAAAAAATAAAAATACCAATACCTAGTGATAAAAGTTTAAGCATAACTGAAATGTCAGATGGTAGATTTTATGTTTATGATTCAGGAGATCAACCTGTTGAGCAATTGTTCGATGAAAGTTTTCGTACTAGAGAAGAAGCGAGAGAATTTATTAAACAAACTTTAGATATGACTGAAAAAGGGCAAGAAACTTTCGCAATAAACATAACACCTAAAGTGAAGGAAACAGTTAGAGGTGGTATGCCATTATTCTCAGCTACTGGAGGTGCTCTAGGTTTAGGTGCTACCATGAACAATGAAGACTATGGGGCACTAAGCAATATGCCTAGTACCCAAGCCAACGCTACCTAGTTTAAGCTTACTAAAGTACCTACAATCGTTCCTAACCATATAGCCTTATCAACATGCATATTATTTAATTTGTAAGAACAAGAACTTAGTGATAATAAAAGCAAAATTGTAATTACAAAACTTTTCATTTAACTCTAGCCTTTCTTAATAGTTCAGCACAAATTACTCTATTAAAGTTGTGCCTATTAATTAAATATTTATGTAAAGCTTTAATATTAGTCTTAGCTCTAATACAAAGAAGATACCCATAATAAAACCTTTGTGCATCCCTAGAGATATAAGCGTCACCTATGCATTGAAATACTGAGGTGTGCCCTTTTATCATACTCATCATTGTCATGCCTCTACCCTCTCGTAATAAGAGTTGATAGTCCTAATAGCTTTGACGCCTTCCCAATATGAGTATCTAGTATCCCAAGTATCGTAAACAATGCCATCTTTCATAGTCATCATATGATTGTTTATGCAGACAATAATGTTCTTGAGCTTACTCAATTGGTCAAGTCTTGTCCTTTCTTTAGAACCAAACTTAATTAATGGCACATATCGATAGCCTTTTCCAAGAATATAATCATGATACACCTTCTTAAAATTACCATTTCTAGGTGTGGCACTTTTCATTTTCTTAGATACTTTGTTGTTTCGTGACTTCTTATAGGCTTTGTTGAGTTGGTATAACTCGTCATAAATAACCTTATAGTCAGTATTGGTTGAGATGGAGATTGCCCTTACGACACAATCCCCAGCATTACCTTTGAAATACATAGACCTACCACCATCGTGGTATCTGTAATCTACATCCATTAGCAACCCTCCCTATATGTTGACCAATATTCATCCCAAGCCCAATCGCAAACATCCCTAATCATATCTGAATATGAGCTAACTATAACCTTGCCATTTGCCAAAGACTTAATTTTAGTCGTTGCCTTTTCATATAAATCAGTAACATGTTCAGAATCAGAAACCATATTTACAGTAATACTATCAGTTATAGTATTTTCGATTTCCATTAAATAATCTTTATATTTACTCATTTTATTTAGTACCTCCAACCATAATTGAAATATTAACAAATTGTACTGCTTTGTGTTTTGTAGGAAAAGTTCTTACAAGATTACCATTGTGATAAGCAACCCACTTACAGCTCTTATCATTTTGAACAGAGCTTCTGATTACTTTCCAATCTCTAAATTTAAAATTCATTTGTTTCTCCATATTTTGTTGTTCGTTGAAATGATTCTATCACATACAAAAAGCAATGTCAACCCATAAAAAATGTTAAATAAACCCAAATTAGATGTTGACATATGTATTTACATTTGCTATAACAATTAAATAGACGAAAAACGATTAACAAAATTTGGAGTAAAAAATGCAAACAGTTTTATCAAAAGAAATCGTAGGTTATGGTAGTTACAATAGTTATGTAAATAAAAAAGGTCATCCTACAAATATTCAATTTAACTTTGAAAGAATACTTACTAACAATAGATCAGTGCATATATATGGTTGGGATACAGACACTCCTATATGGAATATTAAGTATACTGAAGATGGTTATAATTATGAAGTAGTTGGTTGTGTTACTGCTTTTCCTTTAGATGGCGTAAATGCATCTATTAAATGGAATGATGAGGACTACACAATATCTAGCGATGATCCTTTTAAGGCGTTTGTAGATATCGTTAATTTAGTTACTACGACTATTACAGAAGAAGAGAATCAAGCATTTTATAAACAGTATGGTTATTAAGGAGAAAACTATTGTTAAAAGCAAAAGTAATACCAATAAATTGGAAACGTATTGATGAAAAGACTTATCAATACGATAATATGGAAATATCTAGCGTAGGGGATATCGAAACTGGTATCCCATTTGAGGTAAGAAATATGATGATAAAACGTGGGTATAATACACTTTATACCTCGTTTGATTGGGAAGATGTAATTAATTTTGTAGAAACTAGGGGGCAAACACTGTAAAATAAATAATCTAATAGACTGGGAGGTTTATTATGAAGATATTATTAACGCTAACATTGTTAGCAGTTGTCACTATGTTCGCCCATAACTGTCGCAGTGATGAGGTAAACTGTTTAGCCCTCAATATATACCACGAAGCACGAAATCAGCCTACAGTGGGCAAATTAGCAGTGGCAATAGTAACTATAAATAGAGTTAAAGACGAAAGATTTCCAAACACAATATGTGGCGTAGTCCTTCAAGGTAAATACCAAAACAATCACCCAATAAAAAATAAATGTCAGTTTAGTTGGTGGTGTGATGGTAAATCAGACAAACCAAAAGATTTGCAATCTTGGGATTATTCGTTACATTTAGCTAAGTCTATACATGAAGGGCATTTAGATAATATAGATTTAGTGAAAGATGCCACACATTATCATGCAATTTATGTTAGACCTTATTGGGTTAATGCCAAACGTAAGATAAGGATAATAGGTGATCATGTCTTCTACAGTTGGGAAAAATAACTTTGACTTCTGTAAACAATGTGGAACTAGATTAAAACAAGTACAAAAGAGATATGCCGCTAGGTGTTGCCCAGAATGTCTTGTTGCTGAAAATAGACCAAACTATGAATATTCTATGGCATGTAAAGAGGCTATGAACCCTAATAGCGATGAATCAGATGGGGGAAACGTATTCGAAGACGACCCAAAAGCAGTCAATGAAATAGAGTATGGCAAAGTTATAAAACAGTCAGTAGGTTATGTATATACAGAAAGTCCTATGGCTGAACCAATTGTAGATATAAAAAAATAATATTTGGCTTTTATAATTAATTAGTTATTATATTTGGCATGAATAGAGCATCATTTCCATCACTAATGACGAAAGGAAACAAAACAATGAAAATGTATGGCAAAAAAGCTAAGAAAAAAGTTGTTAAGAAAAAAGGTAAGAAGTATGGAAAAAAGTAAAGATGTAGAGATTTTAGTTACTGGCGTCTCTATGTCTGGAGAGGTTAAACTAAATGAACACAATCGAACTACTGAAGAGAATAAAGAACAACCTACGAGAACAGAAATCTGCGATAGCAGAGAAGATGATTGAGGGAAGAGAAACAGACTTTCAATCATACCAAAAAGACGTTGGAATAGCACAGGGACTTGAAGACGCTTGTGCTATTATCGACAAAACATTAACTGATTTAGATCAAGGAGATGAATAAACATGTCTCATCAACATGACATAGCGAAGCTATACACCGATGAAGAGTCAAAGGCTACAATCGGTTCACACCAACTACCAATACCAATGGGTTGGAAAATCTTAATACAACCAAATCAAGCCAAACAAAAAACCAAAAGTGGTATAATACTCCCAGAGAAAGCAAAAGAAAACGAAGCATATCTTACTGCTCATGGGATTGTTGCATCTATTGGTGAGCTTGCATATAGAGAAAGAGAAAGTGGAGCAAGTTGGCGTATTTATAACAAGCCAAAAGTAGGCGATAAAGTTACTTATGGTAAATATGCTGGACAAAAACTTACGATAAATGGCGTAAGGTTTCTCTTATTAAATGACGATGAAGTTACAAGTATACTGCCAGATGGCGTAGACGTAACAGCTTATGTATAGGGAGATTGTATTATGAGCGAAAATTCCAATCCTATCGAAGAGATAGAAAAAGAAATTGAAGAGACAAGGCGTAAAGCCAAATCTGAGAATTTTGAAATAGAAGTAACTGACGAAAAAGAAGTTGAAGCCCAAGCTGAAACTCAGTCTGAAGAAGCCCCTCAAAGTAAAGAGGAAAAAGACAAACAGTATAGTGAAGCAGTGCAAGCTAGACTTAATAAAATGTCTGCTCAAAGGCGACAAGCAGAACTTCAAGCTAAAAAATATCAAGAAGAAACTGCTACATTAAAGGCAAGGCTAGAAAGACTAGAAAACTCTAATAGTCAACAGCAAAACCAAAGGCTGCAAAGTGACTTTGATAGACGTTACGCTCTAACAAAAGAAGCTTTGAAAAAATCAGTTGAAGAGGGCGACACTGAGGCACAAGTTAGTTTTTCTGAACAATTAGCTGATATGAGAGCAGCAGTCAGAGTTAATGAACTGCAAAATCAACTTAGGCAACAACAACAAACACAATCGCCTACAGTTGGCAGAGCACAACAAGCTGCAGTTAATCCAGCACCACCTAAAGCTATGGGTTGGTGGCAACAAAACCAATGGTTTAACGCACAAGGTTATGAAAGAGAAACGGCAGCAGCTAGGGCTATAGACGTTCAACTAGATTTGGAAGGATATGACAAGAACTCAGACGATTATTACAGTCAATTAAATAGTCGTTTACAAAAGGTCTTTCCAGAGTTAGTATCAAGTAACGACCAAAGTATGAAGAGTAAGAGTAGAAAAATAGTAACACCAACTACGGGTGGCTCATCGTACAGAGGTAACAGGGTTC
>Ga0209929_1000142_pt1 | contig 27256 bp, 21 predicted proteins | sample SalPon2_C_H2O_MG_2_FD_185731 | JGI IMG/M metagenome (GOLD analysis project Ga0209929, IMG submission 185731) | Salt pond water microbial communities from South San Francisco under conditions of wetland restoration - Salt Pond MetaG SF2_C_H2O_MG... ... | reverse complement strand
TTAAGTCATGAGCATACTGCTAAAAAATATTTCGAAGAACTACGGTGCTCAAAAGGCGCTGAACGAAGTGACTTTGACCATTGAGAAAGGCCAAATCACAGGACTTCTAGGTCCCAACGGTGCTGGGAAGAGTACCCTGATGAAAATCATTACGGGTGCAATCTTACCTACCTCCGGAACTGCTGTGGTGAATGGAGTAGATGTAGTTGCGTCGCCGCTGCAGGTGCAGCAGTCCTTAGGTTACCTGCCGGAACACAATCCGCAATATCTCGAGCTTTATGTGCGCGAGTATTTGGAATATGTGGCCCAATTGTACAAAGTAGATAAGAAACGAATCCCAACCGTAATAGAGCAAACTGTCTTAGGGCCTGAACAGCATAAGAAAATTGGTTCTTTATCGAAGGGCTATAGACAACGTGTCGGATTGGCCGCAGCGTTGATTCCAGATCCAGAAGTGCTCATTTTAGATGAACCTACGACAGGTTTAGATCCAGCTCAGTTGATTGAAATTCGCGCTTTACTCAAAAACATCGCCACGGATAAAACGGTTTTATTCTCTACACACATCATGCAAGAGGTGGTGGAGCTCTGCGATACCGTGGTGTTTTTACAAGCTGGGGAGATTAAACAGCAATGTAATCGGGCAGAAATAGAGCAAGGCTCCGCGCATTTAGAGCGTCTCTTTAGCGCTTGATAATTCAAAGTTCACTCCTTTTTTTAAAAAGATTTCCCCCTGAAAACGCCTAGCACTCTGTTCTTCAGCTGATTCAGTGTAATTAAGATTGTATCAATATAGTTTGGCTTGAGTCGACTAATTCGCTTACATTTGTCCCACAATAACGCGGAGTGGAGCAGTTGGTAGCTCGTCGGGCTCATAACCCGAAGGTCGTAGGTTCGAGTCCTGCCTCCGCTACAAGGAAAAGCCTTGATGCACAGCATCAGGGCTTTTTTTATGGCCAAACGTGTGCTTGCACAATGTTTGGGGCTAAAAACAGCCAAGAACGCTTCGCGTTCAGGCTTTCTTTGTCTTGTCAAGCCACCCCCTACAGGTCCGCCAATCCTTGCGTAGCAAGGTTGGTAATCCGGTCTCCGCTGCCAAGAAACCCATTGAAGGAAACTTCATAGGGTCTCTTCGTTTACCCTGTTGAACATCGTACAGTGTTACTGTTTCAGGGATTATGCAATTTGGGGTTGAATTTCTTCGGACCACTTAACCACACTTTAACCTTTTTTCTAGACTGTCCGGGTAACGACGATAGTCTTTGCTTACAAAAGGCATAAAAAAAACCAACACAATCGCTGGTTTTCAGTGCTCAATAGGGAGACTTTGACCGCAAGGCCAAAAACCTTTTGGTATAACGGTAAATGTGCTAAAATCTCAACTTAACAAACAAATCGAAGGTATTTGAACTCATTTCAGTATCAATTGTGCTTTGGCTTTGAGACAATTCCAAAAAATTATATTGAATATTTTGTACGAAGCCTATTGCCGTGTTTGAATAAATATCATAGCTAATACCTAATCTGGCTTGTGCACCCATAGACCAATTGTCAAATTGGAATTCTTCAGTAGATCCAATGTATCTGTAGGTGTCCTCAATGATATGATTGACAAAAACACCTCCGCTCGCAATAAGCGCTGTCTTGTCTAACAAATATTTATTTGTGTTTAGAAGGAACGGGACTCTTACGATTCCACGAGTTTGGTTAAAGTTTCCCCTATCGTTGAAACCATTACCATTATGCCCCATCAAAGAGATGCCCGATCCAAAGCCTAGATTTTCATTGATTTGGTATATCCCCAAAATTTCGGTACTAGTTGTGTGTAGTCTAGTATTAATTCCTCCATTATTAATGACGCTAGAACCATTTCCGAATGAAAATTGTAGGTTAAACGTAGGAAGTTGATTCATTTGAGCGCTTACTGACCATGGTAGAGCCAACACAAAAACTGAGATGGCTACGGCGGATAGGTTTTTTTTCATTTTAGAATATCTTTTATATGGGATAAAACGGGAGAGTTGACATTATATTGTTGATGTGCAGAAAATGATGTGCAAAAAGTTACGCAACGCCACCCGCCTGTTTGGGTTGCTAAGCAGGGCAGGAATTGCACAGCTTTGTCCCACTCGTGGAACCAGAACTCCTTTCAATCAAGATTTAAGTGAGGAATTAATCCTTCGACCTTTTCTTCAGAATGTCTACAAGGAAAAGCCTTGATGCACAGCATCAGGGCTTTTTTTATACTTTCACCTAGGAAGCGATCAATACGATTACTTCTTAACGGCGCTTAATATTCTGTTGTACGAGCGCTCCAGTCCGATCCAGAAGGCTTGGCCTTTGCTTGTGTTCACGAATTGGATAATGACGGCATCAATATCACTTTCATATCGAGCGATGCTCGTGTATCCATTGAGCCATCCCGTATGTTCATATTCGTATACTGACGTATATAGTTTTTGTTCTTCTACACTAAGGAGGGTTCCGTCTATAAGGGCCCGAAGAAATATGCCGACATCTTCAGCCGTTGCGAGCATTGATCCACCAGGTCTAGTGTAGTCATTCATCTTCAAATCATAGTCATAGCCTATGTAGTAGCCACTCATGACCTCGTTGGAATCGACTTCGCTGAGCAAACTGTAGGTGTGCTCCAAATGGAGTGGTTCTAAAATCTCTTCCCTAATAAAGTTATGGTGGCTATACCCCAGTGTTTTGTCCAAAATCTCACCGATCAATAGATAATTGGTATTTGAGTAGCTGTACTTCTTGCCTGGTTTGAAATCGGCTCCTTTGTTGAATACGATATTAGCGGTTTCTAAATAGCTCTCTTGTGGATCTCTATTGGCGAACTCTTTATCATAGATGAACTCGGGTATACCACTGCGATGCTGTAGAAGCATTTCTAAGGTTATCTCATCTGAATATTCAAGGCTATCTGCTACCTCCGGAATGAGTTCTGCAAGATTACTTTCTAATGATAGCTTACCATCTGCAATTAACTTTACAGTTGCAGCAGCGATGTAAAGCTTACTAATACTCGCAATCTTGAATAGGGAATTTGGATCAGCGGGAACTTGGTGTTCTCGGTTATTGTAACCGGCGCAATAGAGGGAGGATTTACCGTTTTGATTTATGCAGACAATAATACCATCATATCCATTATTTAAAGTTTTGTCAACTTCTTCTTGTACAGATTTTGGAAAGTAGATGAGATCTTTTGAGCAACTAGTCAAAATAATTGCATAGAGTATAGTCAGAAAGAATCCAATCCAGCTTATGGAAGCTTTATGCCTTCGAGTTCTTTGTGTAACGGATTTCATGGTCAAGGTAATTGGAAGAGATCTTCCACGCTGCAGTTTAACGTTTTTGAGATTTTTAGCGCTAAAACGGTGGACGGAATATAAATGCCATTTTCAATAGCGTTGATGCTTTTACGAGACACCTCCGCTTTTACGGATAATTCTCCTTGGGTTAGACCAGCTTGCTTTCGTAATGATTCAAGGTTGTTAAGCAGTTTTACATGGTCTCGTCCCATCCTTATTTTTTTTCGAATTGATTGACGGCATCATTCAACTCCTTCTCTGTATTCGGATATAAGTATCCTGCAATAAAAACGCCTGTGCCGATAAGCCCAACTAGGGCTCCAATTCCTTTGAGCATATTTCCAAGAAAAAACAATCCTAAAAAGAACAGGCCCGTGCCTACGAAGAACGTAATCACACCACCTCTGCGGTAATCTATGGGCTCCTTCTTTCTTTCGTCAAATAAGGTCAAAAGGTCGTCTAATTTTGAAGGATCGTCAATGTATTTTGCGATTTCAATAACCGCCTCGCGTTTTCCTTTTGCATCGAGATATTGCCATATAAAAACAGCAACGGGAATAATGATTCCGGTAAGCATTCCCATGAGGGGAATTATTGTTTCAACATTCATAACGTTTAGGATTTAATGTAACGCAAACTTACCAAATTAATGTGAAGTATAGGTTACACATTAGTTGTTCTTTTCGTATTGCCATTTCATCAGAATGACTGCTCAAATGCTCCTTGAAGTTTTACTCTAAGGGGCTTAATCGATGGCGTCATCGTAGGACCTCCCTACAACCGTTGCACAGCCTTGCATCAAAAAAGTTGTGACGCTATCCACTCCGCCATGAAAATCAGAATTTTTTCTACTAAATCAATGAACGAATAAAAATAAACAGCGGTTTAATAAAGTACTATTGATGCTCTGCTTCTCGCTGCTTTATTGGAGTTTCATGTGTTTTTATACGCGTCTCAGAGTACTGCTGGAAAAATAATTATGTAAAGTGTAGTTTACAATTAAATTAATTCGATAGTTTTGTAAACTAAACTTGACAAAAATGAAAGAACAGAGAAAACGTGCTACGATAAAATTGGCGTTGTGGACTGCATTATGGGTGGTATCGACGGCCATTTCAACCTTTGGGCCAATGTATTTATGGGAAACACGTACGTTGACTACAGTTGCTATTGCGCTTAACTTGATTATTGGAATTGGTGCTATTCTAGCGAACGTTGGGCAGTTCCATACAATGGACGAACTAGAAAAGAAAATCCAGCTCGAGGCTATGGCGGTATCCCTAGGTATTACGGTGGTATTTGGTATTTCGTATTCGATGATGGAACAAAATGGTCTTATCGAATCTGCTGAGATTGGTTTTTTAATTCTTGTCCAGGGAATCAGTTTTTATATAACCATGCTCGTGAATAGAAAGCGCTTCGCATGAAGAATTCAGTGAAAGAGCGTCGTAAACTATTGAAAATGACGCAGGAGCAATTTGGAGATTTAGTAGGAGTTTCGAGGCAGACGATCAATGCGATTGAAAAAGAAAAGTTTGATCCAAGCTTACCAACGGCCTTTAAAATGGCAGAAATATTTGATTGTGCTATAGAGGAGTTATTCAACTTTGAACGCGAATAACGCATTCTATTGGATACATAAAAAAAGGCCCAGTATAACTGGGCCTTTTTTTAAATCAGGAATCAAACAGCCTTAGTCTTTTTTACCAAATTCTTTATTGTAGTATTCTTCCAAACTGAGATAAAAACTGATGACCATAACCACTAAGATCAGTGCAAATGCCAAGCCGGTGATCGTTGTTGCACTTTGCAGTGCTGTAAGTCCGCCATAAAGCAATAGAACAGAAGCAGTAGCACCTTCCATAGCTGCCCAAAAGATTTTTTGAATTTTCGGGGCATCGTGTCGTCCACCCGAGGTAAGGGTATCAACTACCATAGAGCCGCTATCTGAACTCGTCACAAAGAAACTTGCGACCAGCAGGATGGAGAGACCAGAAGAGATCGATACCAACGGAAACTTTTCTAGAAGTTTAAAGAAAGCGGTGGGAAGGTTATCATTTACCGCAGCGGTAATACTGTGATCGCCCAAGAGCTCGAAGTATAAAGCACTCCCCCCGAAAATACTCATCCATAGGAAGGTTAAAATGGTCGGGACAAGAAGTACGCCTATGATGAATTCTCTGATGGTGCGTCCTTTCGATACCCTCGCTATAAAAATCCCAACAAATGGGGACCATGCAATCCACCAAGCATAGTAGAAAACAGTCCAATTGTTTTGCCAATTTGTATCGTCCCTTGCGCCTTGATAGCTTTCCGTCCAAAGGCCCAATTTGAAGAAATTATCGATGTAATAGCCCAGATTTTGAACAAACCCTTCGAGTAAAAACGCCGTAGGCCCGATGGCGAGGACGAAGACTAACATGATAATAGCAAGTCCCAAATTTACTTCACTTAATCTACGAATCCCTTTGTCGAGACCAGCCAAAAGAGAGCCCGTTGCAAAAACGGTAATTACAGCAATGATCACTATTTGAGTGATTCTGCTGTAAGGTACATCGAAGAGGTATTCCAAACCTGCGTTTACCTGTTGCGCACCCATTCCTAGTGAAGTAGCCAAACCGACAACGGTAGCAATCACAGAAATGATATCAATTAAATCTCCCCAACGACCGTAAATTTTGTTCCCTAGAAGTGGATAAAATATACTTCTAATGGTTAATGGAAGCTTGAGGTTAAATGTGAAAAATGCTAGCGCGAGTGCCACTACGGTATAAATGGCCCATGCATGTATTCCATAATGCAGGAAAGTAAAGCCCATTGCGCTTTTTGCAGCCGCAATGGTATCGGTATTGTCTACGAATGGATTTGAATTAAAATGTGATATGGGTTCTGCAACGCCCCAAAATACGAGGCCAATTCCCATACCAGCACTGAATAGCATGGCAAACCACGAGGCACGTGAAAAGTCAGGTGTTGCCTTTTTTCCTCCCAATCTAATCTTACCGTACTTCGATGAAGCGATAAAGATGAGGAAGAACAACAAAACGTTGACTAAAAGAATAAAGAACCAACCCGATGCATTACTAATGACCCTTTGCGCTTCTGCAAACATGGCTTCTGCGGGTTCACCGATGATGATGGTTGCAGTAATCGCTACAAGGAGTACGATGAGTGAGCCAAAAAATACCGGAGGGTTGATTGCTGCTCCGAACAACGTTTTCTTATCACTTCTTACATGTTCACTCATTGATGACTTTTTAATAGTAAACCACGGTGTACCGAAGTACACCGTGGTCTATTTGCTTAACACTAGTTAGAAAGGACTTACAGGTTAACCACCCACATTTTCGTGTTTTGAGTGTTGCTACCCATCACGTCAATAGCGTTGAAGTAGTTCGTTGGATTTAAACTAGCTTCATTTCCAGGGTATAGAAAACGCATGGGTAAGGCGTCTCCGTTGGTGTTTGAACAAGGTGCAGAGATAAACGGAAGGTTTGCCCAATTCCCATTTTCTTGCGTGTACCAGCGTCTTACTTCAAAGTAATTGTCTAGTCCCGTAAAGAACATGGCCAGCCATTTTTGCTGGCGAATACTGTTTAAACTGTTGTCGTAACCCGCGCCAGAATTTGCGATGAAATCTGCAAAATCAGTCCAACCCGTCATAGAGAAGTCTGCGCCATAGTATTCCATAGAAGCTTCAACAGCACTTGCGTGGTGCGTTGCAGCATCGTCTGTGATCCAGCCGTTGTGCGCAGCTTCTGCAAGCAAGAACTGTTGCTCGGCATAGGTCATGATAATACCTTCAGCCATAGCCCCTGCTTGATTATGGTTAGGGTAGTTGTAGTACGCATACCCTAATCGCGATCCTGTTTTATCACAAGATTCACTTCCGTTGTCTGCGCCTTTGTAGGTTGGTGTAACCGTTGGGTCATTAAAGATATCTCCGGCATTGTAAGGACGTGCATAAACGTACAAACGCGGGTCATCTAAGGTATCCAGTGTCGCATGTGCATTAGCACTTAATGCAACTGCATCGAAATCACCTTGTTTCAGAGGTACCAGCGGGTATTCGTTCGGGAAGTTACCGGTATAGGTAAGTACGCCGTTATCGGCATTGCTTTCCATCAGTGATTCGGTGTTGACAATTGCAGCGAATTGGCTACTTACATCTTGTTGTTCAGAAATGTACATGAGTAAGCGCAATTGCATTGCATTGGCCAATTTTTTCCATTTTGCCGCATCACCACCAAAAAGAATATCGCCATCGATTGAACCACCGTTATTCAGCAATTGGACCGCAGCGGCCAATTCCTCCAATAAACCGTTTGTTCCAGTGATGATCTCCTCTTGTGAATCGTAGGTAGGGAACCAATTCGCGTCCGTAGAACCTGTAATGGCCTCACTATATGGAATATCACCATATGCTAAAGTTAAGGTGCTAAACACCCAGCTTTTCATGACTTTAGCGGCGCCCTCCATTTGGGCATTGCCCGCATCTGCAGCGACACGTTCCGCTTCAATGAGGTTGCCTAAACTTTTGTAGTTCTGATTCCAAGTATTAGGGAAGGCATTCCAGCTGTACTGACCCACTTCAGCTCTGAGCGTTTTTGCGGCTAATTGTGAAGCGCAATTCCCTAAGAGATAGCTTTGATTAACCGAAGTATTCACGCTAGAGCGCACACCTTCCGTAAATAAAACCCCGGCATCGACATTCGATGGTTCGTTTGGGTTTTCATTGATCGTTGATAGTTTTTCGCAACTCTGAAAACTAAGGCTTGCCATTGCGATAAGCGCGCCTAGAAATAATGATTTTTTCATTGTTATCGTTTTTAAAGGTTCGCGTTAATTGAAAAACCGAAGCTTCGTAATGACGGCATTGAAGTACTTTCATAACCGTTTACAAAGAGTCCGTTACGAATAGAATACGTCTCAGGATCAATGGTCGGTACCTTAGAGAATAGCAAAAGATTACGTCCAATAAAACTGATGGTAAGTCCTTCTAGACCAGTATTAGCCAATTTTTCTTTTGGTACGGTATAAGCCACACTCAGCTGACGTAATTTCAAGTAAGAAGCATCAAACGTTGACGGTTCAATGTTATCTCTTCTCCATACGTTACCGTAATATTTGTAGTAATAGTCGCGAAGTGGAACAGAAACGGTGTTTTCAACTAAGTTGCCGTTACTGTCGTACATAACTCCAGCTCCAACAACGCCTCCAGCAAATTCCTCTGTGTAAACAGGCTGGCCGTTACTGTCGTATGAAACGCTAGAAATAGCACGTCCATCTATAGCGTTCATATCCAAATGTGGATCATCGTTATTTACGAGGTTACCCGCAGTGTTGTGCAAAGTGTGCGAACGTGAATAGATTAGACCACCGATTTGACCGTCAAACAAAATATTTGCTTGCCAATTCCCTACGGAGAAGCTATTCATCCATCCAATACGCGCTTTGGGCTGGTAAGAACCGATGGTACTTTTTTCTTCACTAACCATAGGATAACCGTCCTGGTGAATGATGTTGCCATCAGCGTCACGCTCAAAGGTTAGACCTTTTAATTGGCCCAATAATTCACCTTCAACAGCAACATACTCCAGACCTGCAGTACCGCCATCGTTCGGGAACATGTTCGCTACGATTGGATAACCACCGCTTACACCTTCAGGTAATGAAACCACTACAGCGCGATTGGCACCTAGGTTGATCCGTGAATTCCATTTGAAGTTGTTCGATTTCACAAGATCACCGTACAATTGAAGTTCGATACCCGTATTGCGAATAGCACCGCCATTCGCGAGACGGCTTGAACGACCTGTAGAAGAAGCCACAGGTAAATAAATGATTTGATCCTTTGTGGTCATATCATAAACGGCAAGATCCATTCCGTAACGGCCTTTCGCAAAACGTGCGTCGATACCGAATTCGCTCGAGGTTGTGCGCTCCGGACGTAAATCGGGGTTCGTTGCGAAAGAGTTAATACCAAAGGCTGGATAGCCGCCAAACATAGCGGAAGGACTGTAGGTATTGTTCAGTAAGTAGGGATCGGTATCAGAACCTACCTGGGCCAAAGCACCACGTAATTTTAAGAAACTGATTTTACCTAAATCCGCCATCTCTGAAACCACCACCGATGCAGATGCTGCAGGGTAGAAATAACTGTTGTTTTCGACAGGAAGTGTAGAAGACCAGTCGTTCCGAGCACTGAGGTCTAAATAATACATGCTTTTATAGGCAAAAGAAGCCATTCCGAACATAGAGCGAATCGCTTTACGTGCATAACGGCCTTCCGTCTGTACGTTTGAACGATTATTGGTCAGGGTGAACACACCCGGCTGCAATAATTGCGGGTTGTTGGCAATCAATGATGAGCTCTGTTGCATCATCAAGTTCCCACCCAACTTCGCGTCAATTCTCAAGTCTTTCTGCTCAAGAGGTGTAGCATTTGCCCAAGAAAGAAGCGCTTCCGTATTGTTTTCCATGAACGAAAGACGGTCTTCACGGAAACTACCGAAAAGAACTTTTTTCGTAGAAGTTGCACGTCTGTATTGACGAATATCATTTTTCATGTCTTGACCCGAACGAACGCGTAGGTTCATGCGGTCATTAATGTGATAAGTAGCGTTGATATCACCGAGAAGACGACGTGCATTAAAGCTGTTCGTGTTCTCGTTAACAATCATCCATGGATTGTTTCCCCATAATTCTTCAACGTAGGCCTGCTGCACATTTTCTTGCCCAGGCTTCCAGTATTCGCGTAGGTCATCGATCGCTGTGTTACGCGGCAACCACAAGAAAGAATACATTACTGAAGAACTTTCATCGTAACCGGCATTGGGAACATTGTTCGAACCGGAACCGACGTACATTGCGTTTGCTCTGAATTCTAGGCGATTATTGAACAATTTCTTACCGACAGACGTCTGAAGGGTCGATCTACTCAAATCTGTATTCGGGACAATCCCACGACGGTTTAATTGTGTCGCTGAGAATCTGAAATCACCGTTTTCGTCGGCATGTGAAATACTCACGTTATTGTTTGTACTCACCCCTGTTTGAAAGAAGTTACGCATGTTGTTTGGAGCAGCCTCAAAAGGTGTGGCTTCACCATTAGAGTCCCACTGTTTGATCAACTGACCGTTGGTACGGGGTCCCCAGTTTTCACCGAAGGCATCGTAGTAGTCGCCAGTGTAGGTTGCACCGTTGCTGTAGCTGTATTTTCCATAGCCGCCGTTTCCGAACTGGTCTTGGAAATTTGGAAGTTTCAATGGTGTTTCGATGACGGTATTTGAATTTACGCTTATACCCCAACCCGTACTGTTTTGACCAGTTTTCGTCGTTACGTAAATCACTCCGTTTGCAGCGCGCGAACCGTACAATGCAGCGGCGGCTGGACCTTTCAATACTGAAATATTCTCTATATCGAAAGAGTTAATGATCTGTGCGCCATTACCAAAGTCAATGGTTGAAGAACCGTTAAGACCATCACCAGGAGAAAATAAACCATTGGTAATTGGGACACCGTTCACGATAAACAGCGCTTGACTGTTCCCGTTCAAAGACGTTTGACCACGAATGGTAACGTTTGAAGAAGCAGTTGGTCCTGATGAACCGCCCGTAACATAAACTCCGGCAAGTTTACCGCTGAGGTTATCTACTGCATTCGGTGCCGGTACGGATGCTATATCCTTACTTTTCAGCCCTTGAACTGCATAGCCTAAGGCACGCTCTTCACGTGATACCCCGAGTGCTGTAATGACTACCTCTTCTAATTGGATCTCTGACGGAGTCAAAGTCACATTCAAAATAGATTTGCCCGAGACGTCAACAGTCTGCGTTTCAAATCCGAAATAACTGATGACCAATTTCGTCTGGCCGTCATACAATGTAATGCTGTACTGGCCCATGGCATCAGTCAACGTTCCTTCCTGACCGTTTAATACGGTAATGGAAGCACCTATCACTGGGTCTCCTGTATTATCTGTTACGGCTCCAGTAATTTTTTGCTGGGCCCATCCAGATTGAGCGAACCCAATGAATAGAAAGAGAAAAGCAATAAAATGTGAATAACGATTGTGTCGTTTTCGCATAATTAAAGATGTTTAAGGAATTAAAAAAAAGAACCCGCCAAACCAATCCTAAGGGCCTAGCGGAACGACAGATTCTCTGTCAATAAGAAACAGGATAGGGTACTAAAAAGTACTTAGAACACTCCGTATGTACAGGGAGTGGAAATTTGGGCGCCAAAAGGAAAGGCGTGCTTTGAATTTGTCTGAGATTGTGGCTTCGACGTGTAGTCGTCTTCTGCAATAAGATCCACGGGGTCCACTTCTGAGATATAGTCTTCTATGGGAAAAGATTCCGTAACTGTATCGGTGAATTCTATGATGGTAAGGAGATTTTGCGAGTCTTCCATGGAGGTGCGAAGGTATGAAAACTAAAGGAGGTGTGCAATTCTGATGCGGTGTGGTTAGGCAGATGCACCTGTACATTCCGAACTTGAGTCGTACCTTTACAGTCTCAAACCTACAATTAGCCTGCGGTCCCATTGAAACCTATTCCTACAAAAGCGCTGAAGGAAGTCCTTCATTACTTTCACTTCTTTAATCACGCTTTATCCGCTGAAGAAATTTTGCATTATATCGCTGTTCCAGCGTCGCTTGACGCCGTAAAAGAGGGGTTGCAATTGCTTGAGGTCGAAGGATTAGTTTACCAGAAACAAGGCTGGTTTGCATTAGATTTAGCATCGCTGGAATTGCGCATAAAGCATGAGCGATTGAATAAAAGGCGTCTTAAATTGGCGCGAAAAGTCGGAAGATTTATCGCCCTCTTTCCGTTTGTAAGAGGAGTCTATTTAAGTGGTTCACTATCAAAATCTGGTGTTCAGTCAAAGGATGATGATCTTGATTTCTTCATCTTAACCGCTTCTAATCGCGTTTGGACTGCAAAATTCTTTTTGATCGCGTTCAAAAAAATAGTCCTCTTGAATTCAGAGAAGTACTTCTGCATCAACCTCTTAATGGATGAGAACCAATTATCTTTGACCAAACGCAACCGCTACACCGCGACTGAAGTAGTTTCTTTGGTTCTGTTAAAAAATACAGAAGGGCTCCAACGATTCCTTCATGCGAACCATTGGGTGAAAGCGTACTTTCCAAACGTGGAACTCCCTGAAGCACCTGCGGTAAGGCAAGTATCAACAACGCTACTGGAGCGCTTTTTAAATGGCTTCCTTGGTGAGCCCTTTGAGCAATGGTGTAAGGAGCGGTTCACGATGCATATGCGTACACATACGGATTCGGAAGAAGGCTATTTTGAGGCAGAAGCACACAGTTCCGCCTACTTTCCGCAAAGTGTGGAACAACGGTTAATGAAGCATTTAGAGAATTTTGAAAATGAATAGAAAAGAATGGGTCATAGCGTTACTCTCTGGGGTGATGCTTTTTGTGGTTGCGACAATACGTCCAGTTCAATATGCAGCGGAAGCCACATTTTTTGTTCCACTTACCTTGTTGGAAAAACAAATTGAGCAAAATGGAATTGGTTTTGGTTCGCCAACAGAAGTGGACGCGCATATAGAACTCATGCAAAGTCCAGTCGTATTAAAAACGATTGAACGACGCTATAATGAGCCATTTGATCTGTCGGTTCGTAAAACGAGAAATGGAGCAGTAGCTGTTGAGGCACGTTCTGAGTCGGCTGATCTTTCTGCAACCATTGCGAATCATGCCGTGGCAGTCGCTGATTCGATCAAGCAGTCCATGCTGCGTCAAAATGTAGGGATGAGTTTCGATGTCATGGCTGAGCGAACGGTTGCGCTACAAGCGGAAGAACATACTTTGAGAAAAGCCTTAGACTCCTTAAGATTTGCCGCACAATCCGACTCGTTGGCCTATGCCGCGCTCATTTTCAGAAAAGAACGCCAGTACGGGACTGCAGTCGTAGAATTGACAAATGCGGAACGCAAACTGGAAGAATTGAAATCGTATAAAGACGCCCCGGCTCCCAAATCATACAGTATTTCCCCTGCGATGCCCGTGGAGCAACCGGTCGGCCTACCTGCATGGGTTATTGGAATACTGGGTGCCGTTCTCGTCGCTGGTGGATTAAAATTATGGACGGCCAGCACATCTTAAATGTGATGCAAAAGTCCACAGCTTCCATGGTCTTTAGTGTTCTGTTCCTGCTGCTTGCGGGTACGCTTTATTGGGACGTGTATTGGGAGTTGATATGGAGTGCCTTAGCCATTAGCGGTCTAGCTTACGGCGTTGCAAAAAAACAAGCATTGGACAGGATGCTGTTAGCGATAGCCTGCCTCGCACCACTTTCGATAAAACTCAGTTTACCCTTTGCAGAAGTCTATCTGCCGATAGAATTTGTCGCTAGCGCAGCTGCCCTTTCTGTGCTTTTTTTAGTAGTGCCAAAAGGGAACGTGCGATGGTTTCTGAACTACCCGTTACCGCTGCTTTGGCTTATTTCTTTTCTTCCAGGTATTTATTTTTCAGATCTTTTGAATACCAGCCTGAAATTTACCGCGCTGAATGGGGTATTCGTTATTGCCTTTTATTATGGGGCTGTACTGGTGGCGGAGCGCGGAAAGTCAGTGCCGTACCTTCCCTTTATTGCGGCATTGCTTCCGGTGACCGTTATGGGCGTCTATCATTTTGCGCAGTATGGCTTCAATCCTATCACCATCTCAGGCATCTTTAAACCGTTTTTCTACAGCCACACGATGTACGGCGCAGTGATGGCTTTTATCGCAGCTATTGCGCTCGGGAATCTTCGCCAAAAAAGACTGTGGAAGTGGATTTTACTGGCAAGCATCATTTTGACATTATTTAGCGGATCTCGTGCCGCGCTTTGGTCGCTGGTATTCATGTTCGTCTTGTACGTTTTGGTCCAATTTCCAGCGGTCTATCGCGTCGTTTTACCTGTCCTTGCGATGGGAGCAATCTTCGTTTTTGGTGGGGCATTAAAAGTGCAAGATGCCTTTGCCTACAACAACTATGAAAGCCACGATCCACAGGCGTCGCTGGTCGAAAAAAGTATGTCCGTCACGAATGTGCAAACCGATGCCAGCAATATCGAACGACTCAACCGGTGGGTTTCAGCACTTCGGATGTTCGAAGAACGACCGTATTTTGGCTTTGGTCCCGGCACCTACCAGTTCACGTACATTCCATTTCAGGAAAAGCGTTTAGAGAACCGCCTAACAGTAACAAATCCCAATGCTCCGCCTCCAGGATCAGGAGGAACAGCCCATTCAGAATTGCTCCTACAGCTCAGTGAAAACGGTATTTTGACGCCTTTGATTTTTTTATTCATGTGGATGCGTTGGTGGTACTTTGGGTTTTTCAGTATTGCCAGAGAAAGCTCATTACTCCCGCTGTTTCTGGGGCTGAGCACCTATTTCTTTCATATGCAGTTTAATAATTTCCTGAACCAACCTGTATTTGCCTTTTTGTTTTGGGCAACTGCGGCCTATTTTGACTTCCAACTAAGCAGCAAAGACGATGAGTTATTACGATAAAGTAGGTACCTACTACGATAAAGATGCAGTGGATTTTGAACAACGCTACCATCAAAATCCAGCGCTTCAGCGTATCCGTCAAAGCTTTCGACAGCATACGAAATCCTACGAGCAAACCACTGTATTAGAAGTAGGCTTCGGCCCAGGATTTGATCTCGTACATTTTGCAGAGCAGTTTCCGGATCGGAAGTTTTACGGCATTGATATTTCTGCGGAAATGGTGCGTTTGACGCAGGAAAAGATTGACCGAATGGGATTAAGGAATGCATGGGTGGCAAAAGGCAGCGTGGAGGATATTAAAGTACTTTTCCCTGCGGTCCAATTCGACATGATCTATGTCTTTTTCGGTGCCTTGAATACGGTGAATGATCTCAAAGGCGCCTTTGCCGACCTGCGCGCAGTCTTATCGTTACGTGGCCGCATGGTCCTTACGTTCGTGAACAAATATTATGTGGCGGGGACGCTCATAGAATTGCTGAAGTTAAAACCAAAATTTGCCTTCGCGCGGTGGAAGAAGGTATGGGGAGGCTATTCGCCTACAAATTTTTTGGCTAGTCGCTGTTATCGGCCGGGGCAGATAAAGAAATTGGCCCAATTAGAGTGTACATATTCACGTGGATACAGTATTTTTTATCCTGCTTGGTATTACCATAAATTCCATAGGTTCATTCCGAAAAGTGTGCTTCACCTGCTTTGGCGGTTGGATGAACGCATTGCCCGTACGCCAATAGGGAAATGGGGGGAATATATGCTTTACACCTTCGAGAAAAAAAATTAGGATTTTGCTTGGAGTCGCCTGATGGTCGATTCGACTAAAGCTGCAAGATCTGTATGCAGTGGCTTGTAGGCCGAGCGCCATTCTTTATATTTCGTTGTAACTGGAGTCGAGGAAGTCAGCGCTTCAAAAACGGTTTGACCAAACCTGTTTTTAGTTTCGCTAGCGGATATTTCCATGGTTGTGGTTTCTAGGAATTGAGCTACTAATAGTGCGAAATCCTTCTGTTTAATAGGCTCAAATCCAAAAAGATTGGCACTTTGGTTGGGCAGGCCGCGCTCCATGAGATGGGTAAGTTGTCCGGCGCAATCTTCCACAGAAATGATGGACATGTATTGGTTGCCATCACCGTAGATGGGCACTTTTCCGTTGCGTAGTGCGGGTTTGTAAAAGAAATGCTCAAACCACGAATCCGGTCCTAAAATCCATCCTGGACGGGCGATTCGTACGTCCATTTCACCGGTTCCGGCAACTTTGACCCACGGTCGCTCAGCATATTCGTAGGCTCTTGCATAAGCAATCGGAAGCAGTGGTGCATCTTCATCAATACGGTCTACTGTATTGCCATACATCAAAGTTCCGCTGCAATAGACAATGGGAATTTTAGTTTGAGCGCCTTGAATTAAGTGGATGAGGCGTTGATTCGCGGCATATCCTTTACGTGCTGCAATCCGCCGAGCGCGGTCGCTGTTTCCAGCCATGCGCGCACAATGGTAAATAGCGCTAGGTGTATAGCGCTTTAGGAGCATTTGAGGAATGGAGTTCAATGGAAAGAGGTGAAAATTGGTTCGTTCCATAATCCAAGGTACTATGGTCTTCTGGCCCAAGGTGATCAATTGGCCTGACCAATTTCCTTTTTCCCGCTCCGAAAACAACCGGTGTGTAACGAGTTGACCTACATATCCAGTGGCTCCCAGCACCCATGTATTCCTATTGCTTTGCTTTTCCATCTCCCTGCGAAAGTAACATAATGTGCCCGTGAGTTTGCGTATTCTTGTGGTAGAATTTATTCGTATGAAAAAGTCATTCAGCATCCTTTTTATCCTGTTGACCTTTATTGCGTGTCAAAAGCCAGAGCCGTGCTGCCCAGTTGATCCGCCCGTGGATCCCCCGCAGGACAGCACACAGCAATGGCAGCAATACGGCATTCCTTTTGGCGGGGTTGCTCAACCCGAGGATGCGGTATTGTATGAGGTCAATCCTTTGGTTTTTAGTACTTCAAGAAATATTCAGGGAATCTTGCCGCGTTTGGACTCTATCAAAGCATTGGGTGTGAACGTGGTATGGCTGATGCCTATTTATGAAATAGGTGTGGATCGATCAGTCGGTTCGCCGTATTGTATATCCGATTATTTCAAAGTGAATCCAGAGTATGGAACGATTGAAGATTTGCGTGAATTGGTGAATAGTGCGCATGCAAAAGGGATGGCCGTGATGCTGGATTGGGTGGCGAATCATACATCTTGGGATCACTCGTGGATGAGTGACCAAAGTTATTATGTAGTGGAAAATGGAAGTGTTATCCATCCTCCAGGGACCAATTGGGAAGATGTTGCGGAATTAAATTATGCAAACGCTGAAATGCGCGCTGAGATGATTAGCGCCATGAAATACTGGGTTTTAGAAGCGAATATTGATGGCTACCGATGCGATTATGCTACGGGCATTCCAGGTTGGTTTTGGGAGGAGGCGATCGATTCTTTACGTGCTATTCCAGGCAGGGAATTGTTGCTTTTCGCAGAATCCAATGATCTTTCGCTTTTGAATGAAGGATTTGATATGGCTTTTAGTTGGAATTTCTATGGCGCGCTTCTCGATGCATTCAACGGAGGTGATGCACGTAATCTTCGCACCACGCATCTTGGCGAATTTTCCACACTTGCCTCAGGTAAAACCATGGTCCGTTTTGTAACCAATCACGATCAACACGCATGGGATGACGTTCCTCAAGATTTGTTAGGTGGTCAAAATGGAGCCATTGCGGCTTTCGCCGCTGCAGCATATATGGGAGGAGTTCCCCTGATTTACAACGGTCAAGAAAAAGGATTGCCTTATCAATTGCCATTTTTTATTCCCACAAGTGTCGCAATTAATTGGTCTTTAAATCCGGCCATTACGAAGAGATATGAGAAAATCATGCAGGTATATGCTCAGGAACCAGCGCTGAAGGGACCTGAATTATTGGACAATTATTCCACCTATTCCATAAGTGCCTTCACAAAGGCGAACAGTAGCGATACGCTGCTTATTGCTATAAATACCAACAGCAGCGCAAAATCTTTTACCTTCCCCGTCGAATGGCAGGGCAAACAGTTGACTGACCTGATTACGGGACAAACCGCAGTGTCGTCAACGGCTATTTCTTTGAACGGCTTTCAATACTGCGTTTGGAAAAAGTAGCGTTCGTGCTTAAAGTTTTACGAAGGTCGCTTGACTTTGGTACGTACTGCTCTTGAGAATGTAGCTATACACCCCTGCGGAAAGGCCACTGAGATCAATCTCCGAGCCGCTGGAATAGTTTGCAACTTCCATTGCTTTTTGTCCAGTGCTTGAAAAAACAGTTAAACTGGCTTCGCTCAAATTATGGTGAATCTGTGCCGTACCCTGTGCCGGGTTAGGGTAAAATTTAGCCGTTTTTATGGATGATTCTTCCACACCTATTGAAGAGCTTTGGTATACCCGTACATAGTCTACAATCATAGGGCTCGATGTGAAACTAGAATCGATACTTCCTTGAATGGCGATGTTTAAGAGCAGGTATTGAGGTGCGTCAAAAGGCCAAGTACTTGCAGTTTGTGGACTGGGCTCATAGGTGTAATGTATCACACTGTCCACGCTGAAAACCATTTTTCCTTCGCTCCATTCCAACGCATAGGTATGGAAACCAGTTGAGGCTCCACTGACGTACTGGCCACCTACATTGATCGTTCCGCCAAAGCTCGATGGTGTATGCATTGCACTTGAAACATAATCCTGATTGTGACCCCAATGCTCCATTATGTCTATTTCGCCACAAGCCGGCCACCCAGTTGTGCCGTAACCTTGCGTGTACCAGTAAGCACCCACCTCGGTAATGTTCTGTCCAAGCAACCAAATAGCAGGCCATGTACCCACGCCTGTGGGCAATTGCGCGCGAACTTCAACGCGGCCATAGGTGAAGGCAAATTTCGAATTTAAACGTGCTGAGGTATAATCTTTGGTTACATTCTGATCGGTAAAGGACTCCTTTAACGCAGTTAGATACAATGCTCCATTCTGTTGGTAGCTGTTTGTATCGCGGTTCGTATAATGTTGGATTTCTCCATTCCACCAGCTTTGTCCTGCATTCGGCAGTAGTGTTTGATGCCACCATTTTGAGGTGTCCACACCGCCGGTTCCATTGAATTCATCTGCCCATACTAGGGTGTCATAGACTTGTGCATTCAAGGAGTGAAGCGATAGGGTAAGAAGGAGTAGGAGTGTTTTTTTCATGTCGCGATTTATAAGGCCTCTAAACTCGCAATACTGCGCGACTAAAAAAACTTTTTTTCAAGACATCTCTAGGACAAAAAAAGCCGGCCCAGAGGCCGGCTTTGCAATTATAAACGTTTGAAGTTTTGAATGATTTCCTCTCCGGTTTCAGTATTGATATAGGTTTGTTGGATCACATCGGCACCCACTTTCGTATAGTCGATGGACCATTCACCTTCATAACCTTCTATGGAACCCGCCTGAGCAACTTCCGTTACGTTTCCATCACCATTGTCGATAAACGCACCATATCCGAAGTCCGCATGCTCTGTGGAATCGTCTGACCACGTATGGTACCAAACAAAATGACCGCCACCGATCATTTTAATTTCTTTGAAGTCAGTTACGCCTTCAATCGGGTTACGGGAACTAAGTTGCCATAATCCATCATAAGGTGAAGCTTTACCTGTAAGACTGCTCCAGCTTTCATAAAGATCAAAAGTGGAACTGTCCTCAAGTTGCATGCCCTTGATTTCTTGTTCAAACCCACGGGTTGTTTTGCTTATGTTCAATTCAAACACGGTACCTGAATCAACAATGCCGTTAGCATTGTACAAAGGCGTCTCATAGAGCTTGCCATTTTTAGTTTGAACAGTACCGGCCCCAATAGAGGGACTGCCTGTTTCGTCATTCCATGTAGCGAACATATAGCGGCCTTCAGCGTAGATTTTAATTTGCTGTGGCTCAAATGTTGCGGTGGAATCGGCATACGTCCAGACGGATTTGTCTAGCGAATAGGCCCCGTCTTCAAGAATGGGCGGTTCTGGGGTGGACACGAGGTCCTCTTGTGGCGCTGCACAGGAAATAGCGAGTAACCCTGCAGCCACCAAAAATGTGGTCGTTTTCATAATGTGTTGGTTTTGTTCTTTCTAAAGATAAGAAAAATAACCAACTGATTGTGAGAGCTTTATTAATGACCCGATGGTCCTTTAATTCCGGCGTTTATTTCGATATCAATGAAATTCTCTTGCGGGGTGATGGGGCAGGAATAGCCGTCAGTATAAGCGCAATAGGGATTGTAGGCATAGTTAAAATCTAAGACCATCGTGGTTCCTTCGGGTATGGTGATATCCATGAATCGGCCCGTGCCGTAGGTGCTCACCCCAGTTGTTTTATCCATAAAGGGGAGGAAGAGGTGGTCCTTGTATTCTTCTATGGCCATCAATCGCTTGCTTTGGTAAAGGAACAATTCTAGAGTTTGTCCACGCAGTTCGAAGGTCGCCTTGGCATAACGGCGGTATTCACGACTCACCCCTGAACTGGTGGCCATATTAAACCACGGTTCGTTTTCGAGCACCAGAATTTGCGCCTCAATGGCCATCTCTGGATTGTAGCTGAAGAATTCATGTCCGCGGAAGGCTGCGCGCTCTTCAGGTTTGAGAGGACTCGTCGCAGAATCGGTATAAAAATCGTCCAATTCCTGTTGGTACTTCAACACCTCTATTCGTTCTGGTGTAGCTAAAGGAACCAAGTCGCCTACAACTTCATTAGGCACTTCAAAGCTCAAGCTGTAGTGGTCGATTTTCAAACCATCACTTGTTGCACGCACGACACCAACGCCACGGCACTTGCCCATGTGGGGTGAATTCAGACGCTCGTTGAACCAAAAAGTGTTTCCATTTCTATACCAATGGCGTTCGAAAGCCTCGAAGGTCCATGCGCTTTCTCTTCGGAAATAAGGGGCAGCCCACGCACTAAATTCTCCGGCGGTCCAATACTCGCCGCCGTCGGTGCCTTGGAAGACGCTTTCCTCATTGTAAAAGACTCCGAAATAACCGGCTGAATCTGCAGTAGCGGCAGCGAGGTGCCATTGGTCTATGAATGCATCAAGTGTTTGTTCTTCGGGGTGTGCATTACGAATTTCTTTCGCTATACCGCGACCAAGAAGATCGTTTCCTTTCTCATTTAAATGCAGCTTGTCGAAAATAAAAAGTGCTGGATCCACTTGTCCATTGTTATCAGTGAGCCAAGGCCAGCAATCCATGAAGTGGTAGTTGTATGCCTGGGCCAATTCCTCGAGTTGACTGTTGACCGCCTTGTACCTTGCCAGGTGTTCCCATCGCGAAGGCGATGGTTTTGGTGAAAGAAGAAATACGGGAAGATTAGGGTGCGTATGCTGGATCCAATTCATAAGTTTCCAAGCGTCTGATTGAATATCAAATACTTTTCTTTGGTTTCCGTCTTCCTCTACATGCACAATATCATTATCCCCTTCATAGATAACGAGGATATCTGGTTCGGTGCCTGAAATGAGTTGCTCCTTGTAGCGGTAAAGATCGTCGAAACACGAGCCTCCGATGCCGGCATTGACCACTTCGTATTCCGGGAACCATACAGCCATGTTATCCCAGAGTCGAAAGGTGGAGCTTCCGGCGAAAACAATCCTTGATTTTTCGTGAGGGAGTTTCTCAGTCGCTTTGATAATCTGACGTACGTCTTTGTCATAATTCTGACCGCATTGACCGTGGGTAACAGGAGCGTAGAGGAATAAAACGAAAACGGTAAATAATAGGCTTTTGTGCATGACGGCTCTTATTTGAGAGGCAAGATAAAGTTAATTTCTTCGTTGACGTCTTGCCTATTAAAAGGTGAATAAAGCCCCTTAAGTGCCTCAAACGGCACTTTGTCCTGTAATTGTCCGGCGCTTGTCTTAGTGGAAGTTGTTATTATTGTAATCGATAACGACAAGCGCCCGCAAAGCCTTGTTTTTACTGCAGTTTCAGTCGGTTTTGAATACGATGCATATGGTATTCGAGTGCCGTCTTTTGACGCAAACCCTACGTTATGAGGGGTGTAACCGCCTGAAACTTTGATTAAATGTATTTCTGACCTATTAAAACTCAAAAGTCCTGCGAAACGGGAATTTTAGAATGAAGACACACAAAGAAATTTACTTAGGCGCTCAAAAATTGGCCACCTCTTTTGATGAAGTTAGTGGAACAGAGGTTAAGATTGAGGGCGAGACTTTCTATAAAATAGCGAACTACGACGCGATGCGCCCATTCTTTATGAGTATCGTAAGTAATTCGAACCACTGGATGTTTTTATCGAGCACGGGTGGATTAACGGCTGGACGTAAAAACAGCAATTTTGCATTGTTTCCCTATTACACGGACGATAAAATTACAGAGTCTTCAGAGACGACTGGGTCGAAGACGGTGTGTTTGGTTACCCGTTCTGATCAAACGAGTTTGTGGGAACCGTTCTCCTCGAAATATGAAGGCGTCTATAACTTAAGTCGCAACCTGTACAAAAACTCCTACGGTAATAAGGTAAAGTTTGAGGAAGTGAATCACGACTTAGGTCTGACCTTTAGTTACGAATGGAACTCAAGTGATAAATTTGGTTTTGTCCGTAAATCTGCGTTAATCAATAACGGTTCAGCGGCCGTTTCAGTCCAATTCATCGATGGACTCCAAAACCTGCTTCCTTATGGAGTAGAAGATGCACTTCAAAATGCAAGCAGCAATCTAGTCGATGCCTATAAGAAGTGTGAACTCGAGGCGTCGGTTGGTTTAGGTCTATTTTCCTTAAGTGCTATCATAGTAGATAAGGCAGAACCAAGTGAGGCTTTACGTTCAAACGTGGCTTGGTCGCTCGGCAGACCAAACGCTACTAAACTATTGTCTTCAAAGCAATTGAATGCTTTCAGAAAAGGTGAATGGCCTACACAAGAAGTTGATATTAAGGCGGAGCGTGGTGCATATATGATTTGCGACACCGTAGATCTGGATGCGGGTGCATCAGAGCACTGGAGTATTTTAGCGGATGTCAATAAAGGACCTGTAGAAGTCGCTAATCTTATGGCGGCTTTAGAGCGTCCGGAAGCCCTAAAGGCGGAGGTTGCTGCAGATGTAGAAGAGGGTTCAGCGCATCTTGTGGAATTGGTTGCCGCTTCAGACGGTTTGCAACTTACGAATGATCGATTATTAAACATTCGCCATTTCGCAAATACCATGTTCAACATCATGCGTGGCGGGATATTTGACGATAATTATACCATCGAGAAGGCCGATTTTACCAACTACATTCACAAGGCAAACATTGAGTTGTTTAAAAGAGTTGAGGCGACGTTGGAAGGGCTTGACGAGACCTTTACCCTTCAAACATTGAAGAGCATCGCTGCCGATACAACGGATGCAGATTTCAAACGTCTGAGTTACGAATATCTTCCGCTGAAGTTTAGTCGTCGTCATGGTGATCCATCGCGCCCATGGAATAAATTTTCGATCAATACGCGCAACGAAGTTGATGGATCTAAGATTTTAGATTACCAGGGAAACTGGCGCGATATTTTTCAGAATTGGGAAGCTTTAGCGCATTCCTACCCTGAGTTTATGGAGGGAATGATTCATAAATTCTTAAATGCCACCACATTTGATGGCTACAATCCGTACCGCGTCATTAAAGACGGTTTTGATTGGGAAACCATTGAACCAGATAACCCTTGGTCTTACATCGGCTATTGGGGTGATCATCAAATCATTTACCTCCTCAAATTCCTCGAGTTCATTGAAGAATATTACCCTGGAACTTTGAAGGAATACTTTACCCAGGACCACTTTGTTTATGCGAATGTTCCTTACCGTATCAAAGAGTATGGAGATCTTCTAAAAGATCCTAAGAACACTATTGATTTTGACCATGAGGCCGAAGAGGCAATTCAAGCTAAACGCGCAAGCCTCGGTATTGACGGCGCCTTAATTGTCAACGCGAATGAAGCCATTCACAAGGTGAATTTCATTGAGAAAATCCTGGCAACAGTGCTCGCAAAGGTTTCAAACTTTATTCCAGAAGGTGGAATTTGGATGAATACCCAGCGCCCGGAATGGAATGATGCCAATAACGCCTTAGTAGGTAACGGCGTCAGCATGGTTACGTTGTATTATTTGCGTCGATTCCTAAGTTTTATGGACGGGTTGCTTGCTGATGCGGGTGAAGAAGTGAAGATTTCAGCGGAATTGGCCACCTTCTTTACTAGTGTTAAAACAACGCTCGAGTCCCATCAAAACTTGTTGACGGGCTCCATTTCAGACGCCGATCGCAAGCGCGTTTTAGACGGTGTCGGTGAGCCAGCGAGTGCTTACAGAAAACGCATTTATGAAAAAGGCTTTTCAGGAACGTTTACTTCCGTTTCTTTAGCTGACGTTCGTTCGTTTGCACAGACTGCAACTGCGTTCATGGAGCATTCAATCGACGCAAACAAGCGCAAGGACGGATTGTACCATGCTTACAACCTAATGACGGTTACAGAAGCGGGTGTTAAAATCAGCTATCTGCCAGAGATGCTTGAAGGTCAAGTGGCCGTGTTGAGTTCAAAATATTTGAGCGCGCATGAAGGCGCTGGGGTTTTAGATGCCTTGAAAGCAAGTGCCTTATTCCGTGAAGATCAATACAGCTACATTTTATATCCGAACAAAGAGCTCCCCCGATTCGTCGATAAAAACTGTATTCCAGCGGCCCGTGCTGAAGCCTCAGAGCTCGTTAAAGTATTGGTTGCGGACGGAAATAAAACCGTCGTACTGCGGGACCGTAATGGACAATACCACTTTAACGGTATGTTCAATAATGTCAACAGTTTGCACGCGGCACTAGATGCACTGCCGGCAAAATATGCAGCCCTTGTGACGAAAGATCGGGCATTCTTAGCAACTGTATTTGAGGAAGTCTTCGATCATAAATCGTTCACTGGACGTTCGGGTACATTCTTCGGTTACGAAGGGCTGGGGTCCATTTATTGGCACATGGTCTCAAAACTACTGCTCGCTACCTATGAAAATACAAATGCTGCGTTAGAAGGAGATGATCCTGCGCTCGTCGGTAGAATGTTCGACCATTACTTTGAAATTTTGGCGGGTATTGGTGCACACAAATCGCCTGAATTGTATGGTGCGTTCCCAACGGATCCGTATTCTCATACACCAGGAGGAAAAGGCGCGCAACAGCCGGGCATGACGGGACAGGTTAAAGAGGATTTGATCAGTCGCTTCGGAGAATTGGGCGTTCATGTCACGGGTGGCCAATTATCGTTTGTTCCAAAAATCCTTCGCAGCGAAGAGTTTTTGTCTGAGCCGAAAACCTTCAACTACATCGCTTTAAACAACAAGAAAGAGCACATTGAACTTCAAGCAGGTTCGTTGGCCTTTACCTATTGTCAAGTTCCTATCGTTTACCGTTTGGGAGCTACCTCGAGCATTACCGTGATTACAGCATCCTCTACAAGCACTATCGAAGGAACAACACTGGGTAAAGAATGGACGAATGAATTGTTCCAGCGCACCGGTAAAGTCGTTCGATTAGAGGTAACTGTGGTTAAATAAGAATAGAGATGAAACGAGGACTAAGAACTATAGCAGCATTATTACTAGTTGCAGCAAGCTTATTTTCTTGTTCATCTAAAGAAACACCTATGACAAAATCTAAAGCCGCCGCTGAAATTTTAGGCAACCCTGAATACAGCGCTATTTCTTTTGGAGGTTACCGAGGAAAGGAACGTGCTAAGCAACCTACCATCCCGCAGTTGAAGGAGGATTTGAAAATCATGTCCGCCATGGGCATTAAGATTTTACGCACGTACAACTTACAGTTGCCACATGCGTCGAATGTTTTAAAGGCCATTCGCGAATTGAAAGAAGAGGATCCGACGTTCGAAATGTACGTTATGCTGGGTGCTTGGATGGATTGTTTGAACGCATGGACTGACCATCCCGACCATTCAATAGAAGATGCTGTAAACAATGAAAGTGAAATTCAAAAAGCGGTGCGCTATGCGAATGAATACCCTGATATCGTAAAGGTAATAGCCGTTGGTAACGAAGCGATGGTGCATTGGGCAGCGAGCTATTTTGTACATCCCTCGGTCATTCTCAAGTATGTGAATTACTTACAAGAGTTGAAAAAGATGGGGAAATTATCGCCGGATTTATGGATTACCTCTTCAGATAATTTCGCCTCTTGGGGCGGAGGAGAATCGGACTACCACTTGCCTGAATTAGAAGAACTAGTTAAAGCAGTAGACTATGTCAGCGCACACACGTATCCGTTTCACGATACACACTATAACAATGCCTATTGGGATAGTCCCGCCGCAGATGAGGTAGGGTATTCTGACCATGATCGGGTACTTTCAGCCATGCAGCGTGCAGCTTTTTACGCACAAGGTCAATACGAAAGTGTGAAGTCTTATGTGCACGGAATTGATCCAGAAAAGCCCATACACATTGGTGAGACTGGCTGGTCTTCTGTCAGCGTTGGTTTCTACGGCAACAATGGTTCTTTTGCTGCAGATGAATATAAACAAGCGTTGTACTATCAAGCCATGCGTGAATGGACGGATGCGGAGGGCATCAGCTGTTTTTATTTCGAAGCATTTGATGAGCAATGGAAAGATCCTAACCATCCGGACGGATCAGAGAATCACTTTGGTTTAATCACGCTCGATGGAAAGGCAAAGTTTGCCTTGTGGGAATCAGTGGATAAGGGAGATTTTGAAGGATTAATAAGAGGAGGCAATCCTATTACTAAAACCTTTGAAGGAGATACAACGGCGATGCTCCAAACGGTAAGTGCGCCTAAAAGAAGAAAATAATGAAGCGTATATTTTCGATGCTACTAGGTCTTGCAGCGCTAACGGCCTGTACAACAATACCAGCCGAAGAAGCAGTAGTTACAGTGCCAAACAACTCTTCGAACTACTTCAAAGCAATCTGCTATCATCCTGTTCCTGCCGGAGATACGCTGCGCAGCTGGGAAACGCTGGATCAGGACCTTGCGCTAATGAAGGAGGCAGGTATCACAACAATCCGTGTTTATGTCCCTATCACTGAGGAGGCCGTTTTGGATAAAATAGCGGCTGCAGATATGCGGGTCATTACAAGTTTTGGTTACAATCAAGACAGTATATACGATATTCTATCAGGCAGTTTCATCGACTATGTGGACCAATTCAAAGGTCACCCTGCTATTTTCCTCTGGGAATTAGGAAATGAGTACAACTACCACCCGGAGTGGTTTGGCGACGATTTGAAGAATTGGTACAATGCCTTAGAACAAGCGGTAGATGCGATACACGCCATAGATACACTGCACCCGGTAACCACGGCGCACGGTGAAATCCCT
>Ga0209929_1000139_pt1 | contig 27619 bp, 38 predicted proteins | sample SalPon2_C_H2O_MG_2_FD_185731 | JGI IMG/M metagenome (GOLD analysis project Ga0209929, IMG submission 185731) | Salt pond water microbial communities from South San Francisco under conditions of wetland restoration - Salt Pond MetaG SF2_C_H2O_MG... ... | reverse complement strand
TAGGGTAGTTTCTAATGGGGGGTTTGATTACAATAATCTTAAAAGGGATGCAACCACTAATCAAATTATTGCACCCTACTACGGTCCCGAACTTGATGAAAATGGCAATCCTCAATACTTGAGGGATGAGGTAACAAATCAAATCATAGAGGGACCTATTCTAGAGGCTCCGTACTATCAGCTTGATGCGAACAACGGATTTAGTCTTGCGGCTCAGACAAGCCAGCTGGCAGAAAGAAACGCTGGTAAATACTTGCAGGAGGATCTAGGAGATCTTATTAAGTCGTACAACGATAACACAGACTTAAATCCAGAAGAAAAAAGACAAGGGCTTAAGGACTATCTCACTAGGTCATTCAACACATATGAAACCCTTGACGAGACTGGTAAAGAGGCTTACCACACGGCGATGCAGGAGTACAAGCTTGAGAACTACGCTAACAATCCAGGTCAGCAATTGTCGGATGATGAAAAGAGCTTGGCTATATCCCAATACATCGACAGAGTTGTCGGGCTTTACCAACCAAAAGTCTCTGACATAGACAAAGAAATAGCATACTCTGACTTCTTCGAGGCAGAGCTTCTATCGTCTTGGAATAAGATTAACTCTCAGGATATTTCAAAATCAGATAAAGAGAATCAGTGGAGCAACCTTCTTGATCAAAGACTGTCCGACCCTACTCTTTTATCTTCTAACGTAAATTATGGTCGCCTTTCAAACACTGCGACTACTATATGGGAGCAACAAAATACAGACAGTTCGCTTGATTCGAGCGACAAAAATGTTGCTATAAGAGAGATGATGAAGCAAAACTTGTTGAACATCGCCCCGACAGAATTCAGCACTAGAAAGAGGACCCCGAATCAGACAGAGATTCAGAAGAATCAGCTTAGAAGAAATTCATTGAGCAGCGCCTCAGAGATTACAAGCTGGGACGGCGCAATTGACAGATTACAGCAAAACTTCTCCGCTATTGATCTTGGCGTTCAGGACTTTACAGATCAGTCCGTCATTCCTTTAGGTAACCTGAACATACCATTGAGTCTGAACAAGTATATAGGCGACGAACTGAAGAAGAAGAAGGTGGAGGGTGAGCTATCGTATGATGAAGCATCAGGTGAATACGTTAGGCTTCCAGACACCTATGGCGATGAGATAACAATCAAGTCAAGCCCAAGCACCATGAGGATGCTTAAGGGTGCTGATGGTCGCGTTTACATAGAGCTTAGCGACTGGAAAACTGGCGGTATAGAAAAAAGACCTATCGATGAGGTTTACATAGATGCTGGTAGCTCCAGCACCCCAATATGGAAGAACCTTGATCAAGGCTTGAGAAAAGCCATGGGCATTGGGATTAATGAACTTGTAACCGAATTTGACCAGCTGTAATGAACGAGCAGTTTCAACAAGTATATGATTACCTCCAGTCTTCTGGACAGTTAAGCGAGGGAACAACTCAGGATTCTTTTTATCAAAAGTATTCTAGCAGCGACTCTGACTTCAATAAGCTGTATCAAAGGCTTAGTTCACGGGAAGATTTGCCCTTTGACTTGTACGATCAAGAACAATTCAGAGCAGATCTATTTTCTGTGGAGGGCGAAGCACCATTAAAAAAAAAAACTCAAGAAGAGTCTTTTCAGCAGGTCTCTCCTTCGGTTCAGGCTTCTACGGCATCTACGTCAGATTCGGGAACACTACAGCCAGATTGGGGCTCTCAGTATTATAACTGGAACGAGCTAAACCCAGCCCTTCAGTCAGCCATATCCAATACGTCTGCTGAGATACCAGTAGATTCCTTGGGTGGAGACATAGAGGAAAACTTTGAGATCGCTGTTAGCGCTAAAAAGAACTCAGCCAGACAAAACAATATTGACTGGACTGACGCCCTCATGCAATTAGAGGGTGCATACCTTAACGAAGACGCTATATCTCGTATTGAGGATGAATTAAATCCTGGGGGTTGGAGGTATATTGCTAATAACTCTGGTATAACAAAGGGCGACAGCGGTACTTGGAATGACGATGATTTGTCTCGCATCCGAGATGCTATGGCTATCTCTGATTTCAAGGAGAACTATGTATATCAAGATCCCGAAAGCGGGAATTGGATGATAGGTGAGAGAGACATCCCCGAGGAGGACCTGCTAGTAAATAGAGGCAGCGGTGATTACTATAACTTCAAAACCGACAAGACCCAACAGTTTAGATGGATGTGGATGCCAGGCGCGGGAAGGATGGGTACGTTTGTCAAGACATGGGATTATGAGACAGACTACCTTACTGGCAGGTTCGGAGACTTCATAAACAGCATTCCGTTTTTAGGGGACTTTATTGATGACACGGCAAGAGCTATTGGTCAGGGGTATACGCAGACTGAAACGTATGACCCCACCAGAGCTTTGATGGCTGACGTGAATGAAGAAACCGTCATGAGCTATTATAACTCGGCCATAGAGATAGACAACAGGATAAAGGCGATGGGCGAATCAGATGAAATGATTGCCTATCAAGACGATTATGCAAGATACTCTGAGGAGTACGGAGAGTGGTGGGGTTGGTTTGCGGCTGGGTTTAAAAACCCTCAGGTCTTTTGGGAATCAACCGTCAAGTCAATGTCTGGCATGATAGAAGATGAGGTGCTTGCCGAGGGAAGTAAAGTTGTTACCGTTGGAACTGGAACAGGTGCAGCGATCGGGTCTTCTTTTGCTGGTATCGGTGCCGTACCTGGGGCTATAGAGGGATTCTCTTACTCTCTTCCTTTTGCTATGGCCGCAATGGGCAAAGAGGTAGAAGTCATAAACTCTTTTAACCAATTCCTAAGGGAAGAGATAGAGGCTAAAGGATATGAATTTAGCCCAGAGTCTGTGCTTGAGGTGCTGTCTGATGAGGAGGCATACGGAAGAATTACAAGTAAGGCGAGAGCTAGGGGTAATACCGTTATGTTTGTTGATGCTGTAGCTGGGGGTGTATCCAGTGGTGCTTTCAGAGCTTTGCGAGCCGCAGGGAAGATAGGTGAGGCTGGGGTTATTACTCGTCAATCCGTCGTTGATTTGGCGTCTGGTTCTACTGGTGAAGCGTTAGCTGAGGTGGCCGCTGGTCAAGAGATATCAGCTGAGGATATTTTACTTGAGGGATTCACTGGTCCTTTAACTCAAACGCCAGTAAATGTAACTTCTTCTTTGCTTGGGAATGAGCCAGTAAATACCGTAGATGGTGCTGGCCCAAGTGGCTTCAGGATCATGCCAGCTATAGACAACCTTGTTGCTGGCGGGCCCAACCCAACGAGCAGGTACGTCATTAATGGAGAGGTTGTAACGAAAAATGAGTTTTCAGACTTCATAGAGACGGAGGGACCAGACGTACTTCTGAGCGACAGACTTAGCCTACAGGTGTTTAACGATCAGGAAACAGCCAACAGGTTGAATGAGGTGGTGGAGAAGACACAGATAGAGTCAACCATACCCGACGACATAACTGGTGATCAGCGTCAAAGGCTAGTGGAAGCTGAGGTGAGGCTAAAAAGGCTTGAGGGGGTGGAGACAAAGACAGCAAAGAGAAGCAGAAAGGAAATTGAGGCCGAGATAGACGGAATACTGGATGATTACTTACAAGGCCTTGAGATGGCAGAGATCACTCCAGTTATGACAAGGCAGAAGAAGGGTGAGTTTACTGGGTATATGACGAATGTACTAAAAGGTGAGACGGGTCAGTTCGCGCATATGACAGCGGAAAATCCAGGGACCATAACGTTTGACTCAGAAGAAAACGCAAAGCGAAACGAACAGCTTAAGAAAGACCTCATAGAGATGGGCTACACCCCCGTTGAAATTGACGGTAAGTATGGGAACCCAGAGAAATCATTCTTTGTGGAGGGCATAACAGTCGATGATGCTATCAAGCTAGGCGAGAAGTATGGGCAAGAGTCTGTCGCGCACAGCGAGGGTATGCTATACACCACTGGAGACAAGAAGGGCATGAAGAATCCAGTCACTGGTGAGCTCACCGTAGATGACAATCTGGATGATTTCTACAGCGTCATGAAGACGGACGAGGGAGACGTAAAGTATAGAGTTGAATACGATTGGGAAAACCTTGAGCAAATAGCTGAGTCGCCAACACAGGAACAACGAGAGCAAGCCGCCGCAGAGTATAGAGAAAAACTGATAGAAGAGGACGTATACCTGAGGAATAGAAAGGGCGTGAAGGGTGTTATTGACGACGTGCTGACGGGCAAAACAAAGATTCAAAGAAGATTATTCAGCGCCAGGAGGTTCATGCCAAGGTCTGCATTTAAGGCTACGGAGGCCAGGGAAGCAGCCATGTCTTCTAGGCTGAATCAGCTAGAGAAGCGGTCAAAGGATTTCGAAAGATTAGAGATGTCCATCGCTGACGACCAGAGGGATGCGTTCTATGCCGACTTTGACAATGTATTGAGGGGCGGTGAACGTGGTGGACTTTCAAACGAATCATACCTTTTGGCTACTCAGATGAGGTCCGACATAGACAATTTGAGTATCGACCTGATTAACTCTGGCTTGATTGATGAATCACAAATTGATGTAGTCGCATCAAACCTGGGTGAGTACATGAACATAGCCTACGCCACGTATGATCAACCTGGCAAGTGGAAGGACTACATAAACACTTCCGAAGCTGGCATGCAAACAAAAAACAAGGCTCATGCTTGGCTTAAAAAGAATGATAAAGATCTCATTGAAAAATCCAAAAAGGAATTTTATTCTCAAGACGATCAGGATAAGCAAAAAGTAGCTGCCTCAAACGCAACTACGGAAGCTGAGTATCTAGATTATTTGGTTGAAGGCAAGATCCAAGCCATGCTAGACACAGATACGGATCTTTATAGCAAGGATGGACAGATAAAGTCTGGAGATAAAAATGTCCTGAAGAGAAGAAAGGACATCCCAGAAGAGATAAGTCAGCTGTTGGGTAGGTACGACGACCCCCTTCAGAGTTATGTCAGAACCACTCACAAGCTTGCTTCGCTAAACGAAGCTGTAAGGTTTAACAACTCTATAATTGAGACTGGACTTAACTCTTGGCTGTTTGAGACTCCTCAGGGTCAGAAGTTTAGCTCCGAGGTAAAGGTTGGGGAAAGAACTCTGTACACTACACCTGAGATAGCAAAGGAACTAAACAATCAGTACAGGGACAGAATCTTCGAGGGGGAAGCTATCGACTTTATGCTTAAGTTTAGTGGTGCTGCTAAGTGGATGAAGACCATTGGTTCTGTAGGTACACACTCTAAGAATGTGGTTGGTAACCTGGGCTTTATGGTTGCTAATGGGCACTTAAGCGCAAGCACAGCGGCTGATGCGACTAAGGCATTTCAGACAGTGTATACTGACCTTAGGTCTCTTCCTAACGCCGAGCTAAGGAAGAGGATGCAAAAGTATATAGACCTAGGAATAGTTAAACAAAGTACTGGTCTCGGGGAAATAAAAGACATCTTGGCTGCTGATGATTTTGAATCTGCTGCTCAAAGCAGACTGGACAAGAACAGCAGAAACAGAATCGAGAAAGGCTTTCAGTCAACCAAGAAAGGACTTGAGGACCTGTATCAGGCTGAGGACGATTTCTTTAAGATCATGGCCTATGAAAGCGAGTCTAGAAGATACTCTGAGGCTCTGTTTGGATTGCAGCCCGATCAACTAACGGAGCAGCAATTGACAGACTTAAATGACCAGGTTGCAGAAATAGTTAAGAATACGTTCCCAACGTACAGCAGGGTGCCTTCTGCTATAGAGTTCCTAAAGAGAAACCCACTTATAGGTAACTTTATTTCCTTCCAGGCGGAGTCTTACAGAACGGCTTGGAACATATTGGATTTAGCTCAGCAAGAAATAAAGTCAGATAATCCAGCCGTAAGAAAGATAGGCCTCCAAAGAATGGCGGGTGCAACATCTTACATGGCCGCCAAGACCGCTATACTTTCTGGAGGGTCTGTCGCGGCTGGCATGGGGGCATACGGACTTATGTCTGCTGGCGAAGATCAAACGGAAGAAGAAAGACAAAGAGAATCAGACATAAGAAGGTTTGTTCCTTTCTGGTCTGAAGATTCTGAGCTTTACATGACTTCACCAGGAGTCATTGAAGGTGAATTCTCTTATGTAGATTTCTCTGCTTCTGACCCATGGGGAGGTATTGACAAGGTGGTTAACTCTTACCAGAAAGGGGAAGGCTTCGTTGAGGGCTTGGCAAACACACTTGGCACTTCGATAGAACCTTTCGTCGGAGCCGATATAGCCTCAAGAAGGGTGCTCAACCTGATTGAAGGCAGAGACGACTACGGCAGGGACATATGGCTTGAAGACGACACCAATGACGAGAAGTTCGTCAAGGCTATGGAGTACATGTATGGAGTTTTTGAGCCTGGCACATTTACCTCATTCCGAAAGGTTGCGAACTCAGACGATCCATACAACGAGCTTATGGGTCAGATGAGCGGGTACAAGAATGTGAATGTCAGCGTTAAGGACCAGATGTTTTATAAGCTCAGAGACCATGGCGAATACCTCCGACAGGATCTTGGCGTTAGATATGAAGATCTGCAAGAGGGAAGAGAAACCTTTGAGGTAGAATCATACAGGGAGGCTATAGACAAAATGAAAACAAGAGAGGCCTTGATCAGGGAGGACGTGATGGCTGCAAGTAGGCTTGGTGTTGACATTAGCGACTTGATCGAAATGATGAGAACCCAGCTGAATGTCAGTAAGGAAAAAGCTGAAAGCATCTTGGTGGGGGACTTTATAGCTCCTTCGGTAACCCCTTCAAATAGATAGTCATGAGATTAAAAAGAAACGGAGACCCCGTAAAGAGCTCTGGCAGCTCCTTTGTAGGTACATCGGTTGCTTCGCCTCAGGCGGCACCTCAGTACTGGACCCCTTCATTAACAAGAATGAATAATGAAGAAGAGTTAGCCAGAATAGCCGACGCCTTAGACAGAGGGGAAGACGTGATATTTGATCAGTCTTTGGCACCCGCTGTCGAAGAATACAGAAAGTTTAAAAAAGAAGTAGAAAGTGCGCCCCAGACTAGACCGCGTTATGCTGAGGTTTCAGGGGCTCAATATCCCATGGAGTCTGGTGCCGTAAGAAGTATATCCCCAGTAGCTGAGTTCTTAACACCAGTTGGCGATGTTATGGCTATTAGGGAAGGCGCTCAAACTATTGGTGAGGGAATCGCTGAAAGAGATCCAAAGAAGGTAGGTCTTGGCGCTGGGCTTAGCGCTGCCGCAGTGGGAATGGCATTCCTGCCTGGCAACGCTAGCATGATGAGAACGTTCGGAGAGTCTGTCGATAACAAAGTCGTACAAGACATAGCCAATACGATTGATGAGAGTAGAATGACGGGAACCGACATTGATCTCAATGATGTTATGAGCCCTGTATTCGCTAACTACGGAAGAGCCGAAAGAGAGGCTGCGTCAGACGAAATATCAAGCCTTTTAGATATAGCTGATGACCCATACTCTGGTTTTGATTTGAACTCAGAGGAGAAAAAGAACCTGACCGACATCATGTTTTCTCTTTCTGCTGATGATGTTCCAGCTCCAGCATCTTCTTCTCCTTTAATTAGGTTTGAAGATCCTTCAATCGAAAGTACCCTTCCCAGCGAAATAAAAGGGTTTAAGAAGTTTGAGTCTTCTGAATACGGCAATAGACTGATCTCGTATGAGCATCCGACCACTGGGGATTATATAGACTTAACAACAGAACCGATTGAAGGCAAGGCCCCAGAGTCTTGGGTCCAGGCTTATCCAGACTCTTATGTCAATAAGATGAACGTTGATATGAGTTCAGGCAAGGCTTCTGGAGATGTAATGCCTAGAGACGTTTACTCTATGATGACGAAAATGATGGACCAAGTTCCGTCTGGCGATATTGTAGATCCTGGGTCTCTCAGCACGGACTCATATCCCATATTCTTAAGGCAGTTAGACAAAGGGAAGAAATATCTGACTGAAGGAGGAAAAAAGCAGGGGACAAAAATACTTGATAAGGTTCCATCGCACGAAGCAATGAAGTTTCAACCGCTAAATGCAATGGGACAGTTTACAAACTTTTTTAAGATTCCAGAGGAGCTTACAAATAGAATAGCTACAGATGGATTCCTTACGCATTACGGCACTTCAAGGGCATTTATAGGTCCTGGTGGATTTGAGTCCATGGAGGAGGCTAATAAGCTGCTTATGGAGGTGAAGGAGAAATATATCGATCCAGAACTGGCAAGAAGGGGGCTCCCTCCTGCTCAGGTAGAGATGCACAGCAGCGGAAAGTATGCGCCCGAGGGTGAAACAAATCCAATTATGTTGAGGTTCCCTACTCCATACGTTGAGAAGCTCTTCATAGGTGGTAAACTTAAAACCATTAAGAGGGCTAAGAAAGGCCTCAAACTAAAGAAAAGATGAGCGAAAAGATTAAAGACACCAAGCTGGGGGCATGGCTCAAAAGCAAAGCCCCTAACGTACTCGATACAGTCGGCGACCTCCTTCCAGACAAGGGTGCTTTAGGGTTGGTCAAGAATCTTATTGTCAAGGAATACCCTGACATAAATCCAGAAGAAGTCAAGGCAAAGATTGACGCAGAGATTGAGTTCCAGAAGAATGTGACCGAAAGATGGAAGGCGGATATGGGTAGCGACATCAAGCTAGCCAAGCTTATCCGACCAGTCATGCTGATCGTTCTAATCGTTATTTTTGTGGGGTTGGTCGTATTTGATTCCCTTGATAATCAGCCATTTAACGTCAGAGAGAGTTACGTATCTTTGTTAGAGATATTGATGCTGACTGTATTCGGCGCGTATTTCGCTGGAAGAACCGTAGAAAAGACTAGAAAATGAAAGTAAGCGACTCCACAGAGTTGACGTTGGACTTGAAAACTTTGATCCTGATCATAAGTTTCGTTGTCAGTGCCGCTGGTATGTGGTTTGCTGTGCAGGGTGATATTGAGGAAGCTAAGCGCCTTCCAGAGCCAGTAGTTACCAGGACAGAATACGACTTAAAAGACAAGCTTATTCGTGAGACGATCATGAATACTCAAGAAAAAGTTGAGGAAAACGGGGCCAAACTTGACCTCATCGAAGAAAGACTTTATGAGATTAGCACAACAGCCAAGAGAAAATGAAATGGTGGATACTGAACGTTGCTTTGTTTCTATCGTCCTTGGCTACTGCCCAGAGTGTCAAGGTAGTTCAGATTAATGCTAAGTGGAACAAAAGTAACACCTTAGAGGAGTTACGAAATTTGGAAAACTGTACTTATATTTTTGGCTGGTTGGAAAATCAGCCGTACAGTATTCAAAGCACCATCTCTTCTGTACCCGTGATTGTCGTCTACAAAGATAATGTAGCTAGACAACAATATGCTGCTGGTATAACCCTCAAGCTAAACGCTACCTTCGAGGAGATACAGACACTTGTCAACTCCCTCAAAGAGGAATGAGATACTTACTTGCTATGCTGTTGCCTGTGCTGGCGTATGGGCAGGACAGCTGTGTCGTGTTCGAACCCACTGTTAACTATGAGGTTAGGTCCATGGGGTACACACCAGACCCACCGACGTGGACCGAGATAAACTACGTCATCCACGTACATCATACGGATAGCTTCCCAGATAGCTACTTGCCTGAGACTGTCATATATGATGCTCATGATCACCTGAACGAGGAGCTAGAAGAAGCTATGTTCAGCTTCAATTTACTAGAGGTGGAGTACCACGACTTCGACGACTTCGATTTAGCCCCAGCTTTGTTGGAGCCATACTACACCTGCGTACCCTACAGCTACATGGGTTGGGCAGAGATGAATGATTACGTAAGCGACCTGGTATGGGACCGCGAGATCATCATGAACGTACACGTATTCCCTCAATTCTGTTCTGGTATTCTCGGCTTCGCATGGACAGCATACGCGGAAGATACACCCATGGAAGGTGTCTGGGTAAGGACAGATGCATTTGGACGCACTGGAGACCACCTAATGTACCCTAGAGATGGAAACAAGACCCTGATCCACGAGGTGGGTCACTACCTTGGATTGCACCACGTATTTAGAAACGTAGAGTTTTGCGGTCAGAACCTAGGTGAGTGCGATGAGTCTGGTGACTACGTGTGCGATACCCCTCCCACCAAGATCAACTGGAGTTGTGAGAACCCTATATGTCCTCCTGGTTTGTATGACTACACGCCTAACAACCACATGGACTACTACGTGGATTCATGCAGAACTAACTTCACTCAAGGTCAGATAGAGCGCATGCATGCTGTGCTCCCGATCACGCGACCAGGCATAGCCAGCAGTCCTTACTGCGCTGGAGATATCAGCGGAGACTTTGTGGTGGGGATGAACGACATGCTCATGATGCTGGCGAACATCCAGAATCTGGACTGGGAAGAAGGCGACCTCAACAGCGATGGTGTCTTTAACATCTATGACCTACAGGTAGTGCTGGCTAACTGGGGCAACGAGTGCTACGGCGCTGAACTTGACCCTTTCTATCGTGAGGAACAGCTCGATATATCAATACTTCGTAAAGTATTTCCAAACCCTATAGGAAGAGAGTGATTTCAGATCTTTTAGGTTCAGGCTTGTGATTATGTCTGACCTTCCTTGCCTGTTGTACTTCTTCTTGTATGCGTTGCTTTTGTGGCTTACGAGAATTTCCTGAACGTTTTCCTCGCAATAGTCTTTCAGCTCTCTTCGATCGACTACGCTAAATCCACCTTCTTCTGGCATATCAAAGGCTATGATCGTGGCTCCACCATACAGCCATCCTTTCTCCCCCCTTACGTTCTTAAACTCGCACCATATCTCGTCTGGTAGGTTATTGCCCTTTACATCAACCCCCCATCTTCCTTCTCCGTCCTTAGACAGCCAGAAATCTATGTGAAGAAGCATATCGTCTTCGTCGTCGCTTTTTTTCACATTGAACCCCAGGTCCTTGGCGCAACGCTTAAATCGAGCCTCTGCGACCCTTCCTGTTGTCGAAGAGTATCTCTTCCTGTTTTGACTTATCGTCAAGTCTGTCCTCGAAGTACTCATAAGATGCGTCTTTAATTAAATCCAATTCGTGATTGATCATTATTCTGATACCAGATATCATGTTGGCTACAACTCCTGGGTTTTCCTTTGGTTCTCCTTTTGAGTCGTGCAGCTCTTCATAAAACTCAGTGATCAACTGATGTATTCTGATAGTCGCTATTGAGTAACTTCGACTAAGATCTTTTTTTGTTAGCTCTTTTTTTACCATACCCTAGTTCTTTTAGTTTGACTATAGCCTCCTCTATCTGCTGTCTGTTCTTACAGATAAACAAGGCTGGGATTGGTTCTCCTGAGTCTATCAAGTGACGTAGGAACAGCTTCCACCGCATCGGGAAATCATGATGCGATGGAGTGTACCCCTTGGTTTCGATAATCCATTCTCCGTTTGGTCCTACGAAGTCTGGTGTGTATTTAATTGGTAAGACTACCTTGTTCGACCTGTCAGACAAATCCTTCCTTTTAGCCGTCGCTTTCAAATATACGCCATCATACCTGAATTTGTCAAGTAAAACGAATTCCATTGACTCATAGGTAAAACTTAGCCCCGATTCAGCTAAAAGATCAGCACATGTCTTCTCTAAACCGCTCTTGTACTTACCTAAGTTTCGTTTCTTGGCGGATTTACGCTTCGTTGTTCCCTTTGAGCGTCGCTTCACATAAGCAAGTTACAGCTTATTTTTCTAAAAACGAGTGGTTAATTGGAAACTCGAAGTGATCTTGCTCACCTCCCTGTAAGTCAACGCTTTGAAACAGTTCCTTTTGAGTGTTATATACCCTAAAGGCTGTCCTGGACAGATTCATTTCAAACCTTACTGGGTCTTCTAGGGGTGTTGGTTCACCTCCAGTTTCTACGTCTCTGACTTTACGAACGTGAAGCTCAGTAACTTTTCTCATGTTGGGATCTGGGTGCTGTACCTTTCTATGTATGGTTAGGAAGCAATCAGCTCGGTTAACGAACTTGCCCCCACCCTCTGTATCCTCGGCATACGGAGCTACAGGCAGTCCGTCATCGCCCTTGCGACGCTGAGCCTCGGTAACAGCATGCATATTGAGCCACACGGCTACGTTGTTTGCCGTGGAAAACGTAAGGAACTCGGATGCAGCTTCGTAGTGGTAGTCGTGTACACCGATAGATGTATTCCCCATGTCTAGTTTTAGGCTGTTGTATGGGTCTACGAATACAGCGTCCACTTCCTGTTGCTTCATGATCTTCTCAAGAAAGATAATTATATCTGCGTAGCTATACACCTGCTTGTTGCTTATGACGGTAAAGTGCTTGCTGACCCATTCGTAAGCCTTCTTTCTTTCCATGTGGTTCATGGAGGATACACCTCTATTTAGTGCAAACTGAATCAAAGACATTTTAAGTGAGGCTGTCCTATTTTCCGATGAGTAAACAACCCAGTTCCAGTCATGCCGAATGGAGGCATTTACCATGAGGTACAGCGCCATTGTGGTTTTACCCACATTGCTGTGACCATTTACGATTGTAAACTCTTTCTTGTACCTAAAGTATTTGTCTAGGTTTGGATCACCAGTGTCAAGCCCAACGGGTATCTTTCCGTTTGCGTAGTCGTCAATCCACCTGAAGTCCTCATCGTCAGAGGATATGAAAGACATATCCCCGTCGTTTATCAGGAGTTCTCTCTGAGCTTTCTTTTCGTCGTCTATGGTGGTGCGTAACGGGTCCCTCTTTCCTTGGTCTATCGCCTCTCTAATTGTCTTTACGGCTCTGTCCTCGTCGTCAACATCTCGCTTCATTATCTCCCTGGTGAGAACGCGGATTACCTCATCCTCCTCCATCCGCCCAGCAGCGATATACCCACCGCACAGTCTAGAAGCTCTGAGCAAGGTGTTATGCTTTTCACCGTCAGCGCATTGACGGATCATCCTAGCAGCTAGATTTAACTTTAAGTAATCCGTGTAAGTGCCTGATTGTGAGACAGCTACCTGACTTTCGTTTCTCTCCGTAGAGAATGCACCGAACGAGGCTGAGTCCTCGTTAATGATGATATCAGGATCATACGATTCGTAGCATGCCCTGGACTCATTTATCCCAGACTCGTCTAACTCTAGACCGTACTCTTTGTTGAAGTAGTTCTTGAGCGCACGGAAGTGGTCCCTATGCCTCTCTGGATGCGTGATCTTGACGAGCGCCTTAAGTCCGTCACCACTCGGAGATACCCAACAGCTATAGACATAAGGATCCGTGGATAAAGCCGATTTGGATGCTTTAACATCAATATGGTCGAAGTCCAAAACAATGAATCCGCTGTGTTTCTCAAGCGCATCATCAGTCCTGCCCGAGAACTCACCACTGAAAAGTACAATCGGTAGGCTAGTTTTGAATTCTTTATTTCCATCTCTAATTACCTCAATCGTTGTTGCAGAATTCCCCTCCTGAATCCGCTTGAGCGCTTGAGATATCGGCATTGTGTGTGCGTCGCTCTTGTTCCGCTTGTAGAGATTCTTGAAGATCGTTACTCTCATATTCGTATTCAATTAATAGGTTTAAATAATGGATGGCCTTCAGTACATCCTCTTTTCCGTTTTTGTGCGCGTGTCGGCACACGTACTTGATAACATTACCCTCTATGAAAGGAATGCCATTTAGGGCTATGAATTCAGTTGGCTGAATTTTCATATGCTTGTAATGCTGTCCTCCTATCTGTTTATCGCTGTGTTTTTTTGACATCTACAGTAGTTCCAATTTGTTTGATAGTATCGACGCTATCAATGATGATGGTGCGTTGCTTTGCCTTTGGGGTTAGCAACTCTTGATCGAGTCTATACATAGTGTGACTGTCATGTTTCATGATGTCCCTGGGGTTATCGTAGGTGCTGACAATCCACACGTCTCTTGTCTGGGGGTGCTTGTTCTTAATGAACGTGGCTTTCCCAGTCATGTAATAGATGGGTTTGCCCATGATGTAAAGATAAAGGGGAAAGAAAAGGGGTGGGACCGAAGCCCGCACCCCTCTGCTAACCTGTAAACCATATACTAGAACGGGATAGTTTCGGTATCCTTCGTTTTAGCCGCTTCATTTCGACGCTCCTGCGCCGCTTCGCTGTTCGGATCCCACACGCTCAAGCATGCTTTGCCGTTCTTCGACATGAAGAGACGGAATCGAACATTACCACCCTGACCGCTTGCGTCACGCTTAGTAGCGTATTGGTCAAGACAGTCTTTCAACTCGTTGTCCTTGAGACGGAAACTCCATCCCATCAGATCACCGTTGTCATTGTAGCTAGGCTCATCTGCCCAGCCTACGAGAACACTCTCGTACTTTTTGCTCTGATCACTCATGATTAAATGATTATAAAGGTTAAAATAAATAGGGCCAAAGTTGTTAAAGCCCTGATGATGCTTTTTGTTTCTCTGTCAAACTTCATATTCGAGGTAGTCTTTTTCGGGGTTATAGTCTTCTCTTAGGAACGTCCTGATGCGGGTTACAGCATCGTTAAACTTCATCTCCCCAGTGAATAAAGTCTCTTCAGAGCATTTTACCACAGCTGGAAGATACGGGTAAGTTTTTTCTTGTACAACCCAATAGAAGTCTTTTATGCCAAACACCTTTGTATAGATGTACGCTTGGATGTCATAACTAAAGTCTCGCACTGCATATCGAAACTTCTCTGCGCTTCTTGCAGACTTGCTGTCGCTGATGAAGCCATCACCGAGGCAGTCGAGGAACCCCTTGAGTAATACTCCGTTTAGTTCCTCAAGAAACTCCACTTGATATTCACCAGAAAGGTGTGAATCAAGTAGTCCACAAGTAGCTAGTCTGTCGATCATGTCGTTAGCCATTTGCCAGTCGTCATGAGAGACGATGGTCTTGCCTTCCTCAAGAGCCTCTGTCTTCATAGCCGCTACGACAGCCTTGTATTCGGAGGTGAGCGATGGCTTTTTAGAGCTACGAGCTTTGTCGGATAGCTGTGACATAATTTGTCCCTCAGACATAACTAGGTATGTGTCGAACGCTTTTTCGCGTTCAAACAACAGCATGTCGTACAGTGTACCAAAGTCCAGCGCATCGGACTTATACTTTAGTTCTCCCTTCATGTATCGGTCGAACTGCGCCATGTCCCCCAAGGCCTGCTTGAGAGATGAATACGACAGGTGTGGTTTGCCGTACCGTTCTTCTAATTTTTCACTAATAGTCATCATATACTGGTGTTCCGTCTTCGTAAGTGTATTCGTAAGTTTCAATTTCTGCCCACTTTACTGGCGGGCGGGCGGACAACCAAAATCGTTTGCCCTTGCTGTTGATAAAGAACTCAGCTATATCAAACTCCCCAGGCGAATCAGCATGGCTGACGAAGAAGAGCCCTGAAAACTCAGGGTTCCCTTCATCCTCCGTGATCACCCAATGCTTGGGGAGCTTTGCGGTTAGGCAGTGATCTCTAAACCTTGTAAACAGCTTCTCATTGGTGCGCCGTTGGTCAAGCTGGTTGTACCATGTCTGACCATTCCACTGACGATTACTCATCTAACAAACTTCTTGAGGCCAGCGATTTGCTTTTCCGTGAGCGAGGCTTCGTATTTAGCCATGATGCTGTTGAACGCCTTCTTTTTGTCTGTCTGAGACTTGATGTAAGCGACAGCCTTGTCCATTATGTTCTCTGGCGGGTCTGTATCAAACGTCTCTTGCACTTTCTTGATCTTCTTGGTCTTGCCGTCTGACTCTTGCTTTGCGATTGCATCTTGGACTTCATTAGCTGACGCAATAGAAGTGTCGATTCCGATTCCAAGCATAGCAAGGGCTCGCCCAATCGCTGAGGTTTCGCAATTCTCAACGTAGCTGGTCTTGTTGATGTTAGATGCACCTTGCACTTCGTGTGCATGTCCAGTGGCAATAACACGTCCAGTAGCATCTGCGATGGTTGTCTTACATACGCATTGCTCAGAGTCGATAACTGTGAACTCGGACATGATCGTCCAATCCTTGTATCGGTCTTCTTGACGAAAAAACTTGATACGTTCATTTACTTCTACATACTGTTTACCACGTATGTTGGTGGTTTTGAATTTGTAATTAGCCATATTGCTTTGATTGAATTGTTTCTTCTAAGTCTTTTTTCATTCTATTAAGTCTATTCAGCTGAGAGTTCACATACTTCAGCTTGGACTGCATAGCCTTGTATCTCATTGTCTCGTTGCACAAACGGGCAGCCGCTATGAAGTTGTTTCTATACCCAGGCCAATGATCCATGTTGGACTCATGTTTGCTTGAGTGATAGCACACGGTGCTGTGGTCGGAACCAAATACGCTGGCTATTTCTGTGGTGGTCAGTTTGAATTGACGCATGGCGGACATCATAGCCGCTCTTGCCTTTACTTGCTCTTGGTGTCTTGATTTATTTGGGGTAATACCAATTACGTGGTAGTACTCTTTAATTATGGATTGAATTTCATTCTTCATGCGAATGTAGGTTTTAAGTTCTGGTTGTCCAAATTTTTCAATGGCAAAAGAGGGACTTTGTTTCTCAGAGTTCTCTAACAAACTCGTTACGGGATCTCCCCGCACACCATACGTCCCTCTCCCTGTCAGCGTTCTGACAATGCCATATCCAAAGATGTAAGTATCTCGTAGAATCTTACGTAGTAAAAAACAGCCTGTGAAACATTACACAAACCGTCAGCCAGTTGTTCCATGCTTATGCCGTCCGCAATAACCTCATCGGCTAATTCTCTAGCTACATCTGGAAACTGTGCGATGTGGGTTGACACGTCTGTGTTTAGCCATATGTCGATGTCGCTTGAAACTATGTCGTCCATTGCATACATAGCTGCTAGCTTTTCTGGCTGATCGGCTTCTGAGGATTTTTCCTGAATCAATTGTATTGCTTGTTCGTTTGTCATTTGATTTTTACATAAATGTTTTCTGGTGATTCGTCAAAGAACTTGAGCAAAGCTGGGCAAAGCCAGATTGGACCTTCGTTCTTGACGTTTTTCTCTGGAAAGTCTACAGTGTAGTATGTGCCGTCATATCCGTCTTTGCTGTGCATCTTGAGCTGTACATCCCAGTCTGGGATCGGAGTCTGTGCAAAGTAAAACGCACATTTGTCTATGTATTCATGTGTATCTCGTCCGCTCATGGCATCGAGTAGCAAGTCTGCCCCTGCTACAAACGGTTCTTTGTCGAGTTCCCGTGACTCGTCGTCGAATACCCACGCTCCGTTGTGAACGTAGGAGTAAATGTAGTTAACGTTGTTCATCTTTTAATTCGCTTTAAAGTTGTTGTGTTTTCAGACTTATTTTTTTTCTGGAGTTGATGGTAGACATTTTTTGCACAAAGACCCTTGTGCTTAGCCGCTTCGCCCACGCTTATGTACTTGATTCCAGTTTCCGTACATACGATGTTTGCTTTTTCGTCGATGTGCTTTACGCTCATCCATCCGCCCAATGAGGCTTTGTACCCCATGTCAACGCAATTGACGTCGAGTATGCTGTAACCTAACTCGCTGGAACAATCCAGTTGTGATCCCCACATCTTGGTTTTGCCGTTCTTAGTTAAACATATCTTCCTTGGAAGGGAGTTGATTGGCAAAGTCCACCCGTTACAGTGAAGGCTTTTTCCTTTGTCCACCATGCTTACCCCAGTGGTGTGACTGCATATTTCTTCCGCGCACTCACTGTAAGAGTTCCACGTTTTGGTTTTTACCTTTCCATCTGGAAGCATTGTACTTAAGGTGATTGATTTGTTTTTCTTTTTGAGTTTAGTGCCGATGGGGTGCCATCCTTTGCACTCATTTCTTTTTCCGTCCAGCATTTTACGTAGGTTGCCAGTCGTTGAGCCTATTTCTCTAGCGCACTGACTCATGGAGTCCCATAATTTGCGCTCAATCTTACCGTCAGGCAACTCCCTGCGCAGCTCTATTTTTTTTGGTTTGTTGTTTTTATCTGGCTTTACGCCTGGCAGGTGCCAGCCATGGCAGTGTGACTTCAAACCTTTACGGACAGTAGAAACTTCACCCCACGTACAGCCTATCTGCTTTGCGGCTTCTGCTCCAGACCTGAAGGTGTGATGATTCCCTTGCGGATCTACGAGGGTTATGTTTTTAGCTGACCCACCGTCGAACCTCTTTGCGGAGTACTGACCACCTAAGTTCTTGTTCAAACAAAACTCATCGCTTATCAGCTCCTTGGTTACAACCAGAGCCTCTAATTCCGCCAGCTCTTCCCATCTAAGGTCACTAGCCAAAATCCTTGCGTCCCATCCACAGCGTCTTGCCTTGTGCTTTAGGCTTTTGTTCCCAACTAAATTGTTTGATTGGTATCTGCGCTTGAATGAGTGTCTGCTAATTCCGTAGTAGTACTCGCCAGTTTCAAACATTATCTTGTAGAAGATGCCCTCTTTGGTCCTTAAATCCTCTCGGTTTAGCAGGCTTTTTGATGACTGCCTAAAGGATGTCCAGTTTCGCTCGATGTTTCTCATTAGTATGGGGTTACGTCGATTATCTCTAAGTTGTGTCGCTTGCTGAAGAACTCGGCTGTCTGATAAGCCCAATCAAAGTCAGGTTCAAACTCCCGAAACACGAGTTCATCGGTGATGCTGTCCACGACAGATACGTAGTATCCATCATGAAACCCCATCTCGTTTTCAGATGGGTATATCTCTACGAAGCAATCGTCTGTGATCAAGTGCTCCTGTGGGTGCTTATACTTCGGCATCGCATTCGTGGTTTTCTGTCACAACGAACAGGCTACGGTCTTGGGTGACGATGAGGTTATACTCTTCGTCGTTCATGATGTTGCCCTTCAAATCAACCCAATTGGGGTTTTGCCGTGGGTTGAACCTTACATAGAAGTCGTTGACATTTGGCTTCACAAAATCAGGTTGACCTAGCACTTGGAAGTCCTCGCACTCAATCCATGCACATACAGTCTTGCATGCACCTTCGTGGATTTTCTTTGATGTGCCGAGCTGTACCCTGAGCTTGGCGTTGAACATAGCAATCTGTTCTTTCTCTGGTCGGTAGTATTCTACGAACCCAGGTGCTTTGATTTGCCACTTCATGAAGTTGTCTCCTTTTGCGAGATGGAATCGAATTTTGTACATGCTTCTTGAATTTGTTTGAAGTAGTTTTTCCTTGCTGTGTTGTGGACGTGTCTAGCCCAATCGTTGAAATCCTTCGCGGGATTCTCGTTCGCGCTCGATCGTACACAAATCATTTCATCTCATCGAATACCACCATGCTGTCCTCTTCGGATGGTGTGTTACGTACAATGTTCTGTGCCTGCTCTCTTGACAGATTTTCCATCAGGACTGTTGGTCGCTTGTTCCAGTCGCGGAAGATGCGGTATACTGCGTAGTTATTCATGATTTAAATTGATTGAATTGATTATTACTCCGTTTTGATTTATCACTCCACGCTCAATAAGCTGTCGAGCCGTGCGTTGGTAATGCCCTTGCAAGGACAGTATGTCGCCCGTCTTGATTAGTTCAGCGAACAGCTTGAGCGTGTCTTTGTCCGACAGGTAGCCTGTTTCGTACAAGATAATTTTGTCTAACAAGTCAGTCATTGATTTCAGGGTTTTGCTCGATGAATGCATCGAATATGATACGTGCCTTGCCTCGTGCATAGGCATCTTGTTGCGTCAGTGTACCCGCCGTCTGCGGTGTAGGTAGGTCGTCGATACGGAAGTTGTCAGTGACGTATCCTGATGCACCGTTCTTGATGCAGAAGGCGATGTTGCGGATGTGCTCCTCTTTGCGTTGTGTTGTCATGATTAGAAGTTTTTGTGCAGGTAGCCTGAAAGCATCAACTGCTGGTTTACGTCTGATGTTGGTGTCTTGAGGATTTTACGTACACCCTCGTCCTCCAGTGCAATTGTGGGGTCGATGTTGTAGTCCTCGCATATGAAGATGAATTGATTTACTTTCATGATTTAAATTCTACGGGTTGAGATGGGTAATACACTTTTGGCATCTTGAAGTAGTAGATGCAGAGGTCATCGGCATCGAACATAGCGGCACCTCCGTACCACAGGTCATTGATAAACTCGTGGAATGCCTCGACATCAAAGGTGTCAGCAACAGCTTCTTGTCGTTCGCACAAGTCCTTGACGACAGCCATTTCAGTCGGCATATAGTCACCATCGAACGGGGCTTCGCAGTTCACCTGGTCCCACACGAGGTACTCGGAGATGGCTTTGTTCTCAGGCCATGTAGGTTTGAGTTCGATGATTTTGAGAATCTCGTGTTCGCGCTCATCGATATCGTAATTGATAACGCTTTGCATCCCGTCTGTGGTTGTAGTACATGACTCAGCGTTGTCGTCATCCATAAGTGTTGCCCTAAGCCTTGCCTTAGATTCGAGGGCTTTGTCCAAATCGTTGAACCATCGGACTGTGGTGTCGGAGTAACCTTCGGCTAGTCCACATACACCGTGTAATAATGCATAGTATTTCATGAGAAAGAGATTTTGAAAGTGTTCGACAAAGATACGAAATCGAAAAGCCTTTGTCAAGTTTATTTTGTAACTCGCTGATTATCAACCCTTAAGACGATGGTGTCGATGTAGTCATCCATCATGTCAGATAGCCCGCCATCACGATCGTCCTTCACGCAGTTGAGTATCTTGGTCTTGAGCCTGTCTACATTCAAGCCTGCGAACTCCTCGATGTCATCGAAGTATTCCTCCCACCATCGGTTGATTGAGTAATCTGTGTAGTAGTCACCGTCCTCGTCCATCTCCTCTACTTGTTCGACGATGTTACCTGCGCCGTTGTTGAAGATGTCGTAGTTTATTTTGGCAATGGCTCGCATGGCGTTGCCCTCTGCTGTGTCCGCCCGCCCGCTTTCGGGTACGAGGTTCTTCCAGTGTTTGTCAAATAGGTCTTGGTATTGACCTTCTCCGTTCCAGTATTTCATTGTCTGAATAGTTTAGTTAATTTTATTTCTTGTTGCTCATCCATGTATGAGACCGTTTCCGCTATGCACTCATTGATGTAGTTCATGAGGTCGTAGTTGTCTTTGAACGTGGCTATTAACACGCGCTCTAAATCCTCCCTTGATGCTGACTCGTCGCGTTCGTTGATGATTCTCAACACGTCATCTGTAGTCCACACTAGTTCAGACCCAATGTATCTGCCTTGTGGGTCAATCTTGTTGCTCATTTTCCTGGGGGTATTTGAATGTTGTCTTGTTCGAAGAACACGAGGCTGTAATGCTCGTCCCACGTAGTACCGCAGTTGTGGCACATGACGTCGAAGTACACAGCATCGGGGTCGTACTGGTCTTTCAGCTTGCTGTAGCTGATGTGGCTGTCAGCCTTGCAGTTTGGGCATACGCCCTTGCTTTGCGTTAATCTGCTCATAGTCGTGGTAAAAAGTGTTCGTCATTAGCCAAGATTCCTGCAATGTCATGCACGATATCGATGGAGCGTATGTTCGTGTCAGTGTCGTTGGCTGTGTTAGCTACACGCTCCGCCCACTGACGGAAGACTTCAAATTGTTCGTGTGTCATGGTGTTGTTCATCATTAGTTAGGGTCATTAAGGTTCATTGCATTGTCGAAGTCACGCACGATTTCGATAGGTACGTGGTAGTAGTCACCAGTCACGGGGTCTTGCCACGTTTCGGTTTCACCTGCATAGGTTTCCTCGCAGTACACGAGGCGGTCAATAATTGCTTTGTCCATGTGTTAGAGATTTTGAGATTGATTTACAATTTTGTCGAGAGCCTCGCGCTCTTGCAAGTACTCATCGATGATTTGGTATGCTGTTTTGTCGTCGTTCAGGTACTCGTCACGCTCTCCTGACCAGTACGCGGCATTGCGTAGCACCTCCACACCGTGGTTGTACTTGGGTTTGGGGGTCAGGTCAAACCTTGTCCCCTTGAATGCCTCTTCTAGAATTCTTGCGTTGCCACCGTCGGCTTTCATGTATGCGTCGATCAACGCGCACTCGAATCCGCCCGCTGTCTTGCGCCGTTCGTACAGCGCGTCAATGTGTTCTTGAGTTTTCATATTCCAAATCCTTTTAAATCCAACGTACTATTTGCACAGAAAGCCTCAGCCACTAAGCGACAGCCTTCGTAATCGCCTATCAAGTCGAAGTAGTCGTATGCGTCCACGAGTTCGTCCTTGCTAAATTCTAAGAAGTAGTTATACATTACGCTCGGGTTTTGATGTACGCTACTGCGATGGTGATGAACTCGATAGCGATGAAAATGATTGCCCCCGTAGGGTCGTTGTAAATGCTCATGATAATAGAGATTTTGAGTTTGACATAGACGCCTCTCGGCGTTTCGCGCACTTAGCGCTCATCAGTATGCCTGACCAACCAAATCCTCAAGGCGCATCTGGTCGTCACATGAGAGCGAGTCCCATGCATCCGTGTTGCGGATAGCATCCATGCTGAGGAATTGAACGTCGTTGAACAAGGCCGAAGCCATCTGCGCTTTCTTGCGCTGTGTGTCTGTGTTGTGTGACATGAGAGAGAGATTTAGATTGGCTGAATTGCCGACCACGAAGATAAGGCATTTCAACAGTGAAGTCAAATTTATTTTCAAAACCCTAGCATTTACTGGGGTTGTAGAGCCATCATGATAACAGCTCCTCAGCCTCGATGCGGTATGCTTCCGCCTCCGCTTGGGCTTGCTGGATACGTACTCGGCGTATGCCCTCCTCGGGTGTTTCGCCAGGCAGGAGCGTCACTCGCATCTGCTCTCGCTTGACCGCCTTACGCTCGGGGACGATGACCTCCTTGCGAGGCTCGAAAGGATGTGCCTCACCTTCGGTGATGGCGTGTACGACCTTGGTCTTGACAGCCTTGCCAACTTTGTTGGCCGTGTGCTTACGTGCCTGAGATTGCTCGATGCCGTCAACCGACTTGCGACGAGGCTTACGCACTTGCTGTGCGGGCTTGCGCTTCGCCTTGGGCTTACGCTCGGGGGCAGGCTCGGAAGCCTGAGCCTCCGAACCTACGATGAGGTCAACCAACTGAGCCTTGGTCATACGCATGAGCTTCGCTTTGCTCGTGGGTACGCTCACCGTCGCGGGCTTGGGTGAGGCCTTCTGAGCCTTGGCCTTGCGCTTGGACTTGGGCTTGGATGCCTTGCGCTCGGCCTGTGCCTGTGCTCGCTCAAGAGCGTACTTGGCCTTGTTAGCAGCTTTGCGCTCGGCCTTCGTGAACTTGCGCCCTGTCTCAGGGCAGTGTGTGGGGGTGTATGTCTGCTGTGACATGATGAAAGAGATTTTGATATCAGCGACGTTGCTGATGCCCCAAAGATAGGATTTCACCTCAGCCTTGTCAAGCCAACAGATGTTAAACGCCAGTAAACACAGGGGTTTCCGAGGCAATCAGAATCAGGCAGTGCTTGCGATGTGTGCCATCGTGCGTGAATGTGTGCGAGTGAGTGTGCAAGGTGTGGGTGGGTCTGTTCCCGTGCTGTGCCCGTGTGCGCCTGTCATGTACCCGCGTACGAGGCAGTCAATACTAATACCAACAACAAAAATGCTAACAAAAAGCTGAAATTATAGGCCAAAACTCTCGTGGCACACACCCACGGGGGTGCGCAGGTGCGTTTCGGTGTGCGTGCGCGTACGTCATACATTATATATAATCCCCCAGATCTGTATGACTCACCACTTTTTCAGGGTGCTTTCTTGCCTTCATACTTAAACAACAACTTCAACTAAGCTTTATATAATGCTGTCCCTCAGTGACTTATAGGCGTTATTTAGAATTCACTTTAAGGCTTGACTTTGTAAAAAAAAAGCTGTAACTTTGCTCAAGCTTGTTAGCGATCAAGACACTAAGAAGCTATTTAGAAACTAAGTAGTTGCTTTTATGGATGCGTAAGCGCATTGAAACTAAAGCAGGTGAGCGTCAATCAAATTAATTAAGCTGTGAAGAGCATGAAAACTGTCCTTAAGAAACTGGGGGTTATTTGGAGGGAAGACATTGTTTACTGGGTGTGGTGGCACTGTGTTGGTGCTCGTAGAATGCGTAAGATGATGGATGAGGGGAGGTGCCCTAAGTGCGGGGGTGGACAGGATAGTGATCGCTGTATGTGCCACACTCATTAAAAAATAAAAGCATTATATTTGCGTTATGGCAACTCTTAAGGTTACAATCAAAGAGGAACTCGTACTGAACGGGAAGGATGTAGGGAATAGCAACTACATCGCTATCTCTGGAATTAATAATGCTGAGCACAGGGTGGTCACCCTCCCTAATAACTCAGAGCAGAGTGTTCTTTTGTTTGATCCAACCAATGTATCAGCTGGTACCATAGTGGATGACACCCTGAAGTACTTGAGGTTTACAAACCTTGATTCATCGAATAACATCCAATTGCGCTTTGTGACAGATTCCGATGGAGATCAATATGCTGTCATTGTAGAGCCTGGTGAGAGCTACATGCTTGGCAATGACGATATGTTTGCTGAGTCAACTACAGTTACAGATAACCCAACGTTAGATAACGCATCTACGATTAACTCTGGGTTGCTTAATATTGATGCTATATACGCTATGGCTGTAGGTGCAGATTGCGAATTAGAAATGTTTTTAGCTACAACATAATATGAGATCGATGTACAAATCCAAGCCGCAAGCTGGCTCCATGTACGACTTCGCTAACAGGAAGGACGTAATGAAGTTTATGTGCGGTGGAAAGAACTATAATTACGGGGGTAAGATGATGGTTGACGGTGGCGTCAATTACGACCTTGATGAAGAAGAAGGCGACCCAGATCCAAAAAACTACAGAGGAAGAGAAGCTAGAGAGCGCAGACTGGAGGCAAGAGCACAGATGAAAAGAGACGTAAGACAGAATGCCAGACCAAAAGCCAGAGAGAGAGCCCGTGGTGAACTCATGGGTACTGCTACTGCCGAGTTTTCTGGACAAGGGGATATAAAGGGTTCTGAATACTACAGACCTCGAAAGAAAGCCAGAATGGAGTCAGAGCTTTTAGAAAGGGCTGCTGAGCTGGGTATCCCTCAAGAAGCGTTCGGGATGACAGAAACCAGAGAGGGTATTCCAAACTTTATTTATAACGAAAGGCTTCCTGGTGGTGGCGAAGTCATGGCCTCTCTTTTCACTGAGGATATGACTGACGAAGAGTTGATGGATAAGATCAATAAGTACGAGGAGTTCTCGAAACTCTATACTGACTATGTGAACCCTACAAGACAGGTAAACGTAATTGGAAGACCAGATATGGATCGACCAGTCAGAACCCCTAAATACAGAGCCCCAAGGAACTGGAGCTTTGGCAGAGAGAACGCTGGTAGAGCAGGACAGAGAAGACCAAAGGTGCGTTGCAAAAAAGGACTCCCATGTCCAGCATTTGCAGAAAAGGGAGCTTACGGATAAGAAATACAATAAGCATATAAATAAAAAAAGGGGCCTTGCGCCCCTTTCTTTATGCCCTTACTCCAACGGCCCTTACGTATTTAAGGGGGTGAGGTAAACGTGAGTGCTTAGCCCACTTCTTATCGATTAGCGTGTAAGTAACTGGCAAGAGCTCACCGTCTTTGTATGACAGAATAGCGTACGTACCGTATCCTTCGAATTCGTGGCAGATCTTACCGCCTTCGTATTTGGCTTCGCATTCGCGGTTGTAAAGCTGTCCAGTAGATTCCAATACTTCCACTACTCCGCTCTTAACTACGTTGTAAAACGCTCGTCGGGTAATTGGTCGGAAAACGCTTTGAGGGATATCGATATCAATCTTGTAAACGACGATTGAGTCAACACCAGACTTAGTTGGGTAGAAGCCTTGCGTTACTGTTTGATCCTGAGCGGATGCCAATGACAGACTTAATGCAGCTGCCAGCAAAATTAAAATGATTCTTTTCATAGCAATGAGGGATTTAAATTGTTTCGTAAATTTGTTTTGCTGATCTCAATGTAGGGATCTCTAGCATCGATTGCAAGTTTTTTACAAATTTTTACATTTCAAAATGGTTCTCAGAATAGGTACCTCAGGTCCAGAAGTAGCACAAATACAGTCTTTTTTAGGTATAACCGCCGATGGTATTTTCGGACCCAAAACTTATTCTGCCGTCGCCAAATGGCAAAGATCTAACGATTTGATACCAGATGGCATTGTGGGACCAAGAACCTGGGAGGCTATGGATTTAGTCTCTACTGACGATGCTGAAAAAACTTATACGACGGATAACGGATTGGTCATAAACAAGAACTTCATGCCAGGTCATGAGTACTGTCATGGCCCAGTAAAGCCAGAGTGGGTGTTCTTACACCACACAGCAGGGTGGAATAACCCGTTTAGAACAATCAATAACTGGGCGAAAGACACCAGGGGTAGAATCGCTACCGAATTTGTGCTAGGCGGACAGTCTATTAAAGGTAATGACGACAAGTATGACGGTGTAGTCGTTCAGGCTTTCCCACAAGGAAACTGGGGGTATCACCTGGGTAAGAACGGTTCGTTCGAGATGCACAAGAAGTCTGTCGGTATCGAGGTAAATAACTTCGGGTATATCAAAAACGGCAAGACGTATGCTGGCACTGTGGCAGATCCTTCTCAGATTGTGACGCTAAAGAAGAAGTTTAGAGGATATAAAGACTGGCACCGTTATTCTAACGCTCAGATCGAGTCATTACGACTGTGGATACTGTGGATTGCAGAGCGAGACAATATCGATGTACGCGCAGGACTACCTGCTCTTATTAAAGAAAAAGGTGCAGACGCTTTTGAGTGGAATGAAGATGCATACTACGGAAAAGTAAAGGGTTTGTGGACCCACACAAACGTAAGGAAGGATAAATCTGATATGTTCCCGCAAGAGGAACTCATGGATATGTTAGTCTCTTTGTAATGGCGAAGCAAGTAAATAACTACAGCCCCAGAGCGGGCAAAGTCAGCAGACCTGGAGTGCATTCTAAGACGAAGACGTCAAAGAATAAAAGAAGTAAAAACTACAGGAAATCTTATCGCGGACAGGGAAAATAAATTTGTCTATATTCGCGCCCCTTTTAAACCAAACGACATGCGCGAAGAAGACGATTTCAACGTAGACTTTTTAGATCAAGAGAAGCTCAAGAAGCAAGAAGACAAAATAAAGTCTGGCGAGATAACCTGCAATATAAAAGACCCAGAAGATTGTGAGAGCTGTAGCGGTTAAAGAGATTTATAAAAACTCTGTACCGCCATTCTGCCTCTCTGGGACAGTGCATATCTTACTCGGTAGTTGTATTTCGTCTCATCACGAAACAGGTGATCATCTAGCGTTTGAGAAGGCGTAAGCTTATCAAAATGCTTATATATGTACCCCTCTTTCATTAGTGGGTATATTATCCTGTCAGACATATTCTTTTCGAACATCCCGTATTCTTCAGCGGCCCACCTGATAGTAAAGAATTCTAGGTCGTAAATGAACAGCATAAAGTGCAGATAGCTTTTTGTCAGGCTGGGGTTTCTGTCTAAGAAATCGTTTGTGGCGTTCCTGAGGTTTTTTAGGTGGTTTTCCTTTACGTACTTATCTGGTAGTTGTGAGAACTCTCTGAACAACCTTGACTTTTTTACGGTAGACCTAGGCATTAATTATGTCGTATATTTGATTTACAACAAATTTAAAT
>Ga0209929_1000138_pt1 | contig 27718 bp, 41 predicted proteins | sample SalPon2_C_H2O_MG_2_FD_185731 | JGI IMG/M metagenome (GOLD analysis project Ga0209929, IMG submission 185731) | Salt pond water microbial communities from South San Francisco under conditions of wetland restoration - Salt Pond MetaG SF2_C_H2O_MG... ... | reverse complement strand
AGAAGACGGACTCACCCTTGCGGGTAGACGTGCACTTGGACGTGCGGCCAAGAGACGAAAGGCTCGTCTTAAATTGGCACGTAAACGTTCCGAAAGAAAAACTGCACAGATCGACACTCTTAAAAAACGTGCTACCAAACAAGTACGTAACCAACTGTTTAAGAAACTGACCAAGGGTAAAGCACGTACCGATGTTTCGCCTGCTCGTCGCAAGTCAATTGAAAAACGTCTATCTAGAATGCAGACACGTATTGGTCAGATGTCTCGTAAGAAAATACCAGACGTTAGAAAACTAGACCGTTCTAGAAAAATGCAGAAGAGTGATTAAAATGCAGGTACCATCATTTAAACAGTACCTTGTTGAAGAAACTCGTGAGGTGTTCTTCACGTTCGGACGTATGAATCCTCCGACGATTGGTCATGGCAAACTGATGAATGTGATGTCTACCAAGGCAGGTAAAAACCCATATAAAATTTACCTGTCCCAATCACAAGATCCTAAAAAGAATCCGTTGACGTATGAACAGAAGGTGAAACATACTCGAAAGATGTTTCCAAAACACGCTCGTAATATTATGATGGATAAAAAACTTCGAAACGTATTCGAGATTGCAACGTCATTACATGATCAGGGTTTCAACCGAATCACTATGGTTGTGGGTGCAGATAGGATCACCGAGTTCAACACCTTGTTAAACAAATATAACGGTGTGAAAGGTCGCCACGGTTTCTACAACTTCGAAAAGATCAACGTTGTGTCTGCGGGTGACCGAGATCCTGATGCAGAAGGCGTAGAAGGAATGTCCGCCTCTAAACAACGTGAGAATGCATCCAAGAATGATTTCACAACATTCGCACAGGGTGTTCCTTCATCTATGTCAAACAAAGATGCGAAACGTTTGTTCAATGACGTTCGTGCGGGTATGGGTCTAAAAGAAACCAAACAGTTCAAGAATCACATTGAACTGGAACCTGTATCAGAGACAAGAGAACAATATGTCTCGGGAGAATTGTTCAATGAAGGTGACGAGGTGGTTATTAAATCTTCTGGCAAAACCGGATATATCCACAGACTTGGTACTAATTACGTTATTGTTGCTCTTGATGAAGGCCGCATATCTCGTCAGTGGATAGACAACGTTGAATTGATCGAAAAGGGTTTTGGTGGATCATCGGTGTTTCATGATTTGATGCCGGGACTCGATAACTTTCTTGATAAGATCAGCCCATCGGGGCGTAAACGTTGGAAGTATGCGTTACAACAATATCAACGTATCACCAAAGAAAAACCGAAAGACAGTCTCAACAGTCGTGTGTGGAAAGCCGCACAGATTGCTGATGTTGATGTTCGAGCACTTCGTGATCTGGTTCAGAAGATGCAGAAAGAAGGTACCGATCAGTGGTACAAAGACCAACCCGAGTGGGGAACTCCCGAAGCAACCAAGAAAGCAAAGAAAAACATTGCAGGTCAAGAGAAAGCCACTGTTAAAGAGGAAGTGACTCAACAACAACTCAATGATCTTGAGAAGTTTGCTGATCGACTACTCAACAAGTTCGATATTGACATTGAGTTCACCAAACATTTCAAAGATCGTATGAACGACTCTCGTAACAAGCCTGCTATTACCGTTGCTGAACTTCAGAAACTGTTCAAAAAGATCGCTGATAACAAAGGTAAGCGTATCAAGAAACACGGAAACGCAGAGGCTGTACTGAAAGATATTCAGTCTGATCTGAACCTACCTGTCGTGGTCAACTGGAAGAACGGTGAGTTCGAAGTTGTCAATAAAACAATTATGCGCAAGAAGGGTTTCAAGACAACGAGCCCTGTAGTACAATACGAAGATGCTGTTGCGAATGCCAAAGAAAGAATTCGTCAAGAAAAAGAACGAGACAAACAAAAGTTTGATCGAATCCTTGATCGTGCTAGACTTACTCGTGTACGAAGAAAAAACAATCCCAAACCAACCGATAAGAATTAGAGGTTACAATGACATCATTTTCAAAGTTAAGAGAAAAGAAAAGTAAAGACGATCCTTGTTGGGACGGTTACACACAAGTAGGAATGAAGAAAAAGAACGGTAAGGAAGTTCCTAACTGCGTTCCTTCGAAGGGTGTTGAGAAAGCAAAGGGATATAAGAAAGAAGATACGGATCTCGAAGAGAAAGCGGTATCTAAAGCTCAACAGAAGTTCATGGGTATGGTTCGTGCTAAACAAAAGGGTGAGATGGATGACGCATCTCCCGAAGTCACCAAGGCGGCAAAGTCCATGTCCAAAAAAGACGTGGAAGACTTCGCAAAGACTAAACACAAAGATCTTCCTACCAAGAAAGAACCCGTTGATGAAGCCGATTCGTGGAAAAAAGATTCAGGTTGGAGAAAAGCTCAGAAGATGCGTAAAGACCGTTATGGTAACACAGTCAAAGACAAGAACGTGGCAAAGAATCTTGCCAAGAGTGCACAGAAGAAAACAGCGGGGATGGACAAGTGAAAACATTTTTCGAACTAAAAGAATCACTTCAAGAATCAACCTTCATGGTTACGATCCGAAAGGGTAAGTTCGGTGGTGTAAATTCTGATGGAAGACCTACTATGGTCACTGCTCGTTCTGGAAAAGAAGCGGTAACACGAGCGGCAAAGAAAGTTGGAATTGATCCCAAACTTATCACTACTGGTGATTATACGGTCAAGGGTAACACAAAAGAATCTGTCGAACTTGGTGAAGCAAAGATCGAAGTCGGCGATCGAGTACGTGTCAAGGACGATGCGAAGAAAGTCGTAGACCGATCACGACTTGGTAAGTCTGGTGTTGTTCTTCCCAATGGTATGGGTGGCAGTTCTATTCGTGTCAAGTTTGCTGATGGTAAAACTGCGATGTTCAATAAGAATGACCTAGAAGTAAACGAGTCTGTTGAACTTGGTGAATCTGCACTTGCTAAACAATGGCAGTCTGGTAAATCATCTATCAAGTCAGGTAGTGTGGAACTCATTCGTGGTAAGAGTGGTGTGCACACAATCAAAAAAGGTGGAAAAACAATCGGTGATTTCTCTTTAGACTACGATGATTGGGTAGTTAATATTAAAGGTAAAAAAGGACAACATACACTTGGTTCTATAGATGATATTGTCAAGATGGCTTCAAGCATGAAAGAGTCTGTTGAACTTGGTGAAGCGAGAAAGAGTGGTGCAAACTACGAAGTCTATCACAAAGACTTTTCTACTGCTGTGCAGTACGCAAAAAAAGAAGTAGAAAAGAAAGGCTACGAAATCGACGACGATGAATGGTTTCGTAAAGTCGCATCTGGTCCTCGTAAGCCATCGAAAGGCAAGACTAACTCATACAATATTGAACTGACCAAGGGTGGTAAGACTGTCAAGCAAAGACTTCAGATGCAAGTCTATGGCATGGACAGTGGTAAGTACGAACTGAACTACTACGTGAGTTAATGAAAGTTGCCGTATGTGTCTCGGGTATACCGAGAAATGGTGGGGTAGATAATAGACATGTGTGTTGGCCCGAAGAGAATTTGAAACTCGCACGAGAACTATTACCATATGATTTTTTTCTTTCGACGTGGGAAAGTGTTAATGAGGGTTTTGATGTCGATTACGTATTTCCTGATCCGGAAATCAATTGGCATCCTTACATAGATTTACGGTGGAATGGTAGAGCCTTATTTCAGGATATACCTTTGAAACTTTATAAGTGGTGTCAACACCATATACATCAATTTGTAGGACATGCAAATTTGATGGAAAAGATATCTGATGATTACGATGTTATCGTCAAATACAGATATGATGTGGTTCCAATAAACAATGTGGATTTGGAACCACTAATAAAAGATTGTTATGAAAATGGAACGGTGTTTGGTTTTAATGTACAGAAACCACCACTACCAACACGAATAGAAAGAATAAAAAAACCGAACTGTCCATTGGATAAGTCGGTAAAAAACAATTTACATTATGTAAAAGGGTTCCCTTGGTTAGCAGATCATGTGATCATTTATCCAAGGCATTTATTTAAATCGGAACGAGTATATCGTTTGATTGAGAACTATGAGATGAGACCAGCTGAATGGGGTTGGTATCAACTCTTGATAGAACAAAATAATCATAAACAACCCATCTCGTTTAAAGGTGGATTTGGATACAGGTTTTAAACATATGAAAAAATTTCATGAACATAGATCAGAAGAAATAGATTGCAAGTGCGAGTCAATGTATGAACAACTCGAACTTGAAGAATCGGAATATCAAGGTAAGAAGGTTACTCTGAATGATCCTGTTCGGGGTGGTAGTAAAAAGTTCTATGTTTATGTAAAGAATGACAAGGGCAATGTGGTGAAAGTTTCGTTTGGAGATCCCGATATGGAAATCAAACGAGATGATCCGGAGCGAAGAAAAAGTTTCCGTGCACGACATAACTGTGATAACCCTGGCCCTAAATGGAAAGCGCGTTACTGGTCATGTTGGCAGTGGAGAGGTGGTGCAAAGGTTGATAATTAGACAACCGAAATCTCCAAAAAGAAATGTTCTGGTCCTTATCACTGGGATAGAAAGACTGGATAAAGAAGAACATGATCGGTTACGTGAAAAAATATTAAAAGAATTTCCATATGATTATGCGGTTGCGAACATAGAAAAACCACATTACAAGGAACTGAATAAACCAAACCCAAGTATTATTCAGATCTATAAATTGTGGGACATGTTGAAAGAACTACCTGATCATTATACACATATAATCAGGGTTCGAAACGACATAGAAATGTGGGAAAAAGGTGATGCGGGTAAAATGACCGACTTTGTTAAATTTTGGTTAAAGAGTGATTATACTGTAGGCATAGGACCATTAGGTGCCTCTAAATTATGTAAGAATTTTAGAAACAATAAAACCGTGTTTGTGGGTGATCATATTACAATGTTTCGTAGGACGAGTATGATAAACCCATATACGATAAAGAATATGTTTGAACAAAGGAAGACGGTACACGACTGTTGGACATTGTGTTTTGAAAATAATGTTTTTCACTACAATATGCCAATTAAGTTGGTTCGAAAAAAGTATAAATAACTAGAACAAGCAATCTTTATTGCATGGGACGATTGGAGAACAAATAAATGGCTAGAGTATCGCAAAGTGAAAGGCTGGACAGGATCGAAGATAAAATCGACAAGATGTCCGAAGCGATTATTAAATTAGCTCGTGTAGAAGAGAAGATTGCGGATTTGGAAGAACGAAGAGAAGAACAACATGAACGTCTGAATAAACTATCTGCCAAGATAGATAACATAGATTCACACGTTACCGCTCTTGTTGAAAAGGTTGCGGTCATGCAGAAGATCAGTTGGTTCTTCATTGCGGCATTTATTACTGGCGCAGTGTCGATCATATCAAAATCAGGATTTTAAAAACTTTCGGAGTAAAAAATGAACAACGATTATTATAAAAAGATTGCTGATCTGTGGAGAGAGATGGCAGAGAAGACCGAGAAGAAAAAACTCGATCCTGTCGGCAAAGCAGACGCAGACATCGACAATGATGGTGACGTAGATAAGTCAGACGAATATCTGCACAATCGTCGCAAGGCCATTAAAAAGGCAATGAAGAACGAATCAGAAGACGAGATGAAACCTTGTTCAAAGTGTGATGGTTCTACTGACAATCATGATCCTGACTGCCCAATGGCAGACAGCGGAAAGAAAAAGGAAGAGTCTTCGTGTGGAGATAAACGCATGAAGAAAGAATCTTTTGATGAGTTTCTTGACAGTCTAACTGAAGAACAACTTGATGAGATTTCTGCAAAACTTGCTCGTAAAGCGGCCGCGGCAAGTGCGGCTAAAAGTTTTGAGTACGGCAGTTCTGCATACGGTCCTGGCACTGACAAAGAAGCGGATCGTCTTGATAAGAAAGCAGACAAGGCACGAGCACACGTTCAGAAGCGTCAAGGGGACAAGGGTGTGAGAAAAGTGGATAAAAAGACTGGCAAACTGATCTATGGTAAATACGAATCCGTTGCACACGAGAAGTGGGGATACGGAGAAGTCATCGAAGAGTCAGAAAACGGATACAACGTTTACTTCGAACACGGAGTAGAGTTTGACGTGCCTGCTGACGAATTGACCATACTCGAAAAGAACTATGCAGAACGTACCAAGGGTGCAACTAAACCTGAAGGTATTATGGACAAAGAATCACCCAAGGCTAAAGAGTTTGCAAACATGCATGATGCAGATAATCCTAAAGTTGCGAAGGATGATGCAGAAGGTCACGAAGATGCAACTAAAGCAGGCCGTGCAGTGAAGAACCAATCACCCACACGACCTGGCGAAAAACGAGTTGGTGATAAAAATATCGTAAACCCTGTAAAGGGTGCAGTAACAAAAACTACTGGTAAGGAGTAAAACATGGCTATCAAGACTCCCAAATGGGCAAAGGAATCAAAGTCGTATCCTACTGAAAAAGGATGGACGGTTGATCGACCCAAAGGAAGAACTGAAGTAATTAAAGCAAAGAAATTTTCCGCAACAGAAATTGCTGAATGGCACGCAGAAAACGGTGCAGAAGAACACGTAATTCAAACTCTACACGAAGCCCCCGTTGTTGAAGTAGAAGTTGAGAAACCTGTATATAAATTCTATTCAACATTTGCGGGGTCTTCCGAACAGGAGGACTAAATGTCAGACGAAGTCGGAACTGCAAAGGTCGACTTGGAAAAATACACCGAACTTGTTCTGAAAGTAGAAGAAGCAGAAGACAAGATTCGGGAGATGGAACAACTGACAACTGAATTGAAAAAAACAACCGCTCTGGCTAAACCACCCGAGCGGTTTTCTTTCGGCGCATTATTCCGTGATGAGAACGATATCAATGAAAAGTCCATCATAGGTTTTGCAAGTTTTGCCTTAATGGTAGCATTCGGTATATGCGATCTAGTCATGGGTATGACTGGAAAAGATTTAACAATAACAGACACAATCTATACCTCATTTGTTGTAGTGACATTAGGTTCTTTTGGTATAAGCGAAGCGGGTAAAGCGTTCGGAAGGAACTGAAATGACAGAGTTCGAAAGAGAAAAACTAGACAAGATGCTGAATCGTCTTGATGAAGCATTAGTACGTCTTACTATGATGGAAGAAAGACTAGCTCAGAACGGGCGTTCACTCGAACGGGCGTTCAATACAATTGACGAATTGAAAACAAAAACACAAACACTTGAAACTGCACATGCGGTATCTCAATCCAAAATTGGTATGAACGAACGTGTGGTATGGTTGATCATATCTGCCATTGTTGGTGTTGTAACCTATTCTTTCAAAGTATAGATACTAGTAAAGAGGTCTTTTATGATGAAATGGTTAGATAAGATAATAACAGAAAAAGGTTCAACGCCTACCGCGAAAGAGATATATAAAGCAAGGTGGGTGTGGTATCACACAATTCTCGCATTTGAGATTGCGTTTACTAACATTCTTTTGATTGCAATATTGGCGGTGTTGGCGTATAAACTTTAATGAAACTTTTCGACGAATTGAACGATGACAACTTCGAGTTGTTTGCGATACGTAATTACTATAATCCTACATGCGTTGATGCAGAAGAGTTTTATGAAGATTTAAAACGTTTTAAATACATCAAGAGATTAATAACTCGGTATCTGGACAACGAAGAACCACCTGTTAATCTTCTGTTGAATCACTTGGTAATTATTTTCAATGTATTTGGTTATGATGCTGGTTTAAAAATGTTAGAATTCAGGGTAATGAATGACGAAAACATAGGAATACTTAAACCCTTTTTAATATTTCTAAACGCAATACCGAACGATAAATACACTGGTATAAAGATGGACAGTAAAATTATAGAAAAGTTGAGGAACCTTTAATGTCATTAGCATCAAGAGCCGGTGATTTATATTATTCATTTCGTTTTGTAAAACTATTGACCACACCGTGGGAAGAAACCGATGCCTATAAACTAGGCATCATTGATGGTAATGGCAAAAGAGTCAAATCGGTTAAGGTTAACACTCCCGAAGAAAAAACCGCATACACCACATTTCATCGTTTGGTGTTTAATATCAAGAGACTTATAGAAAAAATCCCTGCCGGTAAATCTGTGATCGCATCGTATGCAGCTGCACTTTTTTTATTGCGAGAGAAGTACAACCTGTCTGATTCAACCATCGAAAAAATTATTCAAAAAACCGATTTAAGAATAGACGATTTTCTTTCAGAGAATTGTCAGTGGTTTCTTTTGGAGGATAAAAGACTATCCCCTGGCCCTTACTATATCAAGGAAGAAAGACTTGACAACGACCTTCAAGTCGAGATACGGAACAAAGATAAACTTTTGGTGAACGAAGATTGTTACCCTGTTGGTGAAATATTTGGAATGGATGTGTATAAAGTTACACACGTAAACAGTGGTAAAGATCTTTATGTCACACTCGGAGAATTAAAAAAATGAAGTCGTTTAAGGAATATAACGAAGAGGTAACCAGTACAGGACCCGGCATTGCAGGAACATCGGCAGATGATCCTGCGGATTGGATGCACGGTAAGAAAAAGAAACGAAGACCTCTCACAAGACATTACATAGAAGTAGCGGGTAAATTGAAAAGACAATCAAAGTGAGGTGACACATGAGCGCACTGTTAGGTTCGCTGTTAGGGTTTGGTGGTAGTATTATACCCACTATAACAGATTATTTCGGTAAGAAACAAGATCAAAAGTTCGAACTCGCCAAGATGGAAAAGAAAGCGGAGTTGATCAAGAATGGTTATACTCATGAGATGACGATGTTCGAACAACAAGCCAACGACAAAGAACACGAACGGTTGATTGAACACGATATCTCAATCAATCGTGGCACTGGTTTTATTTCTGCCCTACAGAAGTCTGTTCGACCAGTCATTACATACTGTTTTTTCATTCTATTCGCAATTGTAGAAATCAATCTACTTACCAAGGCAATGGCAATGGATGTGCCCTTTGATGAGGCACTTGCTCTTGTATGGGATGATGATACTTCGGCAATCTTTGCCGCTATTATGTCGTTTTGGTTTGGTAATCGTGCAATGGAAAAAGCACGAAACCGTATCATAAAGTGATTGACAGATCACTACATATAGTATATTATAATCACTCCTGATACTATTTTAGGGATCTTTTCGATTCCGTGGTTTTTTTTACGCTGTAAAAAGAGAGTTACAAATGAAAGTGAAAATCGACAAAACAAAGGATGCCCTGCTTGCTGACTATGCTGTTGGCATGTTGAAAGACTTCTATCTAAATGAAAATGAAACATCACCCCAAGAAGGATATGCTCGTGCGGCAAAGGCGTGGTCTGCGGGTGATGAACAACTTGCACAGAGGTTGTACGATTATGTTTCGAAAAAATGGTTTATGTTCGCATCGCCCGTTCTATCGAATGCCCCCAACGGGGAAAAGAAAGGCAAAGGAATGCCCATTTCTTGTTTTCTTACATACGTACCAGACACGCTTGAAGGACTTATCGACCATAGTTCAGAACTTCGATGGCTATCGGTTTATGGCGGCGGCGTGGGCGGTCATTGGTCTGACGTTCGCACTGTATCTGATGTCGCTCCCGGCCCCATCCCATTTCTCCATACTGTCGACGCTGACATGATCGCATATCGTCAAGGTAAGACTCGTAAGGGTTCTTATGCGGCTTACATTGACGTGTCACATCCCGACATCATTGAGTTTCTGAACATTCGTATTCCTACGGGTGACGTACAGCGTAAAGCACTCAATCTACACAACGCAATCAACCTCACAGACGAATTCATGGATGCGGTTATAAATAATACTACATTCGATCTGCGAGACCCGAAAGATGGCGCAGTCAAAGAGACTATCAATGCTCGTAAACTTTGGGAACGAATCATTGAAGTTCGTTTCAGAACTGGAGAGCCGTATCTCAACTTTATCGACACGGCGAACAGACATCTACCACAGAATCTTAAAGATCTTGGTCTTCGTATTAACGGTTCCAATCTCTGCAACGAGATTCACTTGCCAACTTCTGATGATCGCACTGCTGTTTGTTGCCTATCCTCTCTCAACCTAGAGTATTACGATGAGTGGAAAGATACGAATATTGTGCGTGATCTTATTAGGATGCTTGACAACGTTCTACAGTACTTCATCGAGAACGCACCCGATACAATCACAAGAGCAAAGTACAGTGCAGAACGTGAGAGATCTATCGGACTTGGTGCAATGGGATTCCACTCTCTCTTACAAAAACACGGTGTGGCGTGGGAAAGTGAAACTGCGAAAGAAATCAATAAGGTTGTCTTTCAGCATATCAACGAAGAAGCCACCGCAGAAACTCAACTTCTCGCTGAAGAAAGAGGGGAATATCCCGATGGGATTGGAACAGGTCGACGTAACGCACATTTGCTTGCGATTGCCCCCAACGCATCATCTGGCGTTATACTGTCAACCTCACCCTCAATAGAACCGAACAAGGCTTGTGCATACACACATCGTACACGTGCAGGATCTTTTCTTGTCAAGAACAATCATCTCGAAAAGTTGCTTGAAGGCAAGGGTCAGAACAACGAGTCTATCTGGCAGTCTATCATCACCAACAAAGGTTCAGTGCAACATCTTCCGTTCTTAACTGAAGGAGAGAAGGCGATATATAAGACTGCGCAAGAGTTAGATCAGGGTTGGGTTGTACAACACGCCGCTGATCGTCAACCATACATTTGTCAGGGTCAGTCAGTCAATCTATTCTTCCCGTCTGGTGCACAGAAGTCGTATGTAAACAAGGTGCACATCAAAGCATGGAAAGAAGGGCTGAAAGGTCTGTACTACTTGAGAACGGAAGCGAAGTCTCGAGCAGAGAATGTGTCGGAAAAGATAGAACGAGTTGCACTGCAAGACGACACACGAACTATCGTGTACAGCAAGAAGAACTGCCCGTTCTGTGCGATGGCAATGGAAGAACTCAAGTTGCGTGGTATTCCATTCGACAAGATTGATTTAGAAGAGATTGGTAAGACTGCCGCTGAAGTAACGGGTCGTAAAGTCTCTACTGTTCCGCAGATCTATGTCGAAGGACAATACGTTGGTGGTTACGAAGATTTAATAGCATTTTTGAACAATACCCAAGTTCAAGAATCCGAAGAATGCAGAGCCTGCGAGGGGTAAAAAATGAAGTTAAAACCATACATTGCGATGTACGAAGGACATGATGTCAGTATATCAATCTGGGATCCAAATACGAACGAGTTTGTAGTTTATGAATTAGAACGTATAACTCAAGACAAACATTATATGGTTTCACAAGGTGTCGGTGTTACAACGGAAGGAAATTATGTTCACAAAAGATCCAAAAAGAAAGAAGATATAAATTTTTATATCTCGTTTGCACTAGCAAATCTAAAAAAAGATTTTGGTATAGAAAACGATTTCCAGATCTTTCATATTATGCCTACCCATCCACAAAATCCACAAGATCCTTTGACATGGGATTATTCTATAATCAATGCGCCTGTGTATCATATATCTAGGGCCAATCATCATGAAGCTCATTCGTGGTCTTCATATATGCAAGCACCGTTTAAAAATAGTGCTATTATATCGTGGGATGCTGGTGGTGACAACACTCTGTTCATGTACAGTGAGATTAACGAACAAGGATACATGACAAAACGATTCGAATACCCTGTGCTTCGATACAGTTTTATGTGGCAGTTGTATGGGGTTCATATGGAGTCGATTCGTCATACCGTCAACGCACTTGATTATGCAGGGAAGATGATGGGTCTTGCCGCTTACGGACTTCCCTTCGAAGAAAAGGCTCGTTCCTTGGTTCCTGAAATATTATCAATGATGGAAAGAATGGAAGACAAAGATGTTTCTCGGGAAAAAGTACATTTATGGTTAAAGGAAAATTTCAACCAACAACATATTTTACATGGTGATGATGAGAAAACCCTAGCGTATGCAATACAGTTGGCTACCGAGGAAGGACTCATACAGTTTATTCGAAATGAACTGATCGACATGATTCATCTGTGTGATAATAACCTTATCATAACAGGTGGTACCGCAATGAATATCCTTGTTAATGAAAGAGTGAAAAAAGAATTTCCGGAATTAAACGTATTTGTTCCTTGCAACCCAGGCGATGATAATATATCATGTGGTCTTATGTCGAGGGAAATGTGGTTCTTACAAGACAAACTTCGACATAATATGATTAACGGTACGTTCGATTTTAAATACGCTGGACCGTATTTGTTTGACCACAATAACTTGATGGAATATGTTATAGAACGAAACGCAAGAGAAACAACTTTGACAGAGGTTGCGGAGTTGTTGCGAAACGGAAAGATTATAGGATTTTTGAATGGTAGAAGTGAAGTTGGTCCGAGGGCATTAGGAAACCGATCAATACTATGTGACCCAACTATACCAGACATGAAAAATAAACTGAATCAAAGAGTGAAGTTCAGAGAATGGTTTAGACCCTTTGCACCTGTGTGTCGTTTAGTGGATGCTGACAAATATTTCGATAGTCGTGATTACGACTTTATGGATGCCATGCAATTTGCGGTTGATGTTAAACCCGAATGGCAATCGACTCTAACCGAGATAACACACGCTGATGGAACTGCAAGACTACAGACAGTAACTGAAGAATCTAATCCGGTTTTTTATGAATTACTTAATGAATTTGATGGTGTGTTGTTGAACACATCTTTTAATATTCAAGGGAAACCTATACTGAATAGTATTAGGGATGCTCTTGAAATACTAGATACTACACAACTCGATCATGTCGTCGTAGTTAACAAAGACGACAACAAACCGTATATATTTTCAAAGGGATTACTATAATGTCATTACTAGACTTTAGTACAACATACAAACCGTTCAAGTATCCTTGGGCGGTTGACCTATCAAAGAAGCACGAAGAAGTCCACTGGATTGAGGACGAGGCTGAATTGTCCGAAGACGTTCAGGATTGGAAGACCAAACTGACCGAAGATGAGAAAGAATTCATTACACAGGTCCTACGTTTGTTCACACAGTCTGACGTACAGGTGGGCGAAAACTACCACGAACTGTTGATACCCAAGTTCAAGAATAACGAGGTACGTAACATGTTATCCTCGTTTGCGGGTCGAGAAGCGGTCCACCAACGTGCCTACGCTCTTCTGAACGACACTCTTGGTTTACCTGATGAAGAGTACCACAAATTCCTTGAGTATAAGGAAATGGCGGACAAGGTAGACTTCATGAAACAGGGCGACACGACTTCACACACTGGACTTGCACTTGCACTCGCACAGTCTGTATTCAACGAGGGTATGTCGTTATTCAGTTCGTTTGTGATGTTGTTGAACTTCCAACGTTTCGGTAAGATGAAGGGCATGGGTACGATTGTTGAGTGGTCTATTCGTGACGAGACTCTACACGTACAAGGTAACGCAAAACTGTTTCGTACATTCTGTGAAGAACATCCTCGTATTGTCAACGACGAACTCAAGTCAAAGATCTATGAGATGGCTAAAATCGCAGTTGAGTTAGAAGATAAATTCATTAATTTAGCGTTCAAGGGTAATGATGTACAAGGTCTTACAAAGGAAGAAGTACGTAAGTACATTCGTCACATTGCTGATCGTCGTTTACTGCAACTCGGTCTTAAAACAAAGTTTAGACAAAAAGACAATCCACTCCCTTGGTTGGACTGGGTACTCAACGGTGCGTCACACGACAACTTCTTCGAGAAGCGTGTAACCGAATACTCGGTAGTGGGTATGGACGGTGACTGGGGTTGGGAAGAAGAAACTCAAGTCTGTGGTTTAGATGGAATGGGATGTGCCGCATAATATGATTAGTAGCCCCGAAGATAAAAAGAAAGTAGCAAACGCTATCAAAGAGATCTCTGATAGTATGACTCGAATTGATGCCGAGAAGGATCTTATTAAAGACATTATTCAGGTCACATATGAGAATCACGAGATCGACAAGAAACACATTCGCAAGCTTGCAATGATCTATCATAAGCAAAGCATGAATGACTTCAAGACGGAGTACGACGAAGTCGAAACCTTGTACGAAGAGTTATTCAAAGATGGATGAGTATGAGTACGAGTTAGACTGCCCGATGTGCGACACATTGGTTCAATTGACGGTTATACATATAGATGAGAAGCCAGTGAATTGTCCAATGTGCGGTACGGAGGTAGAGTGGGACTCACTCAATGAATAATGTGGCATTATAATAATCAACCATTTGAACCCGATGAAGAATTTCTTAAAGACTTTGTCGGGTTCGTTTATCAGATCACCGAACGTGATACTGGTAAGAAATACATCGGCAAGAAGTTCTTCTGGTCGGTTCGAAAACTCCCGCCTCTTAAAGGTCAGAAACGTAAGCGTACAGTCAAGAAACAATCTGACTGGATGCAATACTACGGATCGTCCGAAGAACTCAAACTCCTTGTCGAACAGAAAGGTGGTGATGCCTATCATCGTGAGATTCTGCGTCTGTGTATGACCAAAGGAGAGTGTTCTTACTACGAGGCTAAGGAACAGTTCGAACGAGATGTGTTATTGAAAGAAGATTATTACAACGAATTCATTGGTTGTAAGATCCACTCTAAACATCTCAAAGTATAAATATTTTCATGGTTGACAAGATGAAGACAACTGTGTATAATGAGCTTAAACGACCCAAAGGTGAATGAATATATGCAATTACAGGTTTATGAGATTCTTGAAAAGGCAGCTAAGTCTAAAACCAGAGATGAGAAAATAAAGATCTTGAAACAGAACGATATCATGCCATTGTTAGATGTTCTTAAAGGAACTTTCGATGAAACTATTCAGTGGAATTTACCAGCTGGTCCTGTTCCATACACACCTTCTTCGGAAGAGTCACATCCTTCTACTCTTCGAAAACAACACCTCAATTTTAAATATTTCGTAAAAGGTTTACGGGAAAGTAATCGTTTGGCACCAGTCAAAAGAGAAAGAATGTTTATTGACATGTGTGAGTCAGTACATCCTCGTGATGCAGAAGTGTTAGTTGCTATGATAAACAAAAAGAGCCCGCAAAAGGGCATAACGAAAACACTAGTTAAGGAGGCATTTCCAAATCTGATTGTTGAATAATTTTCCAATAACAATAAAGGAGAGAGTATGGTTGAGACTAATCAACTAGAAAGACTTAAAAAAGATTCGAGAGAATTGGGACATTATATTCACAAACTACAAAAGAAAGGTAGAATTGACACTGCATATAAGATAGCAAAAAAACAATCATTTCTTGATGCCGCTATCGAGCAAGTCGAACTACGATTAAGGGGGTGATCCTGTATCTAGGGTGCACCTCTGAATAGGGGTGCATTTCTTTTTATAGATAAGTTGGATGACACGGAAATTAATTATGCCATTATATACATTTCGAAATAAAGAAACGGGTGAAGTAAAAGATATGATATTGTCAGTCGCATCAATGCAAGAACTCACAGAAGAAGGTGAGTGGGAACAAATCATTGGTGCACCAAACATGGTTACGCACACAGGTAACATGATCAATAAGACTTCGGGTGACTGGAAAGACCACTTGAAGAACATCAAAAAATCGACGAGTAGACGATACGAGAATTCCATTAAAATATGAAAAAACAACAGAATGTCGAGTCAATGGTTTTACGCATTGACGATTTGATTACCGTTGATCCTATCACAGACCATCAAAAAGAAGTGTTCGAAGCATGGAGAACAGGCGACAACCTTGCACTCGTTGGTACTGCTGGTACAGGTAAAACATTTCTAGGATTATATCTCGCACTTGAACAAGTCATGGATAAAAGTACTCCATACGACAAGGTGCGAATCATTCGGTCAGTAGTACCTACGCGAGACGTAGGCTATCTGCCAGGAACATTAGAGGAGAAGTTAGATGCGTTCACTGGACCGTATCGGGCGGCGGCAACGCATCTATTCGAAGACGAAAGAGCATTTGATAAACTGGTCGCTAATGGTTACATATCTTTTGAGTCTACCAGTTACATACGTGGCGTTACTTATGATAACTCCATTGTTGTCGTGGATGAGATGCAGAACCTTAATTTTCATGAATTGGATTCTGTCATCACTAGGATTGGTCATTGCACTAAAATCATCTTCTGCGGCGATTATTATCAATCGGACTTTAAGACCGAGAAAGACAAAGAAGGAGTCAACAAATTTTTAGATATTTTAGAACAATTGCGCAACTTCTCTGTGATTCAGTTCGGGTGGGAAGACATCGTGAGGAGCGACTTCGTGAGGGACTACATAATGACCAAAGAATGGATGGGTCTATGAACAAAGTGAGACTACGAGAACAATTAGAAATAGACGAGGGACGAGTAGACGAGATCTATCATGACCACCTCGGATACCCCACGTTTGGTATCGGACATCTTATCACAAAGAACGACGAAGAGTTTGGTGAACCTGTTGGAACACCCATATCAGAGAAACGTGTTCTTCAAGCATTTGATGCTGACGTTGGCATCGCTGTTAGTGAATGTCACAAACTCTACGGTAATAAGTTTTATGCGTGGCCTGACGAGGTACAAGAGATTCTGGTTAACATGATGTTTAATCTGGGTCGACCACGTTTAAGTAAGTTTGTTAATTTTAAAAGTGCACTTCAAGAAAAAGACTGGAAACGTGCCGCAGTTGAAGGACGCGACAGTTTGTGGTATCGACAGGTGACTAATCGTGCAGAACGTTTGATGAGTAGATTGGAGAAAGTAAAAAATGGCTAAGTACAGTCGATTTGATTCACGTAACAAGAAACGTAATCGACACAAAAATCAATACCTCGATCGTGGTAGTATGGGAAGGAAAAACCGAGAACGTCTCGAAGGCGATTTATATCACCAAGAGGTGTACGATAAATACGGTATCGAATTTGCATTAAAAAAATATTAGATGGAATACGAAGAGTACCGTGACCCGTGGGCAAAACATCCTTACTTACTCTCCACCAACTATGAAGTTGATTGGAAAGGCACTCCCGGCGTAGGCGATATACTCTTCGGACTCAATTCGGTTCATATGTTGAGTCACCTTGCAAACAAAAGGCACGGCATTGAATCCATCAAGATGAATGTTTATTGGGAACATTCCGAGGATCATTTACACCATTGTGAAGATCCCGAAACCATCATAGAACGTTGTGAATACATTCACAGTTTCTATCACAACAAAGACGCAGTCAAAGTCAACCACATATTCAATAACAGAGACAAAGAACTCTGGCGTATACGTCATAGGGGTTTCCGAAGAAAGGTAGGTGAAACTGCGGTACTGGATGGTTTGCCGTCATGGGTTTTTAGGAAAGATGTCTGGACTGACGCCATACCAAACAAGGTGGTTTTCTGGAGACCACTGTTCAATGCAGAAATGCCCCGAGGGTGGAAACGAGTTTTTCGCCCGCACGACTGGGAAAGGATTATAGATACTCTTCACAGAAAAGGTTTTCAGACAACGGAATTGACATACCGAACACCTGTACGTGAGGCAATGTATCACATTCGAACATGTCGTTTCTGTATATTCTATGATGGTATGTGGCAGTACATTGCAAGAAACCTCTGTAAACCCGTAATCGTTTTGGGTGATAATTACGGTATCATGCCGGTCCATAATCCACAAGGTGTTTTCTTTTACGATCCCAAAGATAACGAGAATAGTCTTTGGAAATACCTAGACAAAATGCCAGGGGTATTGGAACACATGGATCGAAGAGTCAATAAATATAAAGATTTTATATTGGGTGAATTAAATGTTTAACATTGATCGTGCAGTAATTGAAGTGAATGGTGGTTGCAACTACTCGTGCAGTATGTGTCCCCAAGACAGGCGCACTGGGGGAAGACACAAAGATTTTCTAAAGAAGATGTCGTTAGAAGATTTTGAACGTAACGTTGCGGACTGTGCACAACATGGACTGAACGTAGTAAACCTCGATGGTTCAGGTGAAGCGACACTCAATCGTGATCTACCAAAGTATATCGAGATTGTCAAGAAGTACGGTGCGAAGGCATTCATCTTCTCGAACGGACATCGAATGAAAGGACAGTTCATGCGTGACTGTGTAGATGCGGGTCTTGACTTTTATCGTTTCTCTATGATTGGTTATGATGTGGAAACATATGACAAGTGGATGTACAATCGTATTGGTGGTACGTTTGGATCCACGTGGGACAAAATCAAGGCAATGAAAGAATACGTTAACGAAACGAATTCGGACTGTGTTGTCGCAACCTACCATCTTATCACGGACAACGATAAATTAGAATTTGAATTAAATCACTATAAGAAAATTGTCGAAGAACTAGGAATTAAAACCGAAATCTGGAAAATGCATAACTGGAGCGGAGTTTATGCCCTTGGAAATAATTCTCGAAACGGTGAAATTAAAACCTGTGGACGCCCTTTTAGTCCTGACGTTGTTATACGTGCCGGTGGTCTTGACAATAAACGTGGTGCTGTACACCCGTGTTGTCAAGTCCTTGGCAGAGATGAAGAAGCAGTACTCGGACATACGAGTGAAAATACAATCGAAGAAATATGGTACGGAGAAGCATACGAAACGTTAAGGGAACAACATCGTACTGGCAATTACCCTGATTTTTGTAAGGGGTGCGACTTCTTACTTGACGATCCTGAAGTTTTGGTGTATACTAATTTTGAACGTGACTTAATGAAAATGCACGGTACTAAATTTGATCTAGATGATTATCGAAAATGAAACCACCAGTATACATGATTTCCATCTCGGACAACGAGATTTCGCAATACTACAAGAATCTCGTTTTACCTTCATGGAAAGATTATGAGGTTCGTCATTTCGAAGCGATAACACCCAAAGATCTACACAAGTACGACTATCTCAATTTTGGATTGAAACATCGTTTAAAGGGTAAAGTCAAAGTCGAGTTCACCGAAACCGAAAAGGCTGTCTGGTACAGTCATATGGAATGTTGGGTGTTGGCAAGAAAAGAACCTATCATTGTGGTAGAACATGATATACAACTCATCAAAAAAATAGATGAATCAATATTTGAAAATGATATGGTTTGTTTAGCGCACTCGAATCGAAAAAATAAATTGAAACTTGCTGGTGGTGCGTATTACATAACACCCGCCATTGCAAAATATATGACAAATGATGCAAAGAGTAAAAAACCAATTTACTTCAATTCGGATGCTTTAATACATAACGTATGTGACAAAAAAGGAGTCTGGAAACACAGCCATTGTTTTCAAATCAAAGACGACAATATTGGTGTGACCGTGGATCATAACAAATGAAAAGATTAATATATCAAGTATGTTTGGGTGCTCAAAAAAATTCGAAATTATACAAACACTGTATCGGATCGGTTTCGGAGTATGCGAAGAAACACAACATAGATCACAAGGTGCAGACCACAGCTGTTCTTCGTATCAAACCCGACATTTTTGCAACTAATCGCAGTAAAGAGTCATATGAGAAACACGGTGGTTTTCTACCGATTTATGAAAAAGAGAATGCGTTCTCGTTTCTTGACGAATACGATCAGATCGTTATTATCGACGCAGACATTTACATTAGACCAGACGCAGAGAACATTTTCGAAGATCTAGGAGACGAGTATGCGTTTGGTGCAGTGTGTGAACGTGAGATGCCAATTACAGGTGCGTATCAACAGAAGATAATAAACTACTCTCGTATGCAGTACGACTACCTACATAAACATAAGAAGGTGGATTTTAAACCTAACCGTCTTGGTTATGAATTTTTCAATATGGGTTTAATGGTGTTGAACTGTGCAAAGTTTAAACCTTACCTTAAAGGTCAAACACCCAAACAGTTTCTTGAACGTGCAGAGTTTAAAGATTTCGTCGACGGACAAGGCCCGTGGAAGTGGAGTACAGACCAGACGTTATTGAATTACTTTATCAAGAAGTATAAAGTACCTGTGCAAAGTCTGGACTGGAAATGGAACGGACTATTTACTGCAAACACAAAAATAAATGAATGCGACTTCGTGCATTTTTTCCTGAAGGACAAGTTACCTAATGGAGGGGAAGACGTAGAGTCTTTAATGAAACTGATATGAGTTATGAAGAAAAGACCCAGAAGTACAGTACATGGGGTGACAAATATCTACAACACATAGACGTGTTACATTCGATACAATACGAAGACAAATTCAAACCCATAAACATTCAATTGTCTCTTTGTGAGATCTGTGACAGTGACTGTCCGTTTTGTTCAGTCGCTGGTCGTCCACTAAAGAGTTACATTCCGTGGCCACAACTGGTTAAGATGTTAGAAGATTTTAAAACCCTTGGTGCAAAGGCAGTTGAAATAACGGGTGGTGGTAATCCTCTATTATATCGGGACAAACAAAACAAAAAAGACATCAATGATGTCATTGCGTTGTGTGGTGAACTGGGATTTGATGTTGGTATTATCACCAATACAGAAAAGTTCGAACGTCATCTCAAACCCGAAATTTATGACCACATCAACTGGATTCGAGTCAGTCTGATTAAACTAGACGAAGGCAAAGAACCCGAGGATTATGATTTCGGTTCATTCCCCCGTGACCGTATCGGATTGAGTTATATCATATACGATGGTACGGGTGGAGTACCTGATGAGTTGTCTCGTACCAATAAACCGTATGTGGGCACAACACGTGAATCCATAGTCAAGATTGCCAAATTGATTGATCTGAATCCCGAAATCAAATTCTGTCGCATCGCAGGTGATGCACTGGTCGATGGGTTTCAGGTTGAGGTTCAACAGAAATGGAAACCGATTCTAGAAGAGATCGACGTACAGTCTAAATTCTTTATCAAAGATATATGGGATTGCACGAATCCGTTCTCGGACGGTTGTTATGTTGGATTGACACGTCCCTATATCGCTCCGAGTCCAAACGGAGGTGATTATCAGGTTTACATATGTACAAGTCATGTCCTCGAAGAAAGAATATATAATCTCGATTTCTCGTTGGGCAGTATAACCGAAGTTATAAACATATGGGAAACCTGCAACATGAATTACGCCTTGTATGGTTATCCATACGAGGTACGTCGTAACAAAGGTGATAACTGGGAAAAGGCCTGCGGCACTTGTTTGTATTACAACAACAATCGTTTGCTTCATACGGTCGCACAAAGAATGGATGAAAATGATAGGAACTTTGCATAATGTATGACAAAGAATATTACAAGTCAGTGAACTATACGGACTACCTTGCAAGAGGTGACCGATACAAAAAACTCGCCAGCGAAGTGTTAAATTTCCTTGACAAGATGAATCTAGCCGAAGGTCCGGTCTTGGATTTTGGTTGTGCGGTTGGTTTCTTGTTAGAAGAGTTACAGAAGAAACTGACGAATTGTTATGGTGTTGAAGTATCAGAATACTGTATCGAGGAATGCAAAAAGAAAGGTTTAGAGATTCACCATGAACCCGTTCGTGACATGCGACACGGAATTGTGTTTTCGTTAGACGTATTCGAACATATGCAAGAAGAAGAACTCGAAACGTTTATAAAAAATATCGAAACCAAAGTTATCGTGTTTCGAATACCGATCTGTCGTGAGGGTGAAAGTGATTACGTATTGGACGTGTCACGACGAGATCCGACACACGTCATTCGGTGGTCTAAAAACAAGTGGAAAAAATATTTCGAGTCGTTTGGTTATAAGTGTGTCGATCTAAACCTGTTGACAATCTATAACAGTGAGGGAGTCTATTCTGGCTTAGCGATGAAACTTGATTAACTATGACGTAACAACATTGTTCACCGAGTCCGAAATATTGAATTTAAAAGGACTCTATGATCGAAGTGAATCTCTGCTGGCACATCAAGATTACAATCTGTTCGATCTTGAAAAACGTCACGTGCGCAGTCAAGATTACATTCCAGAAATATTCAAGTTAAATGAATATGCAGAGATGAAGTCAATGGGTCATTACTTCTTGAAATACACCAAAGATTCGTTTACACGAATGCACACCGATAACGATGCGATAGTGACCAAGACAATAGTGACTCTGATCGAAACAAAAGATCTTATCGGTGGTGAAACTTTGTTGTTTGACAAATATCCTCTAAAACCCAGACCTTCTAACAAGTACGCAAAACGAACACCCAAAGACGACAGTTACGACAAGGATATCATACCGACCGTTGTTCAATTACAGGACGGTCAGAGTGTTATATATAATCATGCAGTGAATCATGCAGTATGTCGTGTACACGAAGGACACAGAATTGTATTGATAAGTTGGTTTAAAAATGATTAGAATATCTCATCGTGGTAACATTAACGGTCCAGAACCGATTTTCGAAAACACACCAGAACAAATTGATAAAGCACTGATGGTATCCGATCTGTGTGAAGTCGATGTCTGGATGATAGACAAACAACTCTATTTGTCTCATGACTATCCTGAAGAACAACATAAGATACCCGAATCATATCTGTCGGATCGAAGATCACGTTTGATCATTCATTGCAAAAACATTGAAGCATTGATCTATTTCCAAGCGCAATATGGTGTCTATAATTATTTCTGGCATCAAGAAGACGATTATACTCTGACATCGTGGGGATGGATCTGGGCATATCCAAACAAACCCGTATCAGACAAGTGTCTTTCGATTGCAGTGATGCCTGATGATGGTATGGATCTTTCTAACTTTAATGGTGTCTGTACAGATTACCCACTCGCATACAGATGATTAAACTAGTACTTTTTGATTTGGACGGCGTCCTTGTTGACGCAAAGAACATACACTACGTTGCACTCAACGAAGCACTCGGTGAGGAGTATGCAATCTCACCAGAAGAACACCGTAACATCTATGATGGACGTAAGACCAACGAGAAGTTACAGATGCTCACCGAACGCAAGGGATTACCTGCGGAACTTCATAAAGAAATCTTTGATAAGAAACAGTCACGTACCGTTGAGTTGATGCACGAGTTGCCGTTGAACACCAATGCACTGGAGTTGTTCAAGGAACTCGAAGGTCGGGGATACATGATTGGAGTATGTTCTAATAGCATACGTCGAACGGTATTGACCGCACTTGCAAAGTCTGGTCTTATCGAATACTGTTCGGTCATTCTATCCAACGAAGATGTAAAGAACTCTAAACCGCATCCGGAGATTTACTGGAAGGCAATGTCGATGATGGGTTGTCTACCAGACGAAACTATCATCGTGGAAGACTCACCCCCTGGCTTACTCGCCGCAGAACGTTCACGTGCCACCTATATAAGAGTAGAAAGTCCAAATGAAGTGACTAAAGAAAACATCATGCCTAAACTGGAGACAACGAAAATAATGAACAAGTGGAAAGACGAGAAACTGAACGTACTGATTCCAATGGCGGGTGCGGGTTCACGTTTCGCACAAGCAGGTTATACCTTCCCAAAACCCCTGATTGATGTAAACGGTAAACCGATGATTCAGGTTGTGGTTGAGAACATTGGTCTGGATGCTAACTTTATCTTTGTAGTTCAGAAAGAACATCGAGAACGATTTAATTTAGATAATATGTTGCCATTGATCGCACCAAACTGTAAGATAGTAGAAGTGGACGGTATAACCGAAGGTGCAGCCTGTACCGCACTCCTTGCAAAAGAATACATCGACAACGACAATCCTTTGTTCTTCGCAAACTCTGACCAGTATGTCGAGTGGGAACCTGTGCAGTTCATGTATGACATGCAGGAGACACAGGCCGACGGTGGTATCGTCACATTCAAGGCAACTCACCCCAAATGGTCATTCGCAAAGATTGACGAGAATGGTCTGGTAACAGAAGTTGCAGAGAAGAATCCTATCAGTGACAATGCGACTGTGGGTTATTACTACTGGAAGAAAGGTAGTGACTTTGTCAAGTATGCAGAACAAATGATTGAGAAAGACATTCGAGTCAACAACGAATTCTATGTGTGTCCTGTGTTCAATCAGGCAATTGAGGACTGTAAAGAGATTCGAGTACACGAAGCTTCTGCGATGTGGGGACTGGGAACACCCGAAGACCTAGAGTATTATCTAAAGGAAAGATAATGAAAAAGAGCATAGAAGATTATCTAAACATGCAAAAGAAACAGTACGAGGGTGCGTCAGGTAACTGGACGTTGACAGATCGTGACTGGGTGGTTGGTCAGTATGACAGACAAAATGCATGGAAAGATTACGACACCCATTTGTTTCCCGAGAATGTTGGGGGTGTCGCACTAGAGTATGGTTGTGGGCCAGGCAGAAACTTAATACGGTATCGCAAACGTTTTGACCGTATTGATGGTGTGGATATTGCGCAAGGCAACATAAACAAAGCGATTGTAAATCTGACTTCAAGTAACATTCCTCTACCTGAACTGATGGTGTGTGATGGTAAGTCTATCCCCGTTGATGATGAAACCTATGATGTTGTGTTTAGTGTTATCTGTTTACAACACATATGCAGTTATTCTATTCGGGATGCAATCATCAAAGACATTCACCGTGTACTGAAAGAGGGTGGCCACTTTTGTTTTCAAATGGGATTTGGTGGTAAGACAAATGGTGAACCTTGGTATGAGTATCATGAGGATCGTCACGATGTGATTGGTACGAACGGAAAAAACGATGTATCCGTATTGGATGAATCTGTGGTAGTAGATCATCTAACTGACATTGGATTCAAGGATATCAATACGTGTATTCGTGATTCAATCAAAGGTGACAATCACAAAAACTGGATATGGGTTCAGTGTAAAAAGTGAAGGTAGCAGTTTGCGTCACAGGTTTAGTGCGTTCCAGAAACCCAATGGGAAACGTTAAACGGTACAACGAATTACACAAACAACGTTTACCCAACTGTGATTTTTTCTATACCACATGGGAAGACCAGAAACCCCAGTTCGAAAAAAACTTTCCGGACGAAACCTGTTTCTATTACAAACAACCGACGAACTCATATCATCCATATCTCGATGCAAACCCAAGTGATTACAATCAAGTCACCAAGTTGTACGCTGACCGAGTTAAGTGGGCGGCTGGATTAGACTCTCAAAGAAAACAGTGGACATCCCATCACGCAAAACAAATATTGAACTATGCGTATCTGGTCAGAGACATGCCCCAAGACTACGATGTTTTGGTGCGTATACGTTTCGATAGTGTCATAAACAAACGACACAGATTTGACAAATACATTAAAGATGCGTATAATAAAGGAACCGTACACGGTTTTGGTGTAACAAAAAAACACATGTTCAATGAGTTCTATGATTCCACTACCGAAAAACATAAAGTCTACATGTTAGACCAATGCATCATTCATAGAAGAGATGTTTTCGACACACAGTTTGCAATTGATGCATTTAACGAAAAGAGATTAATGGCCGCAGAATGGGGTTGGTACCAGACCTTGAGTCATCCCCATGGCGGTATACATAAAAATCATCATGGGTATATTAATATGGATAAAGATGTCTTACCCATGTTTATGATGGAGCACACATGACATGAAGAATATTATTTTGCAACACTGGACAGGTGAACTGGGTGAACTCGAAGAACGATCACTAGAGAACATCAAATCGTATGCCAAGTTTTGTGGTGCCGATCATAAATTGATTACCGGAAACGTTTTCCGAAAACACCTGTCCTCTCCTTGTCAAAAGTTGATTATGCTCGATCCCATGTTCGATGAATATGACACCGTGGTAATGATGGACATTGATATGTTCACTCGAAAGGGTATGACCAAAAACATCTTCACGGACGATACAGGTATTGGTCGTCATCACGGTATACAGACGGGTTTAAGAAAAAATCTGTGTAATCGTTTTCCGTTACTCGGGGACGTTCGTTATCCGTATTGGGGTGGTTCTATCTACCGATTAGAACGTGACATGCGTCAGAGGTTACGACAACACATTGTTGATTGGGAGATTGATCACTTCAACGGAAACTACGAAGACGAAGGTATCATGCACCGTCTTGCTGTCAAGGCAGATCTGAAAGAGTCTCCGGATCTTTATCTGGATCAGGATAAGTGGAATCGTTCATCGTTTGAAGATAATGTAAGTGATGGATATATAATTCATGTCCGTCGAAAAATGAAAAATACTCCCGGCAGACCGTCACCCAAACAAGATAAAATATTAAACTATCGTGCATTGGTAGAACGAGGAATTTTAGAATGAATTTGATATACCAATACTGGGACGGAGATATGCGTTCTGGTGTGGAAGCAAGTGTAAAAAATATTAAGGAGTATGCGAAACGAATTGGGGTTGAACATCGGTTCGAACATAATCCGAGATACTTTGCAAATAAAATGGGCACCGAGAGTAAATACTACGGTGCGTTTCGTCCTATCTATGACACCGACTTTGATTCGTATGACAATGTTCTTTTCCTTGATGCAGATATTTTTGCGGTTGATGGATTAGAAGAAAACCTCTTTGACTCATTCACAGGTGAGATTGGGATGTGTACCGAACCATTCCAACCCAAACAACGAACAATCACAACGGGTCAGATTACCACACAACGAGATGAACACTGGGCCCAGATTCTGAAAAACATATGGAATGTGGACCTACCCAGAACTGAAGAAGGCTTGTTGAAAGTATACAACTCGGGTGTGGTGTTGTATACCAAGGAAGCGAGGATCAAGGCAAGAAAGAAATTTGTTGATTTCAATCAGTACATAAACACAATGAGAATGTCAGGAACTATTCAGTTCTATACTTTAGATCAGAACTATCTTCATGCAATGGTGTTCAAGGGTGGTTTTGATCTGCAAGAACTGGATAACAACTGGAACAGTTACATTCATTACACGAGTGACAAACACAATCCGACGAAACGATTGAACGACTGTAGAACACCCGACACTAAATTTGTTCATGCGCAGGGTGCAGGTCTGGACAGACTCGATGAAGAAACACTGTATCGGGTTGTGAATAAACCATCTTCGGAATGGGGATTCTTATGAAAATATATTGTCTCGGATTGTCACGCACAGGAACAACGACTTTCAGTGACTTTTTAAGAAGGTACGGTTTCAATATAATTCATTATCCGTCTTCGATTCAACTTCAGATGGGTATGGGAGATGGTGCTTCTGATATACCCGTTGTTCCGGTTTACAAACAACTGGACAAATCGTTTCCCAATTCCAAATTCGTTCACCTTGTCCGAGACAATTGGGTAGACGCAGTCGAACCGTATTTCTTGAGAAAGAAGGGTAGGGTTGGTCAAGCTTCTTCGCAACTCAATTTGAGGGCACAGGTATTTGGTTCTGTCGATTTCGACCGTAAATTGTATGCTGATGCGTATAAAAGACACGACGAAGATGTGAGAGAATATTTTAAAGACCGCCCAAACGATTTGTTGATAATGAACATTGTTGGTGATGAATCACCGAAACGATTGTTGGATTTTCTTGGATTACCCGACAGGGGTTTTGGGTTTCCTAAATCCAATTCTAGAGAGACGACATGGAAATAGGTATTTTCATTCAGGGTCAGTTGAGAAGATCCGATGATGAACTGAACTTACTGTTAGACATATTGAAAGATGCGTTTCCTACCGCAGAGTTTTGTTATGCCACGTGGAACACCGAATACGAAGCAAGAAAG
>Ga0209929_1000135_pt1 | contig 27841 bp, 29 predicted proteins | sample SalPon2_C_H2O_MG_2_FD_185731 | JGI IMG/M metagenome (GOLD analysis project Ga0209929, IMG submission 185731) | Salt pond water microbial communities from South San Francisco under conditions of wetland restoration - Salt Pond MetaG SF2_C_H2O_MG... ... | reverse complement strand
GTGTTGTGATCTATGACAATGGAGGAGTCGGGATTTTATCTGTTGGAGACAATGATGAGACAACATTGACATTGCCTGCTTTAGCCACTGGTGGATCTTACATCGATCTTATCTGTGATGGTGATAAGTGGTATGTTCAAGCAATGACTCACGGCGTAACGTGGCAACAATCATAATAAAAAATTAGGAGAATAACATGGCTAGCAATAGACGTAAAATGAAAAGAAGAATGATTAGAGAGCGCGCTCAAGCAATTAGAGAAGCCTCTATGAACAAAGCAACAGAAGTCATCGAAAAGATCGAAGAAGTTGCAGAGAAAGTAAAAGAAGAAGTTATCGAGACAGTTGAAGAAGTCGCCGAAAAGGTTGAAGAGATTGTCGAAGAAACAAAAGAAGAAGTAGCAGAAATCGCAGAAGAAGCAAAAGCTACTGTCGAAGACGTTGTTGAAGAAACGAAAGAAGCTGTCAAAGAAGTAAAGGAAAAGAAGGCAAAGCGCAAATCCTCTCGTAATAAATCAACAAAAAAAGATTAATTAAAATTGTTGTTCATTTTTAACCTCCTTTCCCTCGAACACTTAGGTGCTCGGGGGTTTCCTTTTATTTTGACTATTTAGTAAGACGGAGGATTTACTATGGCTTTCCCACCCTTAACGCCGACATCAACGACATCGGCCATTACATTGCCAGAGAATGGCGTTGAAGCAGACGTTGCAGCATCTCTTGCAATCGGTTTTTATTCAACTGATGCATTCTTGTCTGGTGCTGCTTCTCAGGTTGCTTACACTCATAAGCGACTCGGAGGAGACGTCTTAGACATTGAATTAACCGCTAAGAACGTCTATAATCACTATGAGGAAGCATGCTTAGAGTACTCTTACATAGTTAACCTCCACCAATCTAGGAACGCCTTAGGAAGCGCTCTAGGCTCTCCAACGGGGTCTTTTGACGAAAAGGGTGGACTTACATCTGGTGAAGACGTTGCTTTAAAATATCCGAAGTTCCAATTTGATTATGCATTCAAGATCGCAGACAAGTTCTCGACAGAATCAGTTGTTGGAGGAACTACTCCGATCTATTCTGCATCGTTTGATATTGAAGCATTGCAGCAAGACTACGATCTTCAGAAGGTTGTTGAGGATTTGGCAGCCGACCCACTTAACCCTCCTCCATTTGCAGATGCATTAGGATCAGATCCAAACAAAAAATTTAGAATTAAGATTCGCCAAATGTATTACGTAACTCCTCGACAGATGTGGAGATTCTATGGTTACTATGGCGGATTGAACGTTGTTGGTAACTTCCATAACTATGGACAGTATGCTGACGGCTCAACCTTTGAGGTTATCCCAGCTTGGCAAAACAAGTTGCAAGCAATGGCTTACGAAGACCACCTTTACACAAGAACATCTCATTATTCTTACGAGATCATCGACAACAAGCTCAGACTTTATCCAATGCCCGATAGTGTGACTCAAAAGACCTTCTGGTTTAGATTCTCTGTTGATGGCGGAAATCAAGCATTTGAAGAAGGAGAGTATGATAGTGGTCTCAACGGCGTTAATAACATGAACACGCTCCCGATGGAGAACCTTCCTTACGAAAGCATTAATTCAATCGGTAAGCAATGGATCAGACGCTTTGCTTTGGCTCTCTCGAAAGAGACTCTCGGACAAATCCGAGGCAAGTTCGGAGGCAACGTGCCGATTCCCGGAGATAACATTCAATTGAATGCTTCAGACTTATTATCTCAAGCCTCAACAGAGCAGCAAGCATTACGAGAAGAGCTTAACAAGCAACTTGACGAGATGCTTTACTCTAAATTGGCCGAGACCGATAAGGCAATGGTTGACAATGCAGACGCAATTGTTGGGAAAACACCTTTAAAGATCTTCGTGGGGTAACATAGATGTCAGAATGGGAAAGACCAACGCAACCGCCCTCTCCAATGTTCTTTGGAGAGAAAGAAAAGGACCTCGTCAAGCAAATCAACGACGAGATTATCGAACGAGTTGTCGGTCAACAAGTACTTTACTTTCCAATAGATGTGGATTCGACAGATTTTCACCCTATTTATGGAGAAGCAATCGAGAAAAACTTCTTGCATCCAATTAGAGTCTTTGCTTTAGTTGAATATCAAGGAGTCGAGACTTCCGACATGGAAAACATCGCTCTCGACAAAGCAACAAAGATCAAGGTGAACTTTCATAAGAGAAGATTGACAGAAGATCAGAACTTGTTTGTCCGAGAAGGTGATTTTGTGAGATTCGGAGAGATCTTTTACGAGATTGTGAAGCTCATTGAGCCAAAAATCTTATTTGGACAACCAGAATCAAGATTTGAAGTTGGCGCTGAGTGCATAAGAGCAAGAGACGGACTATTCAATGCAGGGTAATAACGAAATTTCACATCCATCAACTCTCGAGAATATCGATACGGCAATTTACCGCTTTGTCGACGAAACTTTGAATCCTCACACAAGAACAAACGCTGGTATTGAGAAAGTGAACGTTCTATGGATGGGAACTGAGAGAACATTTCAGATCAAGAACAATAAAGAACTGAGAGATAAGGTTGGAAAACTTCGTTTGCCATTGATTACAATCTCTAGAGCCAATGTAACAAGAGATGACGCATTTAAGGGTCCTATGCAAGCTGCATATGTTGGAGGCGACGAAAGACTTGTCATTCGAAAAGTAATTCAGCAAGACAAAACACAGAACTTTCAAAATGCCTCTAGGAAGCGTCGGGAAATGGGTGACGAAACAGGCCCTGTTTCCACAAAAAAGATTGTCTACGAGACAATTTCAATCCCAAAACCTGTTTATTTGACCTGTATGTTCGAGGTCAACATAAGAACAGAATACCAACAACAGATGAATGAACTTCTTCCGTTGTTTATGAATAGCATGAAGAACTATTTCATTGTCGAGAACAATGGTTATGAATATGAAGCATTCATCCAAGATGACTATGGACTCAACAGTAACCAAGCGAACCTCGGTCAAGATGAAAGAATGTTCAATGCAAAAGTCCAGATCAAAGTCCTCGGATACATCAATCAAACCAGTGGCGAATCCAACGAGCCTTTTATTAAAAAAGAAGAGTCAATTGTTGAAGTTAAAATCTCTAGAGAACGTGTTATCGTCGGAGATTCTAAGCCATGGGATAAGAACGGTGAGAAATATCGAGATTTATGACTTTGGCGTTTGAAAGGACTATTTACTAGGAAAATGAATTTTAAAAGGAGAGTTTTTAATGCCTACCAAGTTTGACTTTTTGTCTCCAGGAATTGAACTGAGAGAAATCGACCAATCAGCTGTTGCTGCAGTTCCTGAGAATGACGGATTGCTTTTAATCGGACGAGCCAAGAAAGGCCCCGCAATGAAGCCAATCAAAATTACGTCTCTATCGGACTTCCAAGCTGTCTTCGGAACTCCAATGGATGGAGTTAAGCGTGGTGATCCATGGCGCGAAGGAAACACCGGTGGTGGTGGTTGGGCTGCATATGCTGCCGAAGCTTATCTTGCTGCTGATGTCGGCCCTGTTAAGTTTATTCGCTTGGCTGGTGTTCAAGAAGACGGAGCTGGTGACGCTGATAAAGCCGGATGGTTTGTTGAACAAAGCACTGACTCCGCCTTGAATGGTGGAATTATAAGTGAAGCTGACGTCAAAGGCGCGATCGGAATCTATGTTGCCGAAAACGCTGACTTGGTTGGAACAACTGCTGCAACTGCGACACTGACTATTGCAGATCAGACTGTTGTCTTAAATCAATTTCAAGTTAATGACACTATTGAGATTGAATTTGTTGGCGGATCTTACACATTTACCTTTACGGCAGCAGCAACCTCCGGTCTCAACATTCAACTATCAACCGTCGTCGGCCTTAGTGCAACCAACGCCGCTGGGGTTATCGAAGACGCTATTACAGCTTATGTGAGCTCTCGAGACCCTGATGTTGACTTTACAGCAACAGACAATGCTGACGGGACGATAACTTTCACACAAGAGACCCTCGGTACTGTTGGAGACAACAAAAACATTATTTCATCAAACGCTGCAGCTGCTGGTGACGTTGTCTTCGGTGGTGGTGCTGACACAACGCCAATTAATGGTGTTCTTGGCGCAATCATTTACACAAGCGGCTCAAACGTTACTTTGACAGGAACAACAAGAGACGGTGCTAGCATTAATGATAAAACTGCAACTGCTGTTGTCGAAGGAACAAATGGTTGGAGTGCTGAACTAGACAACGGCACAAGCCAATTCGCTTTCAACTTCAATTTCGAACCTACTTCACAAAACTTCATCCGAAACGTTTTAAGCACCGATGCCACCTTGTTTGATTCAGGTTGGAACGGTCATAAAATCTTCTTGGGAGAGTCTTTTGAAAACAACGTTGGTCGACTAAGCGGAGACCTTATTGCATGGACTGCCGCCCTAAAAGAAGATAGCAAAGACTTCACAGATCATCGTGTTGAGCTTTCAGCAGCAAAGACTGGTTGGTTTATCGGATCCAAGGCATCTAACTATAAGCGCTTGTTCCGACTTGCTGCCTTAGATGAGGGATCAGATTTTCACAAGACCCACATTGTTCGAATTAAAGACTTGCGTAAAGCAACAACTGTTCGTCCAGAAGGCTCTTTCACAATCGAAATTGCTCGTGCTGGTCAACGACCTGCTGAGTATGTTGAGAAGTTTGTAAACGTTACCTTGAATCCAGATTCTCCAAATTATATCTTAAAGAAAATCGGAGATCTTAAGCAAGAATGGGATTCGGCATTAGGAAAAATTGTTTCTTCTGGTTCTTTTAATAATCAATCAAATCTTATCCGTGTTGAATTGGCTGAAAATGGAGTCAATAAGACTGATCTTCCTCTTGGTTTCTTGGGGCCTGCTAAGATTGACGCAGCGGTAGCTGCTGAGTCAGACGCTACTTCTCAGAATAAATGGCTGAGAGGTTCGGAATCATTGCCACGCGGAACCGCATCACAGCTTGTCGATGGATTGTTCGCTGGTGACACAGTTACTGTCAGATGGCCAACTCACCAACTAAGCGTTCAAAACTCTGGACCGAATGGTGCAAATTACGCTCCAACTGCTATTCAAGGTTTGTCCTACGAAGCTCAACGCGGAAGCGAAGACTTTGCAGACATTGGAATTCTCAAAAATGTAGATAACTACAATCCACACTTGGAATACACTGCACCTGCTACAGACGCAGCTTACACTTTCTCTTTGGAATTCATTACCGAAGACGGATCAACTGGGACTTACTATCATGCCAACTCTTTCCAAACAGCATTCGATGATGGAACAAGCGGCGCTTTGGTTCTCGGAATCAAACAATTTGCTGCTCCATTCTTTGGAGGAACTGATGGTGTTGACATCAAAGTTGAGAACCCATTCAACAACACTGAGCTTTCAAGCGGCTACGCAAAGTACTCAATGGAATCTGCAATCTCTCAAGTTGCTGACTATTACACAAGTCGTTACGACTTAATTTCAATTCCGGGTGTTACCAACTCTGCAATCAACTCTTTGCTTGTTCGTCAAACCGAAGAGCGCGGGGATGCATTGGCAATCATTGACATGGAAGGAATCTATGTAAGTGAAATCGACAATGGCAATGGGCCAGCAGACGGATCTGTTAGAACAATGGTTTCAACTGCTGAAGGTGGCTCTGTTGCTTCATCTTACGCTGCCGCTTACTATCCAAACGTGCGCATTGCAGACGTGTCAAGCGGCAATGGAAGCGTTCTGATGGCTCCCCCTAGTGTTGCTGCCATTGGAGCAATTGCGAAGTCTGAAGCCCTATCACAGCCTTGGTTTGCACCTGCTGGATTTAACCGTGGTGGCCTTGCCCCTCTTGGTGGTTCTGGTGGAGCTAACGTTGTTGGAACTCTTGAGCACTTGAGCAAAGCAGACCGTGACGATCTTTACAATGTTAACATTAACCCAATCGCTCGATTCCCTGCAACTGGTGACACCGTTATCTTTGGCCAAAAGACTCTTCAACCAACCGACACTGCTCTCGATCGCATCAACGTTCGTAGAATGATGATCTACTTGAAGAAGCGCATCGGTGGAATCGCAGACCAATTCTTGTTCGAGCAAGGTGTTAAGGCAACTTATGACCGCTTTAAAGCGACCATTGAGCCAATCCTCTCAGAAGTTCGTTCACAATATGGTATCACAGAATACAAAGTGGTTCTTGATGAATCCACAACAACTCCAGACTTGCAAGATCGCAACATCATGTATGCAAAGGTCTTCGTGAAGCCTGCGAAAGCAATCGAATACGTCGTTATCGACTTTGTCGTAACCCAAACTGGCGTTGAATTTTAATTGACACTAATTACAAATAAATAGGAGAATCTTAATCATGTCATTTTGGACCAATAACACAACAGAGCCTAAAAGAAATTTTAGATGGCGCGTAACAATGTCAAACCTAACACAAAACTACGGTGTTGGTTCGGCAGCTGTTTGGTGGGCAAAAACGGTTGACACCCCAAGCTACACAGTTACAGATGTTACTCACTCTTTCTTTGATAACGAATATAAGTTTCCGGGACGCGTTCAGTGGCAAGATGTCAACATGACCCTTGTTGATCCAATTTCTCCAAACGCTGTTCAGATGACGAATCAAATTATCTTAGATTCTGGTTACTCGATCAAAGGTTTGCAAGAGTTCGACGGATCAGTTACAAGACCTGGAACCTTCGGTCCGACATCGATTACAAAATCTGGTGCAAATGCAGCTGTTGGTTCAGTTGTAATTGACATCTTTTCTGGTGACGGAAATGTGGTTGAATCTTGGACTATGAATAATCCATTCATCACATCTGTAAAGTTCTCAACTCTTGATTACACAAATGACGATATGAGAACAATCGACTTGGTTTGGAAATACGATTGGGCATCTTGCACTAATGCTTTGAGCAACAATGGTCAAACTAACCAATTCCCGGCACCGGGAAGTAGCCCGAACTAAGGAGGCTTAAATGTCCTTTTGGACCAATAATAGCCTTGAACCAAAAAGAGCTTTCCGCTTTCGTCTAGGATCCACCAATGGGTTGGAACTTGGCGATACCGGAAAGTCTCCTTATTGGTGGAGCGCAAAGAAAGTCGATAAACCTTCTTTCAGTGTCAACTCAAACAAGTATCGATTGATAAATCACGAGATCAACGTTCCCGGCATCATTTCATGGAATCCAATCAACATTGAGATCGTTGATGTTGGAAAGACCGTCACAGACTTATTAAGCCAACTCAGCGCTTTTGGCTACAATCCACAAGAGCTCAGCAAAGACACGGGCTTAGCAAAGGGAAATGGCCTTAGCGAGATTGGAAACATCCGCATTGAACAAATCGGCAAGGAAGGAAAGGTTATTGAAACATGGAAGCTCGAAGGAGCTTTTATCTCAGAGATAAGATTCGGAAACCTCGACTATTCATCGGATGACCTTGTAACTTTAAATCTGACAGTTACTTACGATTATGCTTACCTAGACTAATGGAGGTTAAATGAGCAGAAACTCAGATAGGCTTGGAATGAACAACCAACCAGAAACCGGTGAAGCACCACCTCAAATGTTCAACCCATTGAGCTTTACAGCTCCAACAGAATTCGTTGACTTGCCATCAAAAGGAGTTGGATATCCAAAAGATCATCCGCTTCACGGCAGAGAGTCAATTGAGATTAGATACATGACAGCAAAAGACGAAGACACCTTGTCAAACCAATCCTTGATCAAGAAAGGAGTTGCTCTTGAGAGGTTGCTTGAAAACATCATCATAGAGTCCGAAATCGACCCATTAACGCTTCTTATTGCCGACCGTAATGCAATCCTTATCAAAGCTCGTGGAACGGCTTATGGCTATGATTATGAGGCTCGTGTGAAGTGTCCAAAGTGCGAGACAAATAACACAATGATGTTTGATCTTCGAAACCCAAGAGTAACAGGTGGAATCCAACCTGATCAAGACATTGTTAAGATTGCTGATGACGGAGTGTTCACCACAAAGCTTCCATTCTCTCAATTCAACATCAACTTTCGCCTCGCAAATGGAATCGAAGAATCAAAGATCGCTCAAGTACTTATCAACGATAAGAAAGAGTTCTCGATCTCGGAACAATACAAAGAAATGATTCTTTCAATTGAAGGGCATTCAGGTAAAGACATCATCAACCAATTTGTTGATAACATGCCGATGGCCGACTCTGTTCACTTCAAGATGTGCCTTAAGCATGCAACGCCGTCGGTTGATATCTCCGAGACTCTAACATGCAAAAATTGTTCCCACGAACAGGAGGTTCAGGTTCCATTCGGGACCGACTTTTTTTGGCCTAACACCTAAAGCAATGGAAGGCATCTATGAAGGATTCTTTATTCTGAAACATTTCGGAGGATGGTCCTTCACAGAGATCCACTCATTGCCGATTGGTTTGAGGACTTGGTTTATCGAAAGGCTGAAGAAGCAGTTCGAAGACGAAGCAAAAGAAATGAAGAAAGCCCAGAAGCGATAAACGCGCTCTGGGTTTTATTGCATGAACTATTTAGTTCATAACACGAGGGGTTGCATATGGCAGACGGAAAAGAAGAGGGAACCGGCAAAAAGGAAGAAGTTAAGGACCAAGAGACTCTTAACAACCTTACAAACGAAGAAGTTTTGGCTTTAGATAAAAAAGTAAAGGCCATTAAAGAACTTCGTGGCTTGACCGAAGACATTATGGAAATGTCCAAGGTTAGATTAGAGCACGAAAAGGCAATGGCAGAGCTCCTTAGAGACACTGCTGATCTTATTGGCGATAGGAAAGAGCAGAATCAACAGTCCTTGAACCTCTTAAAACTTCAAGCAACAGAGATGCTTAAGCAAAAAGCGCAAACTGATGAGCAAAGGAAAGAATATGCCAAAGCTATCGAAGAAATTATAAAATATGGCGATACTCAAAAACTAGCGCATGTGGAATTAGATGAGGCCCAAGAATCGATTTTAAAAAATCTCGAAAAAGAAGCTTCCATCAAAAGAGGAAACGAGCTTTTAGATAAAGGTTCTCTAAAAGTTGCCGACAAACTCGTTGAGAGCATTGGAATTCGAGCAAAATATAAAGATTCTTTATTTGCTAGCTCCGCTAAGCTATTGAAGAATCTTAATGCCGAAGGACAAGCAGGAATTGATGCCAGAAACGCAATGAAAGAGTATGTCTTAGAAGCGATCAGTCTCAAAAACATCGCTCTCAATGTCTTCAATGCAATTAAAGACAACTCAATCGAATTGTTTGGAGCCTTCGATAAAGCTCAAGCATCCCTTGCTGCTGCAACCGGTCAAGGAGACAAGTTCAGAGGAACTCTCTATGAAGTTGGTCGTGAAGGAAACCTATTTGGAGTTTCAATGGACGATGCTGGAAAGGCAATCGGGACGATGGTTGATCAAACATCAAACTTCACATCGATGTCAAAAGCAACTCAAGCAAGTCTCGCATTGAATGTCGCAAAAATGGAGAAACTTGGAGTTGCAACCTCGGATTCTGCTCAAATCTTCCAAAACTTCAACCAAGCCCTTGGAATGACCGCAGATGAATCCATGAGAATGCAAACCGAACTTGCAATGGCTGGAGTCTCAATCGGCGTTAATGCTGCGAAGATGACGAAAGACTTTAACTCATCTCTTTCAACCTTGATGGTTTATGGCCGAGAGTCCGTTGACGTGTTCAAAGGAATCGCAGCAGCTGCCAAGGCTGCTGGTGTCGAGACCTCGACTCTTTTAAGCATTGCCTCCAAATTTGACACATTCGCTGGCGCAGCCGAAGGTGCCGGTAAGCTAAATGCACTTCTTGGAACTCAATTATCGACAACCGAGATGCTTATGGCAACGGAAGATGAACGCATCAGAATGCTCGTCGAGTCCGTTCAGTCGCAAGGCGTTGCATTCCAAGACTTGGATCGCTTCACTCAGAAAGCAATTGCAAATTCCGTGGGCATCACTGATATGGCGGAAGCTAATCGAATCTTTGGAATGTCTCTTGAGGCATATGACGAGAACGAAAGAAAATTAAACGCCTCGGCTGATGCTCAAAAGAAGCTTGATGATGCCGTTGCAAAAACCGTGCCAGTTATGGATCAATTCAAGAAACTTGGGGCAGAACTTGTGGTTGCTCTCGAGCCTCTTTTGGAAACTTTGGAGGCCGGTGCAAAATGGCTTACAGAATGGTTCAAAGGTAAATCAACAGAACAAAAAGAACAGATAGCATTTTGGGTTTCGTTGGGAGCTGCAATTATTCTTCTTGGACCTATTCTAAAAGCAGTGGTTGGATCATTTTCAATCTTGGGTGGTCCACTATTGGGTATTATCTCAGGGGGCATCAAGGCGTTGGGACTTTCTTCAAGTACTTCGGCACCGCAAGTTGCGTCCCTAACAGCTACCATGTCTGGTCTCGCTGGTTCTCTTGGGGCTGTAGCTCTAGAAATCATTGGTATTGGCCTTGTCGCGGCAGGGTTGGTGGCAGCATTTTCTCTCGTGGGATACGGTTGGGCTGAGGTAGGTAATTCGATTGCCAGAGTTATTGATTCGGTTGGTGGGTTTTTTGCAGGTCTTGTTGATTCCGTCATGTCAGGTGCTGCAAGAATTGCTGAAGCTGTTGGATCAATGTTCGGGACTAGTGAAATCGATTTGCAATTAGAAGAATTAGCAACAAGAAGCCTTGAGGCAATGGCTTCGATTGTAACATCTTTTGGATCCGGTGACTTTGTGCTCGAGGGAATAAGAAAGATGGCCGAAGAAGTCAATAAGATGGGTCAAGACATAAAAGTAAGCTCAACAATTGAGAACTTGGCCCTAATTACAGCAGGTCAAGCAACAAGTATGACAGGAGAACGCATCTCCGCAAGTACAACGAGCGTAACAGCTAATGTCCAAAATTTCTTCGATAACATGACAATGACAGTTAAAATCGGAGAAAGAGAATTCGAAGGCTATGTTGCAGAGATTGCCAATTTTTAAAAAGAGGTTTTAAAATGAGTTTCAAAACAAGTTATGTTTCAAATAAGTCAGCTGAGATTTTTATCAGATCTGCTCAAAATCCAAGTGAAGTTGTAGTCTTCCCAGCGTTCGTAACATCTTTTACTAACTCTTTTTCATCACAATGGAACGAAGAGCAAGTCTATGGTAGAATTGATCCAATTGGAACTTTTCAAGGAACAAAAAGAAGCATAAGCTTAGGTTTTGATATAGTTTCCTATGACGCGGATGAGGCAAGAGGAAACATGAAAAGTATTAATATAATGACTCAAATGCTTTACCCCTCTTACGCCGAGGTTCAACAAGAGCTTAGTGGAGGCGTCAATAGAAACGCACTTATCTTATCGAAAGCTCCTTTGGTTGAGATTAAGTTTGCAAACTTGATAAAAGATTTCGGCTCTGAAAATGGCTGGCTTCTTGGATGGATCGGGACGTGGTCTGCCAACCCTGTTTTAGAGATGGGAATGTTCACTCCTAACCAAACGGAGCTATTACCGAAAGTTTACAATGCCTCTTTGGATTTTACCCCTCAACACAGAGGTGATCTGAAATTCAACTCAACTGAAAAAAACAAAGCAAAATTTCCATATGACGGAGGCTAATGATGTCGAGATACAATAAAAGAACAAAGGGCGTTAATCGCAATGAACAATGGGAAAAAACACTCGAAGATCGAGGAGTTAAAGAAATTGAACAATACACAACTCCGAGATTCAAGAAATTAACCGAGGACGATCTTGCCCGTGTAAGAACACGCGACTACATCTGGAAAAGTGGCGATAGGCTTTGGAGAATAGCTGCTAGGGAGCTCGGAGACGCAAAGCTATGGTGGCTCATAGCTAAGCTTAACAACAAGCCTACAGACGCATTATTCAACGCAGGAGACATTGTGAAAATACCATTGAACTTAGGAATAGCACTTGAGGTGTTGGGATGAGTGAATTCTTAGAAAAAGATCATTACGAAATCCAAAACATAGCGGCACTGTTTGCTGATAACACGGATTTCAATCCAGTCGAAAGTGTTTTATTCGCATCGACGGAACTTTTTAATTACGCAGTTGGCAATGAACCAACTAAAGTGTCGACCCTTCAAGGCTCTGGTCTTATCCAGGGTTACGCATTTGGCTTGGCTCTTGGAATCTATGTCATAACAGAAGAAAATGTTGAAAAATTACATGTTGATATTAATGATTGGATTAATGAAAGAGTTGGTCTTGGAGTTTTCGATGACGAAGATCCATTCAGCGTCTATAAGAATTATACACCCGCCCAAAAGAAAAAAATGATCGAATCTTCCGATGATTCTATTTTAAGAATTTTCATGAATCAGGGACACATCTGGTCAACTAGAGAAGTTGAGATTGGATTAGGACTGAGTGTCACGGAGCTTTATCCCAAGAGACTAATCTTTAAGGACATGAGTGAAAACTTCATTATACCATTCACAGAACATGTGGTAAGAATGAGTCAAACCGATGCTTTAGACAGAGCTACGACGAAACTTATTGGACAATTTGTTAGGGAAAATGTAACATTCAAAGAATATCAAAGATCGATCTCAAAGCATATTACCGAAAATATCAGAAAAGCAGCAAGAGGTGCTGGTACTTCGATTGAAGGGTTGACCCGCATTTCCCTCGTGCTTGATAAAGCAGACGTTGATTATTACATAGGACTGACTCTTGGCGATGATGGTTATTATACTCTATCTGATAAAATTTATAGTGGCGAACAAACCAAAGTTCCCAAGGATGCACTATCGGATGATGAAGCAAGATCTTTTAAAACCCCTGCGGTTCTACGTTTCCCAGATGCAATTATTAAAGGAGCACAAGGAAATGTTTACAGTGATTTAAAAAAAGATTTAGAAGAGTTCAATGATTTAGAAGACACTATGATCACAGAATATAATTTCAGATTCCAAAGACATCCTATAAGGCATGAGAATTTTCTTGGTTGGGACCTCACAGACACACCGTCACAATGGTATGTCCAAAGGGCGATGGTCGGGTTCGTGAATGACTTTGTCACATCAAGCGAGCGAATCGAAGCTTTGGTGACATTGGGATATATAGATTTTTTAATTTCTTTAATTTCCGATTTGGATGATGGCTCTCTTAACGACACAATCATGGAACACTATGATAAAGCAGTAAAATCAATCTACACGTTCAAAATTCAAGAACTCATTGTTTTTGAGAAAATCATCTCAGCAAAAAAGAAATTTTTTGACAACTTGGCTGCTGCAACCTCAGAAGAATCCCCTGGTGGAGCAGCGATAACAGAAGAGGAGAAAGAAAGAGCCTATAGAAATTCGTTGCAGACATTCAAAGAAGGTCAAGGGGGAGACATTCCCGAAGGGTCAGGGCCATCCGAAGAAGACGTCGCAAATCGACAAAAGTACTTTAAGCAATGCGCTCTTATGTTGAACATGCCGGAGCTAAGAGATAGCTATCAACAAAAACTTAAGCAAAGATATGCAAGAAAACTTCCATTTGGAGGAAGATTTACAACGCTTTATGCAAAAGATAAAGAGCAAGAGACAATGTTGACGAGTCTAGTTTCTTCTAAAAACGAGCAGCTGCTATTCGAACTAGAGTCGTGGAAGGTTTCAAAGCTTGTGCCAAAAGTAAGGCTATTTAAAGTTTTTCATGATCATGAAAAAGGTGAAAAAGAAGTAGAATTCATCTTCGATAGATCATCTAACATCCGAGACACATTCATGAACCCTAATGTGTTCGATAAAGGAACCGGTGTTGGACTCAAGAATTTTTCATTTGAATTTAACGGGACGACACCAGCGACCGCACGCAATGACATCACGGCAAATTTAACACTTTTCTTTCAATCATTTCAAGATTTTCTTCGGACTCGACAAGGATATAGCGATGAATACAGATATGTTGACCTTGTAATTCAACCAACACCAGACAAGAAAGGTCAATACGCGGGGATTGACATTCAATCGGATAGGCAATATGAGCCTCAATTCTATAGAATTAGAGCCGATGTCGGTTACGTCTTGCCAACAGAAGCCGATGGGTTTAGCAGAGATGAGATTGAAGCTATTAGAGTCTCGAATAAGTCATTTTTCTTGAACATGGTCGACCACGACATTAGCTTTGGAAAAGATGGAACAGTTGAAATTAAAATTTCTTACAGAGCTTATCTTGAATCCTTACTCAAGCATCCAAGACTCGATGCCCTTGCATCTCCAGAGTTAATCGCAAGAAGAATTGAAAACGCAAAAACGTTTTCAGAACAGGTTCAAAAAAGAGAATGCAGCGTAGATCAACTAAAAGAGCTTCAAGCAACTCTAGCTGCGCAGGAAGAAATTATCCTTAAACAATCTCTTTCGTCTATCATAACAAGGCTTAAGAATAGAGGAGTTATTTACAAGGCATTAATTGACAAGAAGGACAAGGAACATTTTTTAAAGAAGGGGTTTTTTCGAAAATGCGAGTTAGAAAGAACATCGCAAGACGACGGTGGCAATGGTGCAGATGTAAAACTAGTTTTAAACTCTGACTTACCAGAGAGCTCAGAAGATTTTGGATTTATCGATTCGGCAAACAGGTCTGTTCAGTTTTTTTATTTTGGAGACCTATTGTACACTATTTTAGATTGCGTTTACGATGCCAATGACAATGTAAGGGCTGGTACTGGTTACGATAGAAATTCTATCATTTTAGGATCATTTGAATTTGAGCCATTTCAAGAAATATCCGGCGGATCAAAAGTTTATAACATCTCGGATCTTCCGATTTCGGTTGACTTCTTTTCAAGATGGTTTGTCGACAATGTCATGAGCCAAAAAAGTACTAGAAAAACGTTTCCTGTTATGAATTTCATCAGAAGCTTGTCAAACTACCTCATTAAGCCTTCGATTATCGAAAATTGCGTTAATAGAAAGTTGGAAACGCGACTTAGATTTCAAACAACGCAAATTACAGCCTTTGAGGCCAATGGTGTGAACCCAATAAGCGTTTGGTACGACTTAAATAATAGAAATGAGGATATTATTGCTTTAGATGTAGAGAATTTACGAACCTATGGTGTACTACCGTTACGTGGAGGACCGGAGAACGATGCAAATAGCAACTTTAAAGACTTTCACACGTTCGTTGTCCTTAGCGCCATTGGCTCAACACTAACTTACGCTGGGAATGGCAACTACGGAGAGGACGTCGAGAGAGGAAGATTCCATGTTCATGTTGGTCAAAACGCAGGACTCGTAAAGACTCTATCTCTGTCCAAGTCTGACATGCAATACATTCGTGAAGCTCGATTTTTTCAAAATGGGATCGATGGACTACTTCAACTGTCTGCTGTCTATGTGGCGAATCTAGAAATGTTTGGAAATACCTTATTCTATCCCGGAATGGAATTCTTTTTCAACCCATTTGGAATTGGCGGAGAAGATTTTAATCCAACTGTTGCTGGATCGGATGCAAATAAATTAGGTATCGGAGGCTATCACACGATCACATCAGTGAAATCGTCTATTACTCCAGGAAAGTTTACGACTTCTATCTCGGCTCAGCAGTACTTTTCAGGAGATGAATCAGGAAATCCGAACATTGTTAAGAAAAAGAATGTAGATCGCGAGGCAAGCTCTATCGACGGTTATACTCCAGAAGATCCAAACAATGAACAGGGTTTTGCAAATTGCAAGAACGTTATTTTGGCTGCTCTGAACTATGACTTCGAGGAAGGCAGCACATCTTCTAGTGTCAATTCAAACAATTCAACTGTGGCATCGGTTGAGGAACCATCTCCTGAAGACATTGTTGATGAAATTATCGGTGCGACAGCAGAACCATCTCCTGAAGACATTGTTGATGAAATTATCGGTGCGAGATCACGACAAACTCCTGATGAAATAAATGCCAACACTTCAACCATAACAGGTGAGATCCTAAATGAATCCCCAGCCATTATTAGAACTTATTCTGGGAAGCTGAGAACAATGATTTCGAGACAAACCACTACATCTTCAACAGGTGGGCAGTTGAATCAACAGTTTACGGAACAAGAAGGTCAGTTTACGGAAATGAGCGATGGCACTGTTTATTTTCAAGGAATTAATGGAAACGGCAGTTTAGACGTCAGACGGGTAGTCAGAGATTATAGTAGGATTATTGAGTAATGACAAAATTTAATGGAAATAATAGCTTAAAAACCAGTAGGTTAGCATTTGAAAGGGCAAAGTATAAACTTGAAGCGTTTGAACAAGACTATCCTCATGTCTACGATATGGGTTTTGCCGAAAGAACTTTTTATGGACGTGTCAATAGACTACTAGAACCCGTTGTAGTTAAAGAAGAATTTCTCAAAGACATTACAGTGTCTGATCAAGATGTTGGATCCCAACGTGCCATGAACTTTGTTGTTGATCAATTCAAGGACATGGAGATTCACTTTGCAAAAGCGTGTAGAATGGGAGTTATCCCCATTGATGATCCAGTCTTATCGTCTTTAAAAGTAAAAAGATCATATGAGAATCCACTAATCGCATTTAAAAGGACATCTGAATCTGCTATGTCTAAGATTCTTAATGACTTTATCATAAAACACAAGGCTCAAATTAACAATTTCGAAGATTTCACAAGGGTCTTTGTTGACTATTACATCAATTCGGACATTGTCGAGACCGTTATTTTATCTGATTTCATGAAGTCTTTAAATTCAAACATGTTTCAGAGCGGCCTTGCTCTTGACATTGCAGAACTTGACTTCTCAAACGATTCTCTTAAGGAAGAGAGAATGTTCAATTCCCCAGCATTTAAGTATTTCATCAACATAACAAAACAATATGGCTTTAGAGTAAACCAAAATAATCCGGGAGTTATAATCTCAGATCTTGACTCACCAGTAACCGCAGAATATCGTAAACGCTATTTCTTAACAACAGTAACATCAGTGTTCGATAAACAGTATGACAAAACAATCTTTAGAGACTTAGATCTATTAGAAAGTTTACTATTGGATACTTACAATTCTTATGTTAATCTTAATCCATATAACACAAAGTATAAATCATGTAATGATAATACAATAGCATCTATTACTAATATTAAATACAAATCTAATATACATTATAATACTTTATTATTAATATATATAAATATGCGAAACTTTTTTGAGGGTTCTCCACTATCCCCATCCTCTCGGAAACAGATTTCTCAATCTGCTCAGAGCATCGCAAAACACGACAGGGAAAAGGCCTTGCTTTACGTAGAAGATCAGTTTAAATCGTTCTACAACCAGAAAGACGGCTCTTTGACTTATTTTACAAAAAGAATAAAAAATACTTGACAATCAACCTCCAATGTGTTATTCTGTATTCATCAGTTACAAATACATTATAACATATTTCGGAGGACACCGCAAATGTTTTTTCAACTTTTAGACAACAAATTAGATTGCGCAGGCACTTACATCGATGGACAGTTTGTCTGGGATCGAATCCCAGATGGATTAACCAAAACTTGGTCTTATTCTGATCATCTTTACGGCATGGATATTGATTATGCCAGCCTCTTGGTTGGAGGCAGATCTCTAACGGATACATGTCCTCCCCACCTCACCCAGCGTTGGGAGGAGGTCAATAATCTACTCAGGAGCCACTATAAGGCGATTGGGCTAACAAAGATAGATTTAACAAGCGTTTGCTTTTATGATCTAATTCCTCAGAAACATCTTCAACACTATTTCGATACCAAAAATGAAATTACGAAATGGGTGTTTGAGAATGTTGAGAGACCACAGCACTATAATTTATTAAAACGTGCACAAGCGGCAGTGAAAGAGTTGAGACGACATCCAGTGAATTTAAATTCATTCGCAGTCTATTGTCACGCCGCAGATGACTTAAAGGCCAAACACCTTTACGATCAATTTGGAGATTCAACCCCATTTGTTGACTATGACATTTTTGGAACGGTCACTGGTCGACTGACAACAAAAAAGAACTCGTTCCCAATCTTGAATCTCAAGAAGGAACTTAAGAAGCATGTGAGACCAAACAACGATGTGTTTCTAGAACTTGACTTCAACGCTGCTGAAGTCCGAACAATGTTGGCTCTACAAGGCCACGAACAACCAGAGGAGGATATCCATGAGTGGAATATCAAAAACATTTTTAAAAAAGATCTTAGCCGAGAACAAGCAAAAACAAAATTATTCGCTTGGCTCTACAATGAAGAATCTACAACAATCCAATCGGATTTCTACGATAGACAAAGCCTTAAACAAAAATATTATGACGGAGAAAAGGTTCAAACGCCATTTGGAAGGTCAATTGATGCTCCCGTTCGCAAAGCCCTTAACTACCTTCTCCAATCGTCTTCCTCAGACAACACCATTGATAGGTTTTGCAAAATTTCTAATTTTCTTAGGGCAACGAGATCCCATGTTGCTTTCGTTGTTCATGATAGCGTTGTCATCGATCTACACAGAGACGACCGACTCTTAATCCCACAATTATCGGAGATGTTCGGAGATACGAAACTAGGTAGGTTTAAGGTTAACTGCTCTTTGGGTAAGAACCTTGGAGACATGAGGGAGTTTAAATGGTAGCCGGCGATTTAGTAGTTTTAAAAGAAAGCCAGACTTCTGGCTACAAGAATGGAATGATTGGTTTAGTCACAAAAGTTGAGCAAATGGGATCGTCATGGAAGATTTTATGGGTTCTCATGCCCGACGACAAAGAAGTACCTTTTTGGCCGACCGAATTGAGAAAAATTGATGACAAAGGGTGATTTAGTCATCATTATAAGTAGCCCATGGGAAAAGCGCTCGCTTTTCGGCTACGAAAACGGAGACATCGCTGTTATTCTGGAAACGTTTCCTTATCCGGACTCAATGAGTCTACCATCTGTCAGGGTTTACGTTTTTTCATCATCGATAACAGTGATTGTTCCCATTTTATATGTTGAGAAAATAGGAGAATAAAATGATTTTAGTTGGATTAGGTGAAGCAGGGAAGAACATAGTGAAACTATTCAAGCCTCACTCCAAGAATTACAAGGTTGTCATGCTTGATGAAGAAGAGGGAATTGAAGCAAAGTCAACAGCAGAAGAATATGATGAGCAGCAAATAAAAATAAGCGCTAGAGGGCTCAAATCGCACGATAAAGGCATTCTGTTTCTTTGTGGGTCTGGTAAGATAGCTGGAGCCTCACTGCGTGTTTTAGAGGCCTTATCAAGCCACAAAATGAGCGTTGTTTACATTGTCCCCGATCTTGAATTTTCCTCTCGAGAAGAAAAAATGAGACACCGAGTCCACTTTCATGTTTTGCAAGAGTATGCGAGATCAGGTAAGATAGAAGAGATGATGATCTTTGATAACAAGCAGCTTTTAAAGATGAATGGCACCGGACCAATAGCAAATTACTATGAAAAGGTAAACTATTTCATTTATTCCACTCTGCAGAATTTAAATTATTGTCAAAACGTAAAGCCAGATTTTGGAAAACTTCATAATCCAAAAGAACATTCGAGAATCTCTACTTTATCAATTGCAAATCTTCAAGATGCAAAAGAAAAAATGCTTTTTCCACTTGACAACATAACAGAAACATGTTATTATATGAATATAGAAGAGGAGGACTTAGATAATGACGACACAATTTTACCAACTTGCCAACAAATTGTTCGAGAAAACATTGCAATGGACAGGGAATCTTCGTTTGCCATTTGGCGCAGCTCGGATCCCAACTTTTACATCGCCAAACACTTTACACATTTCATCCAACAAAAATGATCTCTTGGAAAAACTCATTCAAAGGTTAAACATTAGAGATCTCAACATGGTGAGAGAGACTTGTGGCACGACGATTGTAGTTATTAATGGAGCCCTATGGTCAATCGACACGGGACTTCTAAATCAGTTGGAGGAATACTTGAATGGACAGAAAAACAATAAAAAAAGAGTTGCAAAAAATGCTTGAACTTGAAAGAACAGTCTTATTGGCAATTGCTGCTGGAGATGGAACAGAAGAAGAGCAAAATTATGTTTGCAAAAAACTTTTTGAAATAGCAGATTACATAATTGCACTTAAAAACTTTTTGGAGCAAACAAAAGACGATGATTAAAATAGGAGATAATGTTCTCTGTAACAAAAGAGGCTTGACGGGTCAAGTTTTAAGAATTAGAGAGCAAATGGTTACAATCATTTTTGTAACAGACGAAAAAATAAAAAAAAATTTAAAAGACATCATAAATGTCAATGGTCAATGGAGGATTAATGACTGAACAAATTTATTACAACATGTGGGGAAGCGAAAGCGAAGAACACAAAGATTATTTTTACACCATAGGAACAATCGCAAACTGGATTGGCTATGCTTTGATAGGACCAATGCACAGACCCTACACAACAGACATTGTAACAAGATCAAACATTAGCGTTCTTCAAACAAAAGAGAAGTTTGGAACTCCGAGAGTTTACGTTTCCTTTTCTGGAGAAACACATCTTGAAGACGCAATTCATTATCGACACGTTTACCAAACAGCAATCAATCTGTTTCCACAATACGAAAAAGCAATCCGAGAAGGAATGGATCACTCTGAATATCTTTTCGAGACCGAAGAAGAAATCACAAGTTACATTCAACGACAAATGAAGTGGGTTCAACAAGGAAAAATGGAAGGTCAGATTGACAACGACTTCTATCTCGAAAGATTGGAGTCAATGCAAGCAGAATCACTTTTTTTGAAAAAAGTTTGCCTTTCCGCTTGACAAACCCTTTTGGATATGTTATAATACTATTATCACGATGGAGGAACAATGTTAACGTTCTTTGGAATCGTATGCTTCATCTTTGCCTTTGTTTGGACATGGATGTCGTTCTACGAATAAAAAAACTTTAAAAAAATACTTGACAAGGTAGTAAAACTATGTTATAATACAATGAACTCAAAACAATTAAGGAGGTTTTATGAGTAACAACAACAATTCACAATCAATGACTGTATACACTGGAACATTTGTAACCCAACGAGGTAACGAACGAACCATGAACTTTGTGCGACCAAGCGAAGCACCAAGTGGCGTTTTCCCGACAATCGCTCGACAACGCAATTTGCAAGAAGGTTATGAAACCGTTTATGATATTGATCGTCAAGCATATCGTACATTCAATTCCAACACTCAAGTTGGAAGTCTCTCGTCAACAACTCAAAATGTAAGCGTAAGTTTATTTTAATAGTTGTCCTTATGAAGGTTCGCGGCTACCTACCAAAAGGCCGCTTTTTACACTCATGGTGAAAGGGATATCATAGGAGCCTTCTAAGCTTTTGTTCTAGGTTCGAATCCTAGTGAGTGTACTCTTTTTAAAAAACTTTAAAAAAATACTTGACAAGGTAGTAAAACTATGTTATAATACATTATAAACGAATTGCAATGGGGGCGGGATGAAAAAATAGCCTGCCTACCTTAGTGATAAAACACAAAAAAATAGACTAACAATGGAGATAACTATGGCTATTAATTTAGAAACAATGCGAGCAAAGCTCGAACAATCAAAAAACGGCGGCAAGCCAACTGGAAGTAAGAGCACAATGTGGAAACCACAAGCTGGTGATCAACACATTCGAATCTTGCCAACAGCCGATGGCGACCCGTTCCGTGAATTTCACTTTCATTACAATGTAGGAAAGAATCCTGGAATTTACTGCAACAAGCGAAATGATGGCGGCGAATGCCCTATCTGTGACTTCGCATCAAAACTTTGGCGAGAAGGAACTGAGTCTGACGATCAAAATCTCAAAAATGAAGCAAAAAAATTGTTCGCGCGAAAGCGTTACTATTCACCTGTTTTGATTCGTGGAAATGAATCTGAAGGTGTAAAAATCTGGGCTTACGGTAAGACCGCTTATGAAACTCTTTTGGGTTATGTTTTAGATCCTGACTATGGAGACATTACAGACGCACAAACAGGAACAGATATCAAGTTGACTTACACTCTTGCATCTGGTCCCGGAGCATTTCCTAAGACAAGCTTGCAACCTCGTCGTCGCCCATCTGTGCTATGCGACGATGCAATTGCTGACTGTCAAGATCTTCTTGATTCAGTTCCAGTGATTGATAGTTTGTTCGAGCGTAAGACTACAGAAGATGTTCAGGCTCTGCTGGATGGTTACCTGTCCTCCGACTCTTCAGCAGAAGCCTCTTCTTCAGAGGTTCATCGTGGCAAAGAACAAACAGGAGCAAGCGTAGATCAAGCTTTCGCAGCGTTCATGAATGACGAATAAGTTATAGGTCCTCCTGTGTTGTAGGGTTTGGTCGTTTTCCCATGGTTTAAAAAACGACCCTTTTTTTATTATAAATCTATTAAGGAGCAAAATATGACTACATTACTACTATCACTATTCTTCGCATGTGGAGATAAAGAAGAGGAAACTCAAGACACTTCCACCGAAGAAGTTGTAGAAGAAAGCACTGAAGAAACAGGTTCCGAAGAGCAATCCGAAGAAACTGGATCTGAGGAAACTGAAGAAGAATCAGAAGACACCTCAACTTCAGAGGAGCAATAATGGCCAAGGCTGGTAAGATTGATATCGGTTCAATGAAAAAGTTTGTCAACAAAAAAGTCGGACTTGACATTGCTCACGATCTAAATGAAGACAATCCTACCGAAGTCAAAGAATGGATTCCAACTGGCTCACGCTGGTTGGATTCTATCATTTGCCGAGGTGAGATGGCCGGTATTCCCGTTGGGAAAATTACCGAACTCGCTGGTTTATCTAGCGCAGGTAAGTCTTACATGGCTTGCCAAATTGCTTCTCAAGCACAAAAAATGGGCCACTGTGTCGTTTATTTCGATGCCGAGTCCGCAATCGATCCAAACTTTTTAACGAGTTCTGGTATCGATATTAATGATGACTTCTTGTACATCCAAGCAGTCTCTGTTGAGAAAACCTTGGAAACAATTGAGGATCTAATGTCCGAGTATCCAGAAACCCAGTTTCTATTTATTTGGGACTCCATTGCAGCAACTTCTTCCGAGAAGGACCTCGAAGGTGATTTTAATCCTCAATCGTCAATGGCTGTGAAGCCCCGCATCTTCGCAAAAGCTTTCCCAAAGCTTACTATTCCATTGGCGAATCAGCAATGCACAATGTTGCTAATCAATCAACTTAAGACGAACATTACTTCAAACGTCGCAGAAGCCATGACAACTCCTTATGTTGCTCCCGGCGGAAAGGCAATTGAATACTTCTGTTCTCTTCGAATCTGGCTTACAAAGCGTAAAGCAAAAGCCTCTTATGTCACAGACGATTCTGGACTCCGTGTAGGATCTGAAGTGAAAGTAAAGGTTGAGAAGTCCCGTTTCGGATCCGAAGGTCGCACATGTGGCTTTAAGATTCTCTGGGGCAAGAACGTGGGAATCCAAGATGAAGAGAGTTTATTGGAAGCCGTTAGGTTATCTGGCTCTCCCCGTCTTAAGACTGGTGCTTGGAATACGCTAATTGACTCTGAGGGCAATGAGCATCGATTCAGAAGAACTGAATGGGTTGATAAGATGAGAAATAATGATAAATTCCGACAAGCTGTTTATGATATTATCGATGAAGAGATTATTAGAAAATTTGATTCTGAAGGTAAAAACATAAATTTAGAAGAAGAATAGTTAATTATTTTCGGTGTCTTCGTCTTGAGTCCCGCTACTTAGTAATAAAGGGAGGGACTCAAGATGTCTTCTGGTATTTATAAAATAACCAACTTAATAACTTCGCAAATTTACATAGGAAGTTCCGTGAACACGAGGAGAAGGATGATGAAACATAAATCTCTTTTAAGAAGAGGCATCCACCACTCGAAATATTTGCAAAACTCTTGGGACAAGTATGGAGAAGAGGCATTTACTTTTGAGCTGATTTTGAAAATCTCAGATAGAAGTAAATTGTTGGAAAACGAACAGAGACTTATTGATGATCTAAGTCCAGAGTTTAACATGTGTCCCATAGCAGGAAATCGACTTGGATACAAACATACAGAAGAAACAAAGTCTATATTGTCTGAAAAATCAAAAGGCAACACGAACTGGAAAAATAGGAAACACTCTGAAGAAACCAAAGAAAAGATGCGTCAGTCCCATTTAGGAAAGAAGATGTCCGATGAAACCAAAGAAAAGATGCGCCAAGCGAACTTAGGAAGAAAGAGACCAGAAAGAGATAAGTTAAAAATTTCTGAAACGATGAAGAATCAGAAGTGGAGAAGAGCAATAACTGACGATCTTCTTGTGCAAGAGATTAGAGAAAAGCTGGAAAGAGGCCAAAGCCGCTATTCTTTGGCTAAGGAATATGGAGTAAGTAAAACTGTTATAAAAAACATTCATTTACGAATAAAAGGATACGAATGATCGTTTCAAAGCAGGAGCATGGAACAAACTAATCGGTCGAGACGGAAAGGAGCACAAGTTCCAACGTACTCAATGGTTAGATAAGTTGAAAGACGATGAGTTCCGCTCTGTTGTATTCGACATTATGGATGAAGAAATCATTAAAAAGTTTGATTCTGAAGGCAAAAACTTTGGAATTGACGAAGAGTCCAACGAAGGTTAATCCTGAAGGAACTCTCAATAACCCCTTGACTTCGGTCTTGGGGTTTTTTTGTACTTTCTACTTGACAACCTCTTCAAAATGTGTTATAATGTAAACACAACATGGAGGTTTTATGAAAACTATTACAAAAGAAGAATTTTCGGAATTCATTTCAACTGGTCGTAAGGTTGTCCAATTCTCGGCAACTTGGTGCGGACCATGCAAAATGCTAACAAAGACAATCGAAGGCATTGACTTGGAAGGCGTTGAGTTTGCAAAAGTCGACGTTGATCAATCAAGAGAGTTAGCTATGCAGTTTGGCGTTCGATCCGTTCCTTTGCTTGTCGTGTTTCAAGACGGAGAGGAAGTTCGACAAGCACCGGGCGCAAAGCCTCGAGACGCCGTTATCAGTTTTGTGACGGAGGACTAATGAAAAACGTTATTATTATTGACGCGCTGAACATGTTTCTGCGCTCTTATGTTATTAGCCCACACATGGACCGCAAAGGTAACCCTGTGGGTGGCACAATTGGCTTTCTGAAGTCTTTACAGAAGGTCGCAAGGGACTTTAACGCCGACGAAGTTATTGTCGCTTGGGACGGCCATGAGGGCTCTCAACGTAAGCGTTCTATGAACAAGGATTACAAAGGTGGCCGCAAACCTGTGAGATTCAACAGGCGAATGATTGAATTGGAGCCAGAGAAAGAAGAAGCCAATAAAGGCTATCAACAAGTCAGGCTTATGGAGTATCTCAATCAAACGCCATGCATTCAACTCGTAGCAGACTTTACAGAGGCTGATGATGTGATCGCTCACGCAATCAATCACAGCAGGTATGATGGTTGGCTAAAAACCATTATCTCATCCGACAAAGACTTTTTTCAATTGTGTCGAGACGACGTTCAAATCTATCGACCAATTCAGAAAAAAATTGTTACAAAAGACTCTGTTATCGAAGAGTTCAAGATTCATCCAAACAACTTTGCTTTAGCAAGAGCAATGGCCGGAGATTCTTCGGACAATCTTCCCGGAATCAAAGGAGCAGGGCTCAAAACAATCGCAAAGAGGTTCCCGTTTCTTATTCGAGAAGATGAATACGTTGTTGCCGACTTGATCAAAGAATGTGCAATGACGGCTAAGAAGCTCAAGATACACCAAAACATCGAGAGCAACGAGAAACTAATCAAAGACAACTATGCTATAATGCAACTTCAACATCCAAATATTCGACCAATGAATAGGCAATTGATTACAAAGGCTATAGACGACTTTGAACCTTTTTTCGATAAAATAAAATTTACACAAATGCTATTCGCCGATGACGCCGGTCATCTCAACTTTGACACATTGCAACAAATTTTTCGTCAAATAAAAAGATAAAATTACTTGACACTTTGCTCTCAACAGGTTATACTTAATCATACATTAAATTTGGAGGACACATGAATAATGATAGACAAGAAACTTTTATGCGCTTTGGAAAGAACTTCCAAGAGAATCTCTGCCAACTGATGTTGGAAGATCGACCCTTTTTCGATCAAATAACAGAAGTCTTAGACGTTCAATTTTTTGAGAAAAAATATCTTCAAGTTTTTGCTCAAACGCTTATAAACTATAGAGACAAATATAACACTCACCCGAATGCAGAAGTTATGATGACCCTGTTGAGAACTGAGTTAAATCACCACGACAAGGCAACAGCTAAAGACGTTAGGGAGTTCTATGCTAGGATCCACACATCTGATGGCGTGGAAGAAGCAGAATTCATCAAAGATAAATCGATTGATTTTTGTCGAAAGCAGGTTTTGAAAGGTGCGATGATTAAATCTGCATCTTTGCTTAAATCATCTTCTTTCGAAGAGATTGAAAAAGTTATCAAGGAAGCATTGGTTCTTGGGACCGATAATAACTTTGGTCACGACTTTCGAAAAGATTTGCTTAAGCGCTTTGAGTTGATTTCTCGAGACCCTCAGTCTACTGGCTGGGCAAGAATGGATGAGATCTGTAAAGGCGGCCTTGGCAAATCTGAACTGGGAGTTGTTATTGCTCCAACCGGTGCTGGAAAGTCAATGGTGCTTGTTCACTTGGCCACTCAAGCACTGCTTGCTGGCAAAACTGTCGTTTACTACACTCTGGAACTTAAGGATACTGTTGTAGGTCAAAGATTTGATTGTTGCATTTCAGATGTTCCTTTGCAAGAACATAGAATGAGACAAAAAGAAATTGTCGACAAAGTGAAAGACTTAAGCGGTACTCTAATTATCAAGGAATATCCAACCAAGTCGGCCTCGGTTCAAACTCTCAAGAATCACATTGAGAAGTTACGTAAGCGTGGCATTGAGCCTGACATGATCTTGGTTGACTATGCAGATTTACTTAGACCATCTAGGAGTTCAAGTGAAAAACGACATGAATTGGAAGAAACTTACGAAGGCTTACGCGGACTTGCGCAAACCTATGAAGTTCCATGTTGGACGGCTTCGCAAACTAACCGAAGCGGCCTCAACGCAGAAGTTATTACAATGGAGGCAATCTCAGAAGCATTTAATAAATGTTTTGTTGCCGACTTTATTTTCTCTCTGTCTCGAACAGTTCAAGACAAGCAGGCAAACAAAGGCCGATTGTTTGTCGCAAAAAACAGAAATGGTCCTGATGGACTAGTCTTTGACGCTTTTGTCGATTGGTCTGATGTAACCATCAAGGTCTTGGATCGTGACGAAGGAGCGGAGAGGATGCAATCAACGGGAGAAGCACTCTCGATGTTAAAAGAAAAATATTCACAAATGAAAGCAAAATAGGAGCACACAATGGATTTAGAAAAAAAGATTTTATCGGACATCACCGTCCACATGAAGTATGCCCGTTATCTCGAGGATAAAAACCGTCGAGAAAACTGGAATGAATTAGTTACCAGAAACATGGAAATGCACATTAAAAAATTTCCCAGTTTAGAACAAGAGATTCGGGAGAACTATAAGTTTGTGTATGACAAGAAGGTTCTTCCTTCCATGCGCTCTATGCAGTTCGGAGGTAAGCCAATCGAGGTTTCACCGAACCGCATCTTTAACTGCGCTTATGCGCCTGCTGATGATCCTCGAGTGTTCGGCGAGATCATGTTCTTGCTTCTTGGCGGAACTGGTGTCGGTTACTCTGTGCAACACCACCACGTAGAAAAGTTGCCGGAGATTCATAAGCCTTCGTCAAAGCGAACAAGACGTTTTCTTGTTGGAGACTCAATCGAAGGTTGGGCCGATGCTGTTAAG
>Ga0209929_1000134_pt1 | contig 27847 bp, 36 predicted proteins | sample SalPon2_C_H2O_MG_2_FD_185731 | JGI IMG/M metagenome (GOLD analysis project Ga0209929, IMG submission 185731) | Salt pond water microbial communities from South San Francisco under conditions of wetland restoration - Salt Pond MetaG SF2_C_H2O_MG... ... | reverse complement strand
ATTAAAAATTATCATGCGACCACCTCATTCGTATCTGGTTCAAATAGTTCGGAACAGTACTGTACTAAATAACTGCGGTGACCGTTAAGAGCGCGTAGCACTAGATCATCACCGGCATAGACATAGTATGCACCATCGCGTTTCTCAATATCAAGCGCATTGGCTCGACATTGTTTTAAGGTGGCCTGTAATTTTCTTTTAGGCATAATTGTAGACTTTCTGGGTTCAAGTACTTTTTCTATCATGTCATTTTCTCCTAAGTTTCTATAGAAACCTCATCACCCTACTGCGATGAGGTTAGAAGCGGCGGCGTTCTTTCGAGTACCGTGTACCGGAAAGCCTACCACTACCTTGCGGTCTGATCTAGCACATAGACCACATTCTTTGCACGACGTATCCATATAAGTCGCTGGACATGTCGCGACAACAACACCATCATATTCTGTTTTAGGTGGTGCGTCAATTGGTAACAAGGTCACACTACTCACTTAGGCGCGTCATAGGGTAATGCGTATAGGTGAATCCGCGCTTGCCTTCGTTCGCATCAACAAGGTCGGCAACAGCGAATGAGTCGATTTCATTATCACTAACACTGGGCAAGTCGCCGCTCACATTGTGCCGCCACAACTGACCAGCCGGTAAATCTTTGATCTTATCAAGAAATGAAGACCATACCAGACCGCGCTCACCTCGGTCTAACTTATCCCAATTCAAGCGCGTATGAAAACCAGCCTCGGCATAGCATCCACCTTCGCCGCTCAATGGGCAAGCACTAGGGCAAGTCGCCCTAGGTGAATTGGTCACTGGTATAGGTCCAACTTTTACATTGCTAGACTTTTTTACAAATTGAAATTTTAGCATGTCAAATCCCCTTAATATCCTAGAACAAAACCAGCGAAGGCAAAGCCTCCAACAAAAACGAACAATGTCACTGTAACAGTACCAACAACAATGTCAAGCAATCGTTCACGTTTCAACACTTCAAGCTTTGTTGCGCCTGTACGTTTCATACTGACCCCCTTAATAACTCGGCATGGCTAAGGCACCCAGCAAGAGCATGGGAGCCAGTAAAGCCAGACCAAAGCCCCCAATAACCATCAGGGGCTCGATTGAATAGTGATAACCACCCACCAACAAACTGACGCACACTAGAATCAGGGCGAGCACAGCGAATACAAATGTTTCAGCGTCTTTATTCATGTTAAGCCCCCTTTGCTTCGTTAAAGAGGCGCTTACTGAGCGATCTGAAAACTGACCACCTAATGATTTCTTTGGCTAGATCAACGATAGCGTCGTCCATATGACAGTATAATCTTCCGTTTGATGCCCTGTTATTATATATGGCGTTGTTACAGTCTTCGAACAGCTCGTAATTCTCGAAGCGAATCATCCCCACCAGTTCCCATGCCTCATCGTAAAAAATACGGTGTGGGCTTTCATCTGCACACTTGAACGCATAGTCTGTAATCTCTTTGTATTGTGCAGATGTATGGTGCTCGGCTGTGCCGGAATAATTGGCTGTTAGGTTTTCGATGTACTTGACAAAGTTTTGGTAGTTTTTCATGTGTCATATCTCCAATTTAGTTTTCGTTACTGGCTCACCCAGTGGGGCCAAACTAGCACACTCGCGACCGATCTTGCAAGTGTGCTAGTGTGGGTCACTAGGCTACCTCTGCCTCTAGGAACTCGACCGCGCTCTGTGCGAGCTTGCAAGCTCTGACGATGGCGCGTTTGTCGTCTTTGAGCGCTCGCTTCCAATTGTTCAGATACTTGGCATGGTCTTCGCGTGGCTCTTTAGTCACGCCCAGTTTGACGCATAGGAAGGCTGAACCGATCTCTGCTACCAACTCTTCCTTTGCGTACTCAGTAGAACCAAAGCCACCGTCACGCAAACGATCTAAGCGGTGTTTAGCGCCTGTCCAGTGAGTCAGCTCGTGGAGCACTGTGCTGTAGTAACCATCGGTAGACTTGAACGCCTCACGCTTGGGCAGACCGATCATGTCACGCGATGGGATGTAGAAAGCGCTTGTCTGATTGTGGTCGATGTGGGCTTTGGTGCGAGCGATGAAATGGTCCGCAATCGCTACCTTGTCGGCACCATTCGGCAGTGACTCGACAGACTCTGCCTCGTAGCCATCAACCTGCTCAGCATTGAACACGGTGTAGTATTTCAGCATGGGGATCTTTTTGATCTGTCCGGTTTCCTCGTCGGTCTTCTCTAACAGCTGGAAGTAGACAATCTGAGTTCCTCGCTCGCCTTTGCGTACCTGAGCGCCTTTTGACTGCCATGCTTTGTATGTGCCCCACTCAATGCTTGAGCGCTGTTCAGCCCATAGCAGTAGGACATTGATGCCGGTGTATGCCTTGTCGCTGGACATGCTGATAGGGAAGCCAGAGCCATTACTGTCTGCCCATGGCTTGGTCCAGTCTGTGCCATGCTTTTCCATCAGATCCAAGATGCGAGCTGTTACGTCTTCGTAGATATCAAATTTCTGTTTCTGTTTCATGTCGTGATCTCCTATTAGTTCGCGTATACCGTGATAGTACCGTTATCGTACCACTCATAAACTAGACCGTGTTTGTCTAGTATCTTCTCGATGCGAGGATCGACCTCTGGAAGCTCGCTACCGAACTCGCCGTAATAGTCAGCCCAGATGACGGTCTCGCCTTCCCACTCGCCTGTAGTGGCGTTGTATTCTTGGTATTGGTTGTTCTCTGCTGAGATGACAAACCATGTGTGTGCGCTATATACGCCCTGTCCGAAGTGCATTACTGGCGCACCGATTGCCTGTAGTTCTTTGAACGCTCTGTCTGCTCTGATTTCTGGTTTCATGTCTGTTGCCTCTTGTTGATAATGATTCTCGTTTGCGTTTTGGGGCGTTCCCTCTGCCCACCTGTTCAGATTACCATAACCGCTATGGAATGCAAGCATTTATCTACATTTATTTATGCGCGCATACGCGTAGCAAGAGCCGTGCCAACTTTTCAATTAGCTCGAATAAAAATGTTTTGATGTCTAGACATAGCCCATCGCTATCGTCGCTGAGAGAGCCATTTAGACGCCTTGTAGCGCATCATTCAATAGCACTGTAGATCTATCCAGTGTTGACATTATCTTCTGAGTGTGCATATCGGCTGAGATAACCAGGGACTATATAGGGACCAACATAGTCTCTCACACTTGTCAACATAAAACTTCAAAGAAACTTTGCAGACTTTCGAGTATCTCTTTTGAACTTCGAGTATGTTTGCAAACTTCGTAGTAACTTTTCCTACTCGGTAGTATTTTATAATACTCGACAGTATCTTTATTGAACTTCGAGTATGTTTAGTTACTACCCAGTATGCTTGGGTACTAGCGAGTATCTTTGTTGAACTCTGAGTATGTTCCTAGACTCTTGAGTATCTTTGTTGAACTATGGGGTGGGGGAGGGGAATTGTTATGAATAATTTATATAGCTCCTACCCAGATACAAAAAAGAGTGAATTTGACTATTTTGACTATAAAAACTACTAAAATTAGTGGAATCAACTACAAAGTACTATAACATCTAGCTATAATAACTAAGATATTGATAACTTTAGAGAATATAAAGCGCACTGCGGAGCCTCTAGGACTGCTGAAGTCCGCTGGAGTAGCTCTGAATAGGGTCACTACAGGGCATGACAGTGCTAGACCTTGCAGTCTCTGCGAGACAAAGGGCTTTAGAGGGCTGTAGAGAGAGGTTTTCCTACTCAAAAGAGTAGGTTTGGTAAAATTAACTAAAATTTAACTTGACTTTTGTCTGTTTTTATGATATAATATACACATATTAAAGCATTCTATAGAGAACAACAGAGCACACCTTCTTGTAGAGTATAAATATTAATAATAAACTTAACAAAGTTCTACCATCTCTGTAAGACTCTATAGATACAGCAACCCTGCATAGGATAATTGTCATGTCTGAAGAAACAACAACAACAAAACCAATAGGTAGACCACGTAAGAGGGCTGTCGCGTCTAAAAAACGAGGTGGTCGTGGTCAAGTAGGTAGACCTAAAGGTGATGCCGCCATCATCAACGACTACAAGGCTCGTATGCTTGCGTCACCTAAGTCACGTAAAGTCCTTGATACCATATTTGATGCCGCACTAGACGATAACCATAAAAACCAGTCAGCCGCATGGAAACTTGTCATGGATCGCATATTACCTGTCGCGGCTTTTGAGAAGGACGTCATCAAATCAGGTGGTAAGAACAGTATTAGTATTAACATCACTGGTGTAGGCGCTACAACCATTAGTGCCTCTGAAGACGAAGAAGACTACATTGAAGGAGAAGTGCTTGACTCTTAAATACTTTACACTTGATGAGTTTGATTGTAAGGAAACTGGACAGAACCAGATGTCTAACGCCTTTCTCATCATGATTGATAGGTTAAGAGAAGAATGTGGTTTTCCTTTCTACATTACCAGTGGCTACAGATCTCCTGAGCACTCTGTCGAGAAGCATAAACTGACTAAGGGTAGACACACACAGGGTATAGCCGCTGACATCGCTGTAGTCAATGGATATCAACGCTACTTGGTTGTTGAGAAGGCAATTGAGCTAGGCTTTAAAGGTATCGGTGTTGCTAATGACTTTGTGCATGTTGACCTACGCAACACTGAAGAACCTGTCATGTGGACTTATTGATGAATACAACACTAGGCTCTAAAGGGTACGTCCCAGACGTAGCAGACAACAACACTTACGTTAGTGTTATAACTGTACCTGATGGCTACCACTGTAAAGTAACCTATTTCCTTGTAGCCGCTACAGGCTCTGTCACGGTTGATGCACGTTGGTCTGATGGTAGTGATTATTCCTTCCTACACAGCAAGAACATGTCCGCTGGAGACCTTGTCGAGTTTGGTGGTGGTGAAGGTAAGTTTCTTATCATGACAGACGGTGAGACCATTGATGTACAATGCTCCTCTGCCGATGCTACACTCTGCCGATGCTACAGTCATAATATCATACGAACTATACCCCTCTCCGGCAAGTAACATAGTTCTATGACAGATTTAAATATTTCTTTGTTACCGTGGCAACAAGAGGTGTGGGAAGACGATACACGCTTCAAGATTGTTGCCGCAGGACGAAGGACAGGGAAGTCACGCTTGGCGGCTTGGCTTCTTATTATAAATGCCCTACAGACTGACCGAGGGCATGTGTTTTACGTTGCGCCAACACAAGGACAGGCCAGAGACATTATGTGGCAGACTTTGTTGGAGCTAGGGCATCCTGTCATAGCTGGGTCGCACATAAACAACCTACAGATCAAACTGATTAATGGAGCTACGATATCATTAAAAGGGGGAGACAGACCAGAAACTATGCGTGGTGTGTCTCTTAAATACTTAGTGTTGGATGAATATGCTGACATCAAACCAGAAGTGTGGGAGCAGATCTTAAGACCTGCCTTAGCTGACCAAAAAGGCTCTGCATTGTTCATTGGTACTCCTATGGGGCGTAACCATTTTTATGAACTATACAAATATGGAGAGCTATCAGGAGATGACACTTACAGGAGTTGGCACTTTACGTCTTACGACAACCCATTACTCGACCCAGCGGAAATTGACGTTGCCAAAAAGTCAATGTCGAGTTATGCGTTCCGTCAAGAGTTTATGGCTTCGTTCGAGGCGAAAGGCTCTGAGATGTTTAAAGAAGAGTGGGTTACTGTCGCAGAAGACAGCACAGTAGAAGGAGATTACTATGTCGCTATTGACTTGGCAGGGTTTCAAGACGTTAGCAAAAAACGCTCAAAGAATTCAAGACTGGACAATACAGCGATGGCTGTGGTTAAAGTCGGAGAGTCTGGCTGGTTTGTCGAGAATATCATCTACGGTAGGTGGACTCTTGAAGAGACTGCTCGAAAGATTTTCGAAGTGGTTAAAGACTACAAACCAATCAGTGTTGGAATTGAAAGAGGCATTGCTAAACAAGCGGTAATGTCTCCCTTGATGGACATGATGAAGCGTAAAGGCTTCTTCTTCCGTGTTGAAGAGCTTACCCACGGCAATCAGAAGAAAACTGACAGGATCATGTGGGCTCTACAGGGCCGATTTGAACATGGTCTTATCACCTTAAAGAAAGGGGAATGGAACAGTCGCTTTCTAGACGAATTGTTTCAGTTCCCTGATGCTTTAACGCACGATGACTTAGTGGATGCTCTTGCCTACATTGACCAGTTAGCTAAAGTGGCTTATGCAGGTAACTGGGAAGAGTATGACGATTACGAATACTTAGATGAAATAGCAGGATTCTAATATGAAGCTATACGAAGACATGGAAGACGCACCTATCATCATCGAGGAATCCCTCGAAGACTGGGTGATGAACAATTGCAACAAGTGGAGAGACCACTTCGAGGCAAACTACTCAGGTAAGTTCGATGAATACTACCGATTATGGCGCGGTATATGGGCTAGTGAGGACAAGACACGCGAGTCAGAGCGTTCTCGCATTATCTCACCTGCCCTACAGCAAGCTGTCGAGTCCTCTGTAGCAGAGCTAGAAGAAGCTACCTTTGGTCGTGGTAAATGGTTTGACATTGCAGACGACCGCAACGACCCTGATGCGTCAGACATCATGTACCTACGCAACCAACTGCACGAGGACTTTGGTAAGACCAAGATTCGTAAGGCTGTAGCAGAGTGCCTCATAAACGCGGCTGTCTTTGGTACTGGTGTAGCTGAGGTTGTTATTTCAGAAGAAAAGGAAATGGCTCCTGCTACACAGCCCATCATGGAAGGAGACCTTACAGCCGTAGGTGTCAACATCCGTGAGCGTGTTGTAGTTAAGCTACGTCCTGTCATGCCTCAGAACTTCCTCATCGACCCCATTGCCACCTCAGTAGATGAAGCCCTTGGTGTTGCTATTGATGAGTTTGTGTCACGTCACGTTGTCGAGCAACTACAAGAACAAGGCATCTACAAGAAGATGTACCTTGGTAACGCTTCAGAAGACTTCGACATTGAACCAGATCAGGATCTTACTCTGTATCAAGACGACAAGATCCGCTTGACAAAGTATTATGGTCTTGTTCCACGACACTTGCTTGAGAAGTCAGAAGAGTATGAGGATCTAGGAGATCCAGAGAACGAAGACAGCTACTACGTAGAAGCTATCGTTGTTATTGCTAACGAAGGTCAGTTACTCAAAGCAGAAGCTTCACCTTACATGATGCAAGACCGCCCTGTTGTTGCCTTCCCTTGGGATGTAGTCCCCTCGCGCTTCTGGGGACGTGGTGTGTGCGAGAAAGGTTACAACAGCCAGAAGGCTCTTGATGCAGAGATTCGTGCTCGTATAGACGCTCTGGCGCTCACAGTGCATCCTATGATGGCTATGGACGCTACACGCATTCCTAGAGGTACTAAACCAGAGATAAGACCAGGAAAATTACTACTTACTAATGGCGATCCTAGAGAAATTCTTAATCCGTTTAACTTTGGTAATGTGTCTCAAATTACCTTTGCACAGGCTCAAGCACTACAGAGCATGGTTCAACAAGCGACTGGAGCAGTTGATTCAGCTGGTATCGCTGGTAACATTAACGGAGAAGCTACTGCTGCTGGCATTAGTATGTCTCTTGGCGCTATCATTAAGAGACACAAACGTACTCTAATCAACTTCCAAGAGTCTTTCCTGTTGCCGTTTGTCGAGAAAGCGGCTTATCGCTACATGCAGTTTGAACCTGAACTGTACCCTGTCAAGGACTACAAGTTTAACGCTACAAGCTCTCTGGGCATCATTGCTCGTGAGTACGAAGTCACTCAGCTTGTACAGTTGCTACAGACCATGCAACAAGACAGCCCACTGTACCCTGTATTGGTTCAGTCAATCATTGACAACATGAACCTGTCTAACCGTGAAGAGCTGATTGCTACCATGAAGAAAGCTTCTGAACCTAATCCTGAAGCACAGCAGATGCAACAGGCTCAGATGCAAGCTCAGATGGCCTTCCAGCAAGCACAAACAGCCACTCTACAGGCTCAGGCACAAGAGTACAGCGCTAGAGCACAGAAATACAATGTCGAGGCTCAGATGCTCCCACAAGAGCTTGAGATTGATAAGCTCAGAGCTGTAACGACCAACATTCAGCAAGGAGAGTCAGACGATAGAGAGTTTGAGCGCAGACTTAAGATTGCTGACATGATGTTGAAAGAGAAAGACATAGACAATAAAGCACAACGCCCCAAAGGAGGACAAGCAAATGGTAGTATCACAGGCTCAGCTGAACAAAGCGCTGGAGGAGATAAACAGCAGCTACAGCAAGCTCTTGGAGCGACTAGCCAAGCTGGAGGAGTTATTCAATGAAAAAGAAAGACCCAAGGCTGGAGCGAGCAGGGGTAAGCGGTTACAACAAACCGAAGAGGACGCCTAGTCACCCTAAGAAGTCTCACGTAGTTGTTGCCAAGGAAGGTGACACAGTTAAGACAATACGATTTGGACAGCAAGGTGTAACTGGTGACAAGAAACCCACAGCACGACAGAAGTCCTTCAAGGCTCGTCATGCCTCAAACATTGCTAAAGGCAAGATGAGTGCCGCGTACTGGGCTGATAAGGTGAAATGGTAATGGCTAAACAAGGACTGTACGCAAACATTAACGCTAAACGTAAGCGTATCGAAGAAGGCTCTGGAGAAAAGATGCGTAAGGTAGGGTCTAAAGGCGCACCTAAAGCTTCGGATTTTAAACAAGCAGCTAAAACAGCAAAGAAAAAGAGGAAGTAATTATGCCTAATGTAAACGGAAAGAAGTACTCATACACTAAGTCAGGTATGGCAGCAGCTAAGAAGGAAGCTAAACGTACTGGCAAGAAGATGACTAATAAAAAGCCTGTGAAAAAATAACAAAAAATTAACTTGACTTTTATTCAAAAGTATGATATAATATACTTCTAATAAAGATTAACATAAATTAACTGTCCTGTCAATAGGAGAAACAGTAAAATGACACCAGAAACTGAGAAATACTTCCGAGATCTAAATGAAATGTTTAGATCAGAAGGTTGGAAAATACTTACCAAAGATCTTGAGCAATCAATCTTGGGAGTAAACTCAATAGAAACAACCAAAGACGAACAAGACCTTTACTTTCGCAAAGGACAACTTGCAGTCATGAATAACATCCTTAATCTTGAGACTCAGGTAGCTCATGCTCAACAACAAGCGGAGCTAGACGATGCTGAAGATTAGGGATTTTAAGTGTCCTGATGGACATGTGAAAGAATACTTTGTTAGCGACGATATCGAACTTATTAGGTGCGAGTGCGGTAAAGACGCTAAGAGAGTGATCTCTCCAATCCGGTCTGTACTAGACCCCATTAGTGGTGACTTCGCAGGAGCTACTATGAAGTGGGCTAGAGATCGCGAGAGGAAGATCAAACAAGAACAGAAGGCAAACTCTTAGAGCCCTTCTACATACTACCAACCTCCATAATGCTAAAGCACGGAGTTTAATAATGGCGGCAAAGCTAATAGATGAGCGTCCTGAAGAGGATAACGTAGATACAACTGAACTTGATACACAAGAAGAGCAGTTTGAACAAGAGCCTCAATACGAGGTAACTCAGCAAACTGAGGATGATTTACCTGACAAGTATCGTGGTAAGTCTGCCGCAGAACTAGCGAGGATGCACCAAGAGGCTGAAAAGCTTTTAGGTCGTCAAAGCAGTGAAGTGGGTGAATTAAGAAAGGTTGTTGACAGTTACATTCAGACACAACTCTCGCAACAACAAGCACCAGAACAATCCCAAGATGATGATTACGACTACTTTACTGACCCTGACAAGGCCATAAACAAAGCGATTGAGAATCATCCTAAGATTAAAGAAGCTGAACAGTACACTCAACAGTACAAGAAAGCTACGGCTTTGAATCAGCTTCAGTCTAAACATCCAGACATGCAACAGATCCTACAGGACAATCGGTTTGCAGATTGGATACAAGGCTCTAAGATTAGGACTCAATTGTTTGTACAAGCTGACCAGCAGTATGACTATGAAGCCGCTGACGAACTACTCAGTCTGTGGAAGGAACGTCAAACTACTGTCAAGCAGACCGCACAGGCAGAGAAGGCAGGAAGGAAAGAAGCAGTGAAGTCAGCTAACACTGGCAACGCTCGCGGCAATCCTGACTCACAGTCACGTAAGATTTATCGAAGGGCAGACATTATTAAACTTATGAAAACTGACCCTGACCGATACCAAAGCCTATCTGATGAGATCATGAAGGCGTATCAAGAAGGGAGGGTCAAATAGCTAACATTTAGGAGAAACTAATGGCTACTTCAACTTATCCAGCTACAGGTGGTTTTGTAGATAACACTTCAGCGGCAACTTTTATTCCAGAGATCTGGAGTGATGAGGTTATTGCCGCATATGAGAAAAACCTTGTACTTGCTAACCTTGTCAAGAAAATGTCAATGGCTGGTAAGAAAGGCGACACCATCCACATTCCTAAGCCCACTCGTGGTTCAGCGAATGCTAAGGTAGAAAACCAAGCAGTAACTGTTCAGAATGCAGTTGAGACTGAAGTTATTGTAACGATCAACAAGCACTTCGAATACTCACGTCTTATCGAAGACATCACTGAAGCACAGGCTCTTGCGTCTCTGCGTCAGTTCTACACAGGTGACGCTGGTTACGCCCTTGCTAAGCAGGTTGATGATGATCTGTTTGGTCTTGGTAAGTCTTTCGGTGATGGTAACGGTTCTTCATGGGCGCACAACGCAGCATTCCAGATCACTGCTGGTGGTGCTTTGGAAGCCTATGACATTGACGGTACTGCTGATGTTAACGCATTTACTGATGGTGCTTTCCGTGCTTTGATCCAGAAGATGGATGATGCAGACGCTCCGATGGACGGACGTTTCTTCGTTATTCCTCCTTCATTGCGTAATGCAATCATGGGCATTGATCGCTACGTGTCTTCAGACTTTGTAGATGGTCGTGGTGTTGTTAATGGTAAGATTGGTAACCTGTACGGCATTGACGTATACGTAACCAGCAACTGCCCAACTCCAGAAGCAGGTGTACGCGCAGCTATCCTTGGTCACAAAGACACTATGGTCATGGCTGAGCAGCAGGGCGTTCGCTCTCAGACTCAGTACAAGCAAGAGTTCCTCGGCACTCTGTACACTGCTGACCGTCTGTACGGTACTCAGGTACTACGTCCTGAAACTGGCTTCGTACTAGCTGTACAAGGCTAATCTCTATCGCCCCTCTTCGGAGGGGCTTTTATACTTTCGGCTACGCGCCTTTCTATTTTCATAGGAAAACATTATGTCTAAACTTGCTATTGACGCTAACTCCAAACCTATTCAAGTAATGCGTCCTGCTACTAATCAAGTAGTTTCCGTTACTGTCACTTCAGCACAATCAACAGCAGTTCCTGCAGATTGTCGCGTTATTCGTATTGTTTCTACTGTAGCTTGTTACTACACTCTTGACAGTGCTACTGCTACTAACCAATCAATTTTTCTTCCTGCAAACTCTTTAGAGTTTCTTCACGTTTATGCCGGTGATCAGGTTGCTGTTATTTCTGATGGCACTGATGGTAGTATGTTTATTACAGAGATGTATTAATATGCAATTTACTAGCCTAAACGGAATGTATGGTCCTACTAAAAAGGCAATAGGCGAAACAGAGGGCGCTAGCGATACTTATTGGGATAATGTTACTTTACTAATACAGTCTAACAATGAGCCTGATGGTTCAACAAATTTTGTTGACTACAGTAGTTATGGACATACAGTAAATACTACAAAGGGAGCGCCAACACATTCAACGGCTCAAGCAATATTTGGGTCATCTTCTATTGATTTATATACCAGCAAAGCTATTGGTGCTGTTGATACAGATAGTTCATTTCCAGCAGATTTCACACTTGAGGCGTGGTTTTATTGTCAAGGAGTTCCAGCTAGCGGCACTGGTTTTAGTTATGTTCTTTTTTCAAACGCAGCGAAAACTTATATTTATCCTGCACCTACTCAAGGAATTCGGATAAACGGTACTGAATTTATTAATGGTGTACCTGTATTTCCTTCTCAACAGTGGAGTCATCTAGCACTTACACGAGAAGGAAGTACTTTACGATATTTTGTAAACGGTGTGCAGTTAGGAACTGGAACGTATTCTGGAACAGCAAACTTTACAAACATGAACCTTGGGCGATATGTTCCAAACAACAACGCCGCTTTTAATGGGTATGTTGACCAGTTTAGATTAACTAAAGATGTTGCTAGATATACAGAAAATTTCACACCACCTACTCAAGCTTTTCCAACCAGCTAACAAGGTTATAAACTATGGCTTTATACAGAGGCTCAGGTGGAGCTGGAGATGCGACTACAGATGCCTACGCTTCTCAAATATCTAACTATGCACAGACAGCTTCTGCAAAAGCCAAGGAAGCCTCTGCCTCTGCGGCTAGTTCACAATTATACGCGCAAGACGCACTCTTAAGTTCACAGAATTCTGCCTTTGAGTCTCAACAGGCTCAGATCGCTTCTAATCTAGCTCAAAGTTCCGCATATTCGGCAGAGCTAGCTAAGCAAGAAGCACAGCAAATTGTTGAAGGGATAAACACTTCTTTTTTTCAACAAACAACTGAACCTACCGAGGGGATTGATTTAGGTGATCTTTGGTTTAACACAGGCACAAGCGACCTCTATGTGTATAGAGAAATTAGCTCTAATACTTTTGAGTGGGTTGCTATTCTTATTAACAACATATCAGACGATAGTGATATCTTAGACGCTGGAGCATTCTAATGGCACAAACAGTTAAAATCAAACGCAGTACAACTACAGCAGCACCGTCAGCCCTAGAGAACGGTGAATTAGCTTACTCCTCTAATAGTGATAAACTCTATATAGGAAGGCCAGGAGGCACTACAGGCGATGTAGACGCTATTGGCGGTAAGCACTATACAGACATCATTGACGGATTAGCCACTGTCGCGACTTCTGGTGCTTACTCAGACCTGTCTGGCACACCTACTAATGTCAGCACCTTCACTAACGATGCTGGATACATCACCAGTGAAACATCACACGCAGATGTTGTTGTTGATGGTGACTTTACTTCTTCAGGCTTGATGAAGCGTGGCGCTTCTGCTGGCACATACTCTATCGTAACAGACAACTCCGCTAACTGGAATACTGCCTTCGGATGGGGTGACCACTCTACTGAAGGTTACCTCACGGCTTACACTGAAACTGACCCAGTATTTAGTGCGTCTGAAGCCGCTTCAATTACCTCTACTGACACAAGCAACTGGGATACAGCGTATGGCTGGGGCAACCACGCTAGTGCTGGTTACCTAACGAGCGAGACATCTCATGCTGACGTTGTGGTAGACGGTGACTTCACCTCCAACGGTTTGATGAAGCGAACAGCCGCTGGCGCATACGCCATTGTTACTGACAACTCTACCAACTGGAACACTGCTTATGGCTGGGGAAATCACGCAAGCGCTGGCTATCTCACAAGCTACACTGAGACTGACACTCTTGATTCTGTAACGGATCGTGGAGCTACAACTACTAACTCTCTTACTGTTGGTGGCTTGACAGTTAGTGGTAACTTGACAGTCTCTGGTACGACCACAACCATCAACACAGAGACCATTAACCTCGCTGACAACATCATTACTCTGAACAGTAATGAGACAGGTACGCCTTCACAGAATGCTGGTATTGAAGTTGAGCGTGGTACGTCAACGAACCGTAGCCTAGTTTGGAATGAAGCCTCTGACCAGTGGCAGTTCACCAACGATGGCACTACCTTCTACAAGATACCAGAGCCTGCTGACTACAGTGTCTACACAGACGCCAGCATCAAGACTCTTGTAGGAGCAATGGTAACAGGTAACACTGAAACTAACATCACTGTAACGTATCAAGCTGGAGATCAGACCTTAGACTTCTCAGTTGCTACTGCAACCACAAGTGTTAAGGGTGTGGCCTCTTTCAACTCTAATGATTTTAGCGTAAGTGCAGGAGCAGTCAGTATTTCTACGATTGATGGAGGCACTTATTAATGGCCGCAGTAATTAAGCTAAAGACTGGCTCAGGCGCTCCTACAGGGGGCGACCTAGCTATTGGAGAACCTGCTTTAGACTTGACAAACGGTAAGCTGTATACGTCAACTACAGGTTCAGATATTTTAGAAATCTCTTCATACTCACTACCATCAAACCCCTCATTCACCAACGTGACAGAGGGTGTTTACAGCTTGTCAGGCACAACGCTTGATCCTGATAATGGTACTATGCAGTACAAGGTTCTTTCTGCTAACACAACATTTACTGACTCTCTTTCTAGTGGACAGAGCATGGTACTGCGTCTATCCAATATTAGTGGCTACACAGTTACATGGCCTACTATAAAGTGGGTAAGCCCAGCAGGAAACGTAGCTCCTACACTAGGAAACGGTAACGTGATTGTTTTGTGGAAAATGGAAACCTTTTTATATGGTTCTTTTGTAGGAACTCACTAATGTTAGCTAAGCATTTAATGCCTTCAGGAAGACCTGCCGTAGGTGAGAAAACCCTAGTAGTATCTGGCTTTGATGATTTTGTTCTTGTAGACGTTACAGATCCTACTAATATGTCTCTTGTTGGCGGAACCTACTCCCTTGGAGATAATACCAACAGTAGATTGCTAGGCTACGATGCAACAAATGCTGTTTTATATACAGGAGATCCCACTGGCGACAACCTATACAGTTGGGATGTTAGTGACTGGGACAACGTTACTCAGTTAGACAAGCTGACAAGCGCCACTTATTACGATGATCCTAGATACATACAGTATGACCCTGTACAAGATGTAATACTGGTTGCTGGTGACGGTAAGCTGACAAGTGTGGATGTTTCAGACCCTTCAGCTATGGTGCGTAGTGACACAGAGCTTCTTGGTGGTTCATTTTTTGATGGTTCATTCTATCCTACTGACCAAGTATTTATAGCTTCTACCTTTACAACTATAAGAGAAGCTGACTACTCTACAGCAAGCGCTATTACTTACTCTAGCACTAGCTTAGGTTTTGGTGCGATGTCATCGTCAACTTTCAGCCTTCTAAGCCCAGATGGTGCTACAATAATCAGAGCACAGAGTTCCGCTGGTAGAATGGACGTTAGAAACCGTAGCAGTTCTTACGCTTTGTTAGATAGCTTCATAGACTCAACTTTAGACGATCCAATAGGTATGGTAGTTGATTGGGATGATGAAGTTGTAATTGTATTAACTGACTTAGGCTACGTTGTAACAGTAGACATCTCTGATCTTACCAACTTAGCTATACTTGACAGTATCTACAATGCAGATTTAGTCGGAGCATTCTCAACAATGGGCGTTGAGATTGATACAGAGGCCAAAGTAGTCTTCATGAAATTTCCAAACACTCCGTATACGCTGTGGGCATACGACTATAGCGATCCTACAACCTTAAGCTTAGCTGGCAGTGTTACTGGAACAACCTCTACATTTGCCGGTGGCTACGCTATGCTAAAATTATGGAGCTAATTTATGTACATTAAAGCAACAAACGGAATTATTGAATCATTTCCCTATACTGTAGGGATGCTAAGAAAGGAGAATCCAAATACTTCTTTTCCTCCTAAGATCACTCTGGAGGTCTTAGCAAGCTATAATGTTTCACCTGTTACTTTAGCTACTAAGCCCTTAGTAAACGCTGGACAGGTAGCTGTTAAGAATAGTGTACCTAACTACGTTAATGGTGCTTGGATTATGGGCTGGACAGTGCGTGACATGACTCAAGAAGAACTGGATCGTGTAGGTACTAGCGTACGTCTAGAGCGTAATGTTAGACTGGCTGACTGTGACTGGACTCAGCTTGCAGATGCTCCGCTAACGACTGAAGAAAAAGCGGCATGGGCTACGTATCGTCAAGACCTTAGAGATATTTCAGATCAGTCTGGTTTCCCTACAGATATAACTTGGCCATCCCAAGTATAATAAGGAATAGCTAAATGTCTGAAGGGTCACTAGAAGTTCGATTAAAGCGTATTGAAGAAACGCTTATCTCTATAGATCAAGATTTAAAGATAGTTGAAAAGGCGATTCCTCGTACAAGTTTAAACGAACTTGACTCTGACGGCCACAGGCATTATCACGAAACAGTGATTCGATCAGCACGACAGCAGGAAAAGTTCTGGTCAGAGCTTCGAGAGGATCTAACAAGAAAAGGCTTGACAGCAATAATGCTCGTTGTAGGGGGCCTTATCATCACTGGTTTTGGGGTAGAGCTTAAGGCTTTACTCACTAGAATGAGCGGATAACATGTCAATTAGTGTTTTTATAGCATGGTTAAATTTATTCTCGGCTCCAGTTCTTTTTACTTTAGCTATAAGCAGATCGCCTACACCGATGTACTTTAGCCACAGGCTTGGATTGTTTGTTGTAGCTACTGGTCTTTTCTTTCAGTCCTTTGTCGTGTTTGTTGGACTTGACCAGATGAAAGCGTGGGGACAGCTGTGGGCAATAAAAGACATAGGTTGTTTCATCTTAGCTTTTTCTGCCATTTATAATTACGCAAGATTGGCCCAAAGAAAAAGCAAACTGTATAAAGATAGACAGGTAAACTAATGTCGTTAGCCTTTACAGACTTAATCGCAGGAGTATTTAAGCCAGCCGCAGAGCTGATAGATAGCCTTCATACGTCTGAAGAAGAACGATTGCAACAGAAGGCTAGACTGTTAGAGATTCAAGCGGCTTCGATGGACTCAGCGTTGCGTCATGAACGCTCCATCATGGAAGCACAAGCTAAGATTGTAAACTCTGAAGCTCAGTCAGAGCATTGGCTTACAGCGTCATGGCGTCCAATAACAATGCTGACGTTCTTGGCGTTAGCTGTAGGTGATAGCTTAGGTGTCTTGGCTACACCGTTGCGTGACGAAGCATGGATGTTGTTACAGATTGGTCTTGGTGGCTATGTTGTTGGTAGGTCTGGGGAGAAGGTTATCAAGACTTGGAAGGAGAATAATTAGTGTCTATAGTTCAAGGTTTATTTGGTGATATGCTCCCTCCTCAAATGTTGGATGGGGGTGGTGGTATGCAACCTGTTATGCAACCTCCTGTGCAACCTGCTGTGCAACCTGTTATGCAACCTCCGGTGGCTCCAGCACCTGTCAAAGCAACTCCTGTTGCTAACCAGAAAGCTGTAGCGCCTGTACAAGTTCCTGAAGAACCCATATACTACGCTCCTGAAGGACCCATATACTCCGGCCCCTCGTTAGACGAACTACAAGGTAACGTACCAGCTAGTCCACAGAAGATAATTCCTCCAAACCTAGCTACGCTGACGCAACAAGAAAGCTTTGTTGATCCTAACCAGATGGATCTGTCAGGCTTTGAAGGTTTAGACTTTGCTAACTTAAACTTTGATGGTTTAGGTGATTTACCTTCGTTTCAGATGCCACAACAACAGAGCGCTACTGACTACTTTAATCAGTCTATGGAGTTCTTAGGTGGTGTCGCTAGTGGAGACTCAGCAAAGAAAGTAAACCGCAGAGACGACATCTACAACGATTACTTTGGACAGACAGGTTATCGCTACCAAGGCGACCCAGCCAACTTCAGAGCTGAGGTAGGACTGTCAGACAACTTTGCTGTATATGATAATCCTGACTCTACCATAACAGGAGACTCTGTTCAGAACGCATACAACCTCCTTTCTTCTGCTGAAGACCCTGTAGCGGCTCTGTCAGAATACTACGGCTTTGACATAGCTCCTACAGTGAATGAGGGAGCTAACTACAAGAACGCTCACAAGTACGGCACAACTACAGAGAACATGGCACAGTTCCAGTCTCTTGTTGAGCCTATCCTTCAGCGCTCTATTCCGTACATTCAAGCAACTCAAGGACTGAACTACACAGACGCTCTTGAGTACGCTTACACCCACGACCCAATGGTTGCGGCTTTGTACAATAACTTTGGGGTTGATCTCTACAGATCTACTAAAGACGGCTCCACCTACATCTATGATCCTATTGCTGGTCAAGAGATCAGAACATTAGAAGTTAAGGACGCTAAGTTCAAAGACTACTTACCTGCCATTGCTGGTATAGCCCTGTCATTTACTGGTGTTCCTGCGGCTCTAGGAGGCATGTTTGGAGCCTCTGGAGCAACTGCTAGTGCAATAGGTCAAGGTCTAGTATCTGCCTCTACAGCGGCTCTAGGAGGTGCTAGAGGGTCTGATGTGTTTAAGGCTGGTGTCTTAGGAGCCGCTGGTGGTTATGTTAAAGGATTACAGACTACTGCGGCTGAGCTAGGAAAAGCGGCAGAGGCGGCTACGGCGGCTGGAGACGTGGCTAAAGCGGCTGACTTAACTGCACAGGCTTCTACAGCTACTTCTCAGTTTGAGCTAATGAGCACGATACAGAACACAGCAAGAGCCGCTGATGCTATCGCTAACAAAGACTACGTAGGCGCTGTCTTGATTGGTCTTGATGAAGCAGGTTTTAGCTTGAAAGACTGGACAGCAAATAAGTTATCTGGATTAGCAGGTTCTGGTGAAATCTTAGGCATGAATGCTGATGACTTAGCGGTTGGTGTCAACAAGTTTGCTGTTAAGATGTTAGAAGGTGCAGACCCTGAAGCGGCTTTAAGATCTGCTGTTGTTGAATACGCTAAAGCTGGGGGATCTTTCCCTGACTTAGGTATTGATCTACCTGACATTGACTTTGATCTGCCTGACTTTGATGGTTTAGTTTTCTTTGATTCAGTTAAAAACTCAAAAATAGTTCAAACTATACGTGATTTTGGTAGAGAGGTTGACAACAAAGTTTTAGAGCCTGTTAAAGAAGGCATAGAAAGTGCAGGACGGTCTATTGACGATAAAATTGTTCAGCCTACACGCGAAGCATTAAAAGATATAGACATTCCACACCCTGACTTTGACTTCAACATGCCTGACATGGGAGAACTCAACTTAGGTGGAGGAGGCTCTGGAGGTATGTTAGGAGGCTCAGTAGGTGGTGGGCAGTTAGCGTCTAAGTACGTAGGTAAAGGTTTAAACTTTAATCCACAACTATTGACATCAGCAGTACCACAAGGGCAACAACAAGACTACCTCGCTCAACTACTAGCAGGAAAAGCATAAGCATGACATACTTACAAATTGTAAATAAAGTCCTAAAAAGGATGCGAGAAGATACGGTAGCTACTGTCGAGCAGAATAAGTATTCAGCTTTAATAGGTGAGTTTGTTAATGACGCTAAAGGCATTGTGGAGGACGCTTGGAACTGGTCTGCCTTACGTACTACGCTTACTGTTACAACCTCTTCTGATGTATTTAACTACGCTCTAACAGGCAGTGGTAACCGTATCCACCTTTTAGATGTAGTGAATGACACTTCAAACTTCTTTATGAAGTATCGTGACGCACACTGGTTTAACAAAACCTTCCTAGTAGACGAGCCAGCTACAGGCTCTCCAATGTACTACAGCTTCAACGGTATCAACGGTAACGGAGACACTCTAATTGATTTATCTCCTATCCCTGACGGTGTTTACTCTTTACGCTTTAACTCTGTCTTGCGTACACCAGAACTGGAAGCAGATGCAGACTCTGTTTTAATCCCTTCACTACCTATCATTCACTTAGCTACGGCAATGGCTGTTGCAGAGAGAGGTGAGGCAGGTGGTCAGAGTGCGGCAGAACTCTTCTCAGTGGCTAAGAATATGTTGAGCGATGCCATTGCTTTGGATGCTTCAAAGCACCCTGAAGAAACCATATATCAAGCGGTATAATCTATGCCTCAGCAATTACAGAACATAAGCATAACAGCTCCAGCGTTCAAGGGACTGAACACTCAGGATTCTCCTATTGCTTCTGATCCCTCGTTTGCCGCTGTAGCTGACAACTGTGTAATTGACCAATATGGTCGTATAGGCGCTCGTAAGGGTTTTAGCCTTATCACAGAAACAGACACGCCTCTAGCAGGGGCGGCTATTGTTTCAATGGGGTACTTTGAAGATAGCGGTGGCAACGAGAAGATCTTCAGTGCTGGTAACAATAAGATCATGAGCGGCACTACTACACTGGTAGATGAAACTCCTGTTTCTTATACAATCTCAGATGACAACTGGAAGATGGTCAACTTCAACAACAAGATGTACTTCTTCCAACAAGGCCAAAGCCCTCTAGTGTACGACAACACCAACGGTCTGCTAGAGATTGTAGATCATCCAGACAATGTAGGAACTCCTCCTAGCTCTAACGAGGCTCTGGCGGCTTATGGGCGCTTGTGGGTCTGTGACGAGCAGGTTGTATACTGGTCTGATCTGTTGATTGGTGTTGCTTGGAGTGGTGGCTCATCAGGCTCTATCAACATCGCTAAGGTGTGGCCTGACGGCTATGATGAGATTATAGGACTAGCCGCACACAACGGCTTCTTAATCATCTTTGGCAAGCATTCTATTGTCGTGTACAGTGGCGCTGAAGTTCCAGCCACTATGCAGATTGCTGACACCCTAGCTGGTGTTGGTTGTATTGAACGCGACAGTATACAGAATACTGGTGATGATCTCGTGTTCCTGTCTCACGTGGGCTTACAGAGCTTCTCACGCATTGTACAGCAGAAGTCTATGCCATTACGTGACATAAGCAGAAACGTGCGTAACGACTTCATGGCGCTGGTAGAGACAAGGGACGGAGGGGTCAAGAGTGTCTTCTCTCCTGAGAACGCTTTCTATGTAATCAGTATCCCATCACAGTCAGTAACGTTCTGCTTTGACATGAGAGGCCCATTAGAAGACGGTAGTCACAGAGTTACTCGGTGGCCTACTTCACCTTTCCTGTCTTTTGTTCGCAAGTCAGATGGAACATTACTCGTAGGTAACACTACAGGCATTGGTGAATACGCTGGTTACCTAGACAACGATGAAGAGTACACCCTGAGATACTTCAGCAACCCTCTGTCTTTTGGCGACTCGTCAAGACTAAAAATGCTAAAGAAAATAATACCTACAGTTATTACTGGAAGCGAAACAACTGTTAAGGTTAAGTGGGGATATGATTTTATAGCAGATTATTCTACTGATTTTATACAGATTGCTGCTTCAACTCCTGCGTACTACGGAGAAGCTGAGTATGGTGTGGACGAGTACAGCACTTCTAATCTTCAAATTGTAAAGAAGGCTATCAATGCTACAGGTAATGGTACACTTGTTACAGTAGGCATTGAGGTAGATCTTAACGCACAAGCCTTTTCTCTTCAGGAGTTCAATATTCAAGCATTACTAGGAAGGATGATTTAATGAGCAATTACACTAAATTAGTCAACTTCGCGGCTAAGGATTCACTACCAACAGGGGATGCTAATAAGCTCGTGAGAGGGGCTGAAATAAACACTGAGTTTACTAACGTACAGACGGCTGTAAATAGTAAAGCAGATAAAGAATCTCCCACGTTTACTGGGACTGTTACTGTGTCAGGAACCCTTAATGGCACTATTGAGGGAGGAAGCTACTAATGGCTATTGAATTGAATATACAGCCTTATGGTACTCCAACACCAAGCTTAGATAACTTACAGTTTGGCGATATTTCTACGCCCTACGATAGCTCTATTGCGTCTACACAGCCTTTTGATATCAATCAAGCTGTTACTACTGGTCTGATGAACAATCCTCCTTCTAGCTCTAGCTCTGGAGGCTTCCTTAGTAATCTGTTGGGCGGTATAGGTAATGCAGTAGGTGGTATGGACTTAGGTACGCTTGCTAACACAGCTATTACAGGTGCTGGCTACAACCAACTACTAGACCAATTGAAAGCCTTTGGTACTTCAGCAAGAGAAGGCGCTAACCAGATAGGACAACAAGCGGCAGAAGGTACTCGTTTTGTACCATTCACCGTTACTAGCTCTACAGGTGCTGGTGCTCAAACTCAAGCAGACGGTAGCACAGCTTTTAACCTGTCACCTCAAGAGCAAGCATTACAGAACATGCTCTTTGGTGGAGCTAGTCAATACTATCAACAAGCTCAAGCGCCTATTGCACAGACTGAACAAGACATCTTTAACCGTCTACAGGCTATAGCAGACCCCACAAGAGAACGTGAGCGTTTAGCTACGGAGCAACGTCTAGCCGCACAAGGTCGCTTAGGAACCTCCTCAGCCGCCTATGGAGGCGCTACGCCAGAGATGATGGCAATGGCTACTGCACAGCAAGAGCAGTTAAACAACCTGTCTCTACAGGCTCGACAGCAAGCTCTAGCAGAACAACAGCAATACGCTAACATGGGTCAGGGTATGTTAGCTGGTGCATACGCTCCTCAAGCGGCTCTTCTTAACACCTTCCAGCAGGGTATAAGTACGGCTAACCTTGCTGACCTTGCTCGCAGACAAGCGGCACAGTTGCAAGCAGAAGCTCAAATGTCTGGTCTTGATGCTCAGTTACAAGCACAGCTTGGTAGAGCTAACTTAGGTGCTCAAGGCGTAGCCTCCCTAGCCGCTGGTTTAGGGGGTGTTAACGGCCAAGGTGGTGCTTTAAATGGCACTACGGTTAGTGGTCTTTGGGACGCAATTAAAGACTTGTTTTAATAGGAGAGACTATAATGGCATTAGGATTTTCAAGTGGTCTCTTATCAGGGCTACAGAACTTTGGACAAGGCGGCGGAGATATTCCTGCTGATCCTCGTCAACGTAACACCATGCAAGCCGCTGGAGTAACTAATCCGTTACTACAGCAGTTTGGTATGGGCTTAGGAGGTCTGTTAGGTGCTGACATGCGAAGCCCTGCTGTAAAGGAAAAAGAACAATTAACACAAAGCCTCAGCGCCATCAAAGACCCTTCTAGCTACGAAGGTATGTTGCAGATGTCTAAGGCTCTGATGCAAAGTGATCCTGCACGAGCAATACAGATACTAACTGCGGCTGAAGAGAAAAGAAAGACTGATATGGCCAAGCTTGACTCATTTGAGCTAGATTCTCTTAATATGAAAAACGAGCGAAAGCTTACTGAGACTTTAAGAGAGTCAATGGCTAAACAGCTACGTGCCAAAGGCTTTGAAGGTTTAGCTTCTCAAGTAGTTGGAGGAGATGAGGAGGCTCGTAAAAAAGGTCTTGAAATACTGGCTGAGACAGACAAAGATGGAACCTCGACAGGAGTAAAGGCTGGTACGTGGAAAGACGATGAAGATAACTACTATGTAGCTACTCGTGTTTTAAACAGGAAAACAGGCAAAACAGAATTAGAATACGAAGCTGTAGGAAATGCTCCTGAGTATGCTGGAGATAAAAAACTGACCTTAGTTGATAAACAGGGCTTAACAGCTCTAGAAGAAAGCAATCTCTCTACAACCGAGGCGGCAAATAAAGAGTTTTCTAAGATTAAGCTGAATGCTGTAAATAACGTGGGTACTTTACAAAATGAAAGAGATACTATAAAAGATGCTATAAAGTTAGCAGAGCTTGTCGAGACAGGTGGTCCACTCAACGTAGCAGGAACGGCTATTGAGAAGTTCTTAGGTGAAGTACCTGCTGACAAGGCTGAGTTTGAGCTTATACTAGGTAACACAATGTATGCTCGATTGAAGCCTCTGTTTGGTGGTGTTATTAGTGACAGTGAAAGAGACGCTATTAAAGAGATACACGCAGGACTTAAAAAAGGAAATGCAGGAAACGTTGGCATCTTAAAGAGACTAAAGTATGAAACAGATAAAGCCTATAGACTCGCAAGACTCGCTCTAGATGCAGAAAACTATGATGATTACATTAAAAAAGCAAAACAATTCTTCCCTGAAGACGATACTGGTTCTACAGGTGGAAAAAATCGACAGTGGTCTGAACTAGAATAGGTGCTTTAATGGAAACTGAAAATATTACATTACCTAACGGTGCTATAATTGAAGGTGTTCCTGTAGGCACTTCCAAAGATCTAATCAAACAGAAAGCCATAAAGAATGGACTGGCTACAGAGGAAGACTTTGGAGTTACTCCAAAGATGTCTATAACAGAAAAAGAAAACATAAAAGAAGACCTGCCTTGGTACATAGATGTTAAAGACTTCTTAAAAGAAAATATGGAGATACCTGCTGGCTTAGGAGGCTCTGTAGCTGGAGCTATGGCAGGAGCGCCTTTTGGTCCTCTGGGGATGTTTGTCGGAACTGTCGCAGGGGGCGCTTTTGGTTCTGGTGGTGGTTCTTTGTTGTCTGATTACTTTCAGGGAGAAGACTTAGACTATGCTGAGGCTGTAGAGGAAGCGTTAATATCTGCTGGTTTTGACTTAGCTACGTTTGGTTTAGGTAAAAAACTAAGCCCTGCTTTTGTTGTGGCAAAAAGAAAACTAGGAATTCCTACTTTGAAGGTGGCAGAGGACTTAATAAAAGTTGCCAAAGAAGGTGGTGAAGCAGGGTCTCAAGAGTCTTTACGCGCCTCACAGAAAATCTTAACAGAAAAAGGAGCTACGCTTCTTCCTTATCAGACTAACAAAGCTTCAGGCTTTGACATATTCAGACAAAGACTGGGTGAGGTTGGTATTATATCTTCTAAGGTTATGGAAGATAATGCTCAAAGAGTAAACCAAGTTGTAAGCGACAGCTTAAATGATATTATCAATCGTTACGGTATGGGCCTGACAGATAATAGTGCATTAGGTGAAGGACTGTATCAGGTAATAAAGGCTGGTAAAGCCTCAATGCAGGACATATATTCAAAGGGCTTGACAGAAGTTCAGCAAAAGCTAGGCAACAAAACAGTACCCACTGGTATTGTTAAAGTAGCCCTAAAGAAATTCCTGAAACAAAACGAAACAGAGCTTGGTGTCATGCTCGACAAGGACACTATAAAACTAACTGAAGACTTCTTGAAGTCACTTGGAGACGTTAAATCTGTAAAGGGGGCTACTATGATAGACTTCTTTAAGAAGATTGGTAATGACATTTCTAAGCTTGGTGACTTAAATTCAGGTGTTTACAATGGAACAGCAGAGCGCGAGTTAGCTGGGCTGTCCTCTTCTTTAAGAGAAGCTCTTACAAATACTCTTAAAACAGTAGACCCTCAAACAGCCCTTAAATACTCTGCTCTGCAAAAACAGTATTCTAAATCTTTGTCAGGGCTTCTACCTGAAATAAATGCAAACTTTATTAAGAGAGCAACTAAAGAAGACTTTGGATCTCTAGGAAGGATGCTACTAGGTAATGGGAACCTAGACAGCACTAGAAAGTTTCTAAGCAGTATTGACAAGGCATATGAGTTGGCAGGTAAAGCAGGAGCAAAAAACCTTCCATTTAAGTCTGCCAAAGAAGCTAAAGGCGCTATTAGAGAGGCTTATTTAAAGAACGCTTTCCCTGACTTGGGAGATGAGTTTGCAATAAGTAAGTATAGAACCTTTGTTAATAACTTTAACAATCCAAATAAGAGTAGAAAGCTGAAGGCAATCTTAGGTGAAGACTATGCTCACGTTAAACAGCTTGCTAACTTAATGAAGGAGGCTTCAGAAAAACCCAGCAGTAACATCGGAGAGCTGGTGCTTAGAAACAAAGAGTATACGGCACTGTTTGGTGTGGGTACTGCCATTGCTGGAACTGCCTCGGCAGGTGTTGCAGGAGGTGGTTTAGCGGCTGGTGCTGTTTTGCTTACTCCTGTACTTTTTTCTAAGATGGCAACAAATCCTAAACTTGTAAACAAGATGTTAGCCTTTAACAAAAGAGCGTTTAAGTCTAAAGATGCTCTCGCAACCGCTGGTGGTAACTTAATATGGGATATACTTAGAAGTCTTCCAGAAGAAGACCAAGCTGAAATAGAAGAAGCTTCTAAGCAAGCAGAAGCGTCTAAGCAATAAAAAAAGGGGGCTTAATTGCCCCCATCTTTTAAGTATTCCAAAAGTTTCTCAAACTCCTCAATAGTTCCATCGTTTTTTAGAACATTAGCCCTGTTAGACATGATAACAATATTGTCCTTGGTATAGCCTTTGTTGGGGTCATGTCTATCTATTGATGGTATATCCATTGGTGTTTTAAAAACAGGACAGTAGTCTGGCACTACAATATCTTCAACCTCTAGATCAAAATCTAAGCCTTTTAATTGTGCTCTCGACTTAGCTCTACTCCAGATTTTATACTCTGTTGTTTTTGAAGACCATGACTTTTTGCTTAATGGTTTTCTGCACTCCTTACATACAGAATTAATCCCATCTTTACAGCCCTTATGTTTATGGAAAGAAGAGTGAGGCTTTTCAGCCCCACACTTAGTACACACCCTAGACAATTTCACAGGAATTTCCTACGCAGGCTAGCTCTTGAGAGCCTTCTGTCACGTCACTAGCTTCATTCAAATCCCAGCTCACTGTCTCTGGCATTGCCTTCACTAGCTCGTTATATTGCTCTTCCGTAATTGACTCATATGGTGCTTGCTCATAGGTATGGTCAGAGTAAGGCAAAAAGCTAACACCACTAACACTATCGAAATTATTGTATAGCCAGTTACCAATAGCAAGGTATTCATCATCTCGATAATACACTGTAATAGACGGTTTATGCTCACACCAGTGCTCCTGATACATAGTCCACAAGTCAAGTTGCTCTAACCCTGTCTGGTCTCCAGCGATCACCGCATCCTCTGGAGCCTTCTTAACGAAGGAGAATACCTTTGTAGTGGGTGATAGGTTATCGTTCTCTACAGGGACTCCTGCGGCCTCTAGGACACCACATAACGGATCCCTAGCGTCAGCACGTACACGACGGATATAATAAGGACTAAACCTACCATGTATTCCAGAAGCGGAGTCCACCAATTGCGATACTGTGCCGGAAGGCTTAACGCACGTGATAGCCGCACTCTGATTGATTCCAAGCTTTTTAGCCCACGTTTTATTAGTGGCAATAGCTTCATTCTTTAGATCCTCCAATATCTCTGATAACTCTCTTCGTTTACCATTGTCAAACCACAGACCACCGTCAGACTTCATTGCCAAGACAGGATGGTCTAGTATCCCTGTCATGCTCACTCCCAGAAGAGCTTCCTCCTCTGTGTTTTCCTTCCACTTTCTTCGGAGGTATCGGAAGTCTGTGAGGGTAGCTTGGAGAGTTCCAAGGATACTTGCAATTCGTACTTTCCCTCGCAGAGACTCGTATGTGTCGTCAGCCCTGACAACAACTTCTGACAGGTTACAAAACTGGTTTGGTCTGAGGATAATCTCTGAGCAAGGATTTGTGCCAAAGTCCCAGTTGCTATCTCGTCTACCATTTTTCTCAGCTTGCTTCTGACTTGCCACTCGACTAAAGATACCTCGCTCGCCTGATCTAGATTCATATAAACTTACCCACTCGTTTAGGAAAGCCTCGAAGTCAGGCTTCTCTGTGTAACATGCGCTGTTGTTTGCTAAGCCCCTTTGCGGCTCTTCGATCCACCACTGGCCGTGCTTCGCCCTGCGGAGCCTGTCGTCCGTGAGGTTGCTGAGGCTGATGAGGGCGCTTCGTCTAACCCCTCCAACAACCACGATTTGAGCGATTTTACAGCAGAGATCGTGGCATTCAATGCTACTGAGCTTGCGTCCTGCCGCTTTCTTAAAAACATCGACTGTAAATTTGAACAGTTCAACAAGTGGTTCAGGGCCACTAGCTCTTCCTCCAAATGTTTTAAGAGTTGCTCCTGCTGGTCTGACTTTTGAAACATCCCACGAAGGTAGCTGACCGCTGTAGAGTAGGCTGACGAGTTCTCGGTAGGCTTTTGCCCATCCGATTTTGCTGTCGATGACTTGGATTGTTGTTTCTGTTTCATAAAAGTCCTCCGCGACTTCAGGTAGTTTAGATACGTACTGACGCTCTACAGAAAAGCCAACACCAG
>Ga0209929_1000133_pt1 | contig 27875 bp, 28 predicted proteins | sample SalPon2_C_H2O_MG_2_FD_185731 | JGI IMG/M metagenome (GOLD analysis project Ga0209929, IMG submission 185731) | Salt pond water microbial communities from South San Francisco under conditions of wetland restoration - Salt Pond MetaG SF2_C_H2O_MG... ... | reverse complement strand
TCACTCGTCCTCCTCCTCCATCGTGACGGTTACAGCTGAAACAATGCCAGCTTCCGTCGTCGTTAGTGGCTCTTGCATCACTTGATCCGCACTTAGGGCAGGGTTGGTGTGTGTTGGTGAAAGCCATGATTTCGGTATTTGTTTATTTGCATATATTATGTTTTTCTTTTCGCACCAACGAGCGTATGTGGTGTTGCTTCCTTTCCGAATCTTATTGTAAGCATTCATAAATACGAGACGGATGTCTAGGTGTGGATGTTGTTCTCGTACTAGTAAATGCTTCGTTCGATCCTCCACCGTCCACACACCTTTAGCTTCAATGATGATGCCGTTAGGTAGTATGAAGTCGGGAGTGTAAGTAGCTATCTTCTGATACTCTAACTTGATTGTTTCGTACTCAAAGGCAACACCACTACGCTGTAGCTGGTTAGCTAAGGTTTGTTCGAATCCAGAGCGGTACTTAGAAGTTGGCGATGACCTCTTCTTCCGTTTCTTCCGCATCGAATCCACCCTCTAAGTTTTCACCGCCATTAACAAATCCTTCTTCTTCAGTAGTGAATCCAAATGCAGATGCTGCGATGCTGGATACTCCACCTTCTCCCAATTGTAGGACTTGTACTGCTTGCAGATCAAAGGTAACTCCGAAACCCATTGATGCTGTGTACCAAAACCTCGGACGGAAAGCTACATTTACTGTACTACCACCCCAGACTTTTACTTCCGGATCAAGATGTTTACCTTGGGAATCGTACAGTGCAATCGACATGTGATATACTTCACCATCTTTGCGTCGTCCTCCAGCTTTGATCTTTGCTTTAATTAAGAATCCACCATCCACTTCCTCAATCGGAAACTCACGCTGTGTGATACCTTTACCAGGATTAGCTTCTTGTGTTGCTCTTAGCTCTTCCTCGTACAACGGACGAAGCTGCTGTTTGATAGCGTCTGCTTGTGCTTTATCGATGATGAGATCACAGCTGTACACACCAAACTCTGGATCAAACTTTTTGTTTGGTTCATTTAAGTGACAGTACTTAGCCACTCCTTTAGCTTTAATAATCTCGTGTTTCTTTCGTGCTTTTATACTCATTGTTTTATCTATCGGTGTTATGCAGTAACTTCTGCTTTTTTATTTCTTTTCGTCATCCAATTTACTAACTCATCTCTAAGTACATGCATCTCAGAGTTCTTAGCTGGACCACGCAATAACGGAAAATCAGGCTCATTCATCCATTCCCTAACTGACTTGACATTTTTATTTGTCAATGCAGCTACTTCAAAACTATTAAGCATGAATGGTGGATTTAACCTCACTTGTTTTTTCTGTTCTTCTGTTAGTGTTTTACTTTTTCTACTCACATTTCATTTAGTATTTGGTTGTTAAGACAACAGATACTTCATACGCTTTACTGCGGAGACATCTAAGTCTCCAAGCTCCGGCACGGATGGAAGTTCTGCGGTCGGGTTGTTGTTGATTTGCTCCATTCGGAACTCAGTCAGGAGATCAACAGAAAATGTCTTTGCATATGTTTCTCGTACAATTGTATTCATTCTTCGTACATTACAAGCGTGGGTCACAAAGCAGTCATGTATAGTAGCCAAGTCAAAGTCAACCTCATTAGCAACTTGATGTACGATGCAAGCGTCTAAGCTGTGGATAAAGTTAGCAGTCACTGCGTTGCCGTGGTGCTTGGTATCTACCTCATCCGTCTCAGTGTGAGTGCGTACATATACAGTAGTGTTATCAAATACAGATTCTAAATCTACCTTCTTGTACTTACGGAATTTCTGTTTAACTTTAAATCCTGTAGGTGTAGTCCAAGTAATACCGTTTTCGTTAGGTAAGCATTTGATAGTATCTCGTAAATACCTCATCACTTTCTTCACTGGTTCACACACTTCATCAGCTATCGTGTTAATGATATTACTGATCCATATAACAGCAGTTAACATCTCGCCTGTACTACTCCACGGATGATTAACTCCTATACTTTTAAATAAATCCTGTACCAAGTTATAACTAGTAGCTCCGTACGGGCGGTTCATCACTGCCATCTTAGCTATCTTTCTTTTGATACCGTACTGCATCCAAGTCTTAGCTATAACACCACCATCTTTTACTAGCTCATTGTGTATACGATCTGCTACATATTGATACATATCATTAGCTTTGTCTTCTTCTACCAGGTTACACATCCGTCCCGTGTCTTTGTCTCGTAATAACAAACTCAGTATCTGCATACCATTATTACTACAGTCCTGACGAACAGGTAGATAGCTAACATATCCGTACCCTTCCTCCGTAAACTTCTTAAACTCTAAACAGAATCTCAGGAAACAAAACGGATCACTAGCTTCCGTCCACCAATCGCTTCCGTGTGGATCATTCGCTGCTTCAAGGATAAAATTCTGTCTCTTACCTACCCACTCAATACGTTCATCCCGTGTACCTTTTACTCCCCACATGTTCGCACCGTGGACAAATATCGACATAACATCCTCCTCATCCACTACTTGCTGACCATTCTTAAAGTCTAACAAACTCTTAGCTAAATCGGAACCTTGTGGATGTAAGTAGTACGGAATAGCGTACACTCTACCCCTGTAATCACAACGATACGGAAAGTATAACTTGTCCCACTTACTGTACATCTTAGCTAAGTGTAAAACACGACAAGCTTGGTATCTTTTAGAGCTGTTACTAGCGTTGGTCTGTTTAATATCTTTTTGTTTTAACTTCCAAACACTCAACTCCTGTTCATCGCCACCTGTATAGTATGGTTGCTCTGGTATCTCTCCAAAGTTAGGAATGTTTCCTACTACTCTCTCATTCTCCCAACACTTCAATGTAATATCTAACATATCCGTATTGATCTGCCACTCCACCTTCTGAAGTTTATTAACAGCAGACATGACATGGTCGTAGTTATTCCCTTCAAACCACTCAACAGGTTTCCCCGTGAAGAAAGTCTGTGGAGGCAGTTGTTCTATATCGTATCCACCACCCATCAATCCGTGCCACTCAACAGGTCGGTCAGGTAATGCCATCTTAAATACTTGCCCCGCCTCCTTCCACTTATCAAAGCGATGTATCCAATCTTTAAACTCAGTAGTAGGTAATACAAAGCGTTCAGGCATCTTACTGCTCACACTATCACGCATACCCACTTTGAACAGACCAGTTTGCTGGCGTATCTCCTCCAACAACCACAATCCTAAACCAACCTTAGCCTTGTGATGCCACAATTCAAAACGGACATCTTCATACTTATAAAACTGCTTGATCTTACTCTGTTTCTTACGGTCAGGTATAGCTAACAAGTCTTGTTTGTTAAGACTCAGGTTCTCCAATGCATACTTCCACCGAGCTTCATTCTCAAATGCTTTTCCAATCCTGTACCCCATCTTACCAATCGCTAAGTGGTTGTCTAAGTTGTTGAGGAAGGTACGCAAAGCAATAACAGCAATCTCATACGGACACATATCCATGACAAAGGTCAGGTAAAGTGGTGTCGTGTATCCTGGACCGGAGAACTGATCGATGATGTGCTTGACACGGTCACCTAACTTCGGGCACATACTCTGCAACATACGCTTACACGATGCTGTGTGACTACTCTCCCCCTCCTGCCTCAGCTTGGCTTGTCGGTTACGGTACTGCGTCCGTCCCCACTCCCTCATCTTAGCTACATGCCCACTCATAGATTCTCAAACCAATCAAAGTTACCTTTTGGCTTCATCCTTGGACGGTTAGAACGAATAGCAATCAAGCGTCCGTCCTCTGTCCTTTTGTATGTCCCGTCCTTATTCCGTTCGAACCCGTAAATCTCAGTCATCATCCAAAACTGTTGGAAGCCATCGTTGATAGCCTTATGATCTATGGAACTGTAATCCAGATCGTGTCTAGCTATGCCTTGGACGATATGATTCTCAGGGTACATCTCGGTTAAGTAAATCGGTTCGTATTATATCTGCTTCAGCTTCCCAAAAAATTCCGCTGTCCTTTTTCTCTTGGGTCTTCGTATCCTTCCCACCTGAGCCAGTGCTCAATAGCTTCTTCATCACCTTCAAATTCTTCAATCTCTTTAAGTAGCCACTCTCTTTCTTTTTCTTCATCGTATAAATCATCGTATGGGTTATTGCTGTTAAGCCAGCCGTCGTAATTGTATCCTCTCATACCGTTATGGTTTTGTAGTTGTTCATTAAGATTGTCAATAAAACATACCACGGAATCTTATCGGATTTACTTCGGTTTTCTTCAGCCCAAAGTGGTTGTAAGTTCTGCCAGTTAAAACATACCTTTTGGTGGCTCGGTTTAGTCATGTCAAAGAATGCACACGGAATAATGTGATCGATATGCCACTCTCCGTAGTTATCCCAAGACATTCCTTCTGTAAACTGAGACTCAAGGTGTGCTTTAATTTGTAACGGACTAGCACCAAATAACTCGATACTTTTAGCAGACTTGTTACCATCTTTAATAGCGTTGTTAAGACGGCTCCGTAAAGCTCGGTCAATTCTGATGTGGTCTTGTTGGTTGTAAGCCTGTGTCTTGCCGTTCTCTTTACGCTTAAGCCTTTGCTTCCTGTTAATCTCAGCAATAACACCTGGATTAGCTTTGTTGTACAACTTCTTGTACGCTTGCTCTTTTCCTTCAGCCCGTCTCTTAGCTTTGGACTTTCGGTTAGTCTCTTTGATTCTTTCAGGATGCTGTGCAATATACTTCCTTCTTTTATCTCGGTAATACTCAGGGTTTAACAGCTTATGCTTTCGATTCTTTTCTATTAGTTTCTGTAAGCTTGCGTAACTACCCCACTGCTCTGGATTCTTGCGTCCGTTTCGGTAAGTTATGAAGAACAATCCGGTTATGTGTGGATGCTTGTCGCCTCGTCTGCGGTCAGGTAATCCTGTTTGAACCAACGCTAAGTTTATCTTTCCTTTGTTAGCACCACTTTGATAGATGTATTTCTTCGGTACACTCATTCTTCTAATCGTTTGGTTTCGTCCTCAAGTAGCTGTTGCAAGGACAGGTAAAGTGGAAAGTATTTGTGGTTGGGATCAAGCTCCCCGTCAAACTCATTCCACATAATATGGTACATTAATTCTTCAATCATGTCGCTCGGTTGTAATAAGGTTTCTTTCATAGCATATCATAACACCAGGCAAAGAGTATCAATCCACAGATCAGGAAACAGCCAAAGCCTAGCATTGTCATCATTTTATTGGGTTGTCGGTTGTTTGTCGGATCATTCCTTCAATCGTTGAAGATCGGTTAATCAGTTCCGCTTGCAGCTCCTCCAGCCTGTCACGGACAGTTAAATTATCCGGAAGCTTTTCACGGACGGACAGGTAATGATGGATCAAAGCCCGGATGTGGTCGTTATCAAGGTCGTTCATGTCTAGGAAATCTGGGTCGGTTAGGTTGTTACTGGTCATTTATTAAGCATTGTGGGCAGGTATCTTGTGCCTCCATTTTTGGAGAAGTCAACCCACAAGTATCACACGGAATTTTTTCACAAGTTGATCGGTTATTTTGTGAAATTTTATTAAGCTCCTTGATAACACTCTTTGCTTGTTCTATGAAGTGTTCCTTTGATTCTGCTGTGCCTTGATACTCAGGATGCTGACGGCAAGCCCATATAAGCTGTGGACAGGTAAGGTATCGCTCGCTATCTATTCGATAGAAGAAAGCAACCTTTCGTCCGTTATGATCGGTTAGGTAGATGGTGACACTCATTCTTGAATGAAAGGTAAATAGGATTTAATACAAACATAAGTCCACTCAGTTGAGCCGTCTTCATACTCAACAAAATACTTAGTTGTAAAGCCGTAGTGATGTTCAGTTACATTTTTAATTTGTTTATTCATGTGGTCATGTAAGGTTGGTAACTAAATCGGATGTAATGTCGCTATGGTATTCCATGCAAACAAGTTCAAGATCATCCACGGATAACTTTGCAAGTTTGTCGTATACTTTCTGTGGACAATCCGTCCAAGTATCCTTGGAAATCATCCATCCAAGTTCAAGTAAGTAAGGAATAAGGTTTTTATGTTCTATGTAAGTATTCATTTTGTAAGGTCAGGTAAGGATTAAGAAGTAAAGTAGATCAAAGCGAATAGCCAAAAGGAGCCAAAGATTGCGTTGATGATTAAGAGATCTAAGAGTTTTTGTTTCATGAGAACATCTCCCCGTTTTGTGCTAAAATTTCAGCGTGGTATTCTTCAGCCAAGTTTTGTGCTACTAAGTCCCTGACAAGTTTAGTAAATGAATATCCAAACTGCTCCTTGTAATCATTAGAAGCTAACAAGCAAACAGCATAATAAGTTTTAGGAGCTTTAGTCATGTCAAAGGTATTCTTTTTGATCTTGCGTTGAAAGCTCTTTGCAATCGGAACAAGAAAGCGTTCGTAATAAGTGCTAGTGTTTTCAATCCATAACTGAAGCTCTCTGACTTCATGGCGTACTGATTCGATAGTTTCTTTATTCATTAGTAGTAGTAGTTATAACAAAGCGGAATTGCCTTGCTGATCTCACCTATTGAACGAATTTGAATCGCTTGTCAACACAATCTAAAAAAAGTTATTCACAATTTGATAGGGCAGAAAGTAATTGCTAATTGATACTGAGACTCAATCTCAATCTTTCAATCGTTTCAATTTAAAATGAAAAAAGAACTTTGAAGAAGAAAAACAAATACAAGACCAATCGCAAGAAGATTGCATTAAGGCGACTAACAAAAGCCATAGACTGATGACGCAAAACGCTAACAATCTCTGTTGATTTGCGAAAATAATTGATGCAGTTTTATTATGTTTTTACAACATCACAGCTTAGACTTTCATAAGTTACTGATTATCAACATAGTCACTATTCGCATAATAAACATTATGTCTAATTAGTATAACAATATCCCCCTCCCCTATAAAATACTTACGGGTATGCGGGGGTAATTAACGCACGCGTATATAGCGTAAGTGTCTCGCATTTTTTCACCAAATCTTTTTGGTAATGCTCATCATAAGCCTCTCAGATTTTTCTACCAAAACCTTTTGAAGCACCTATTTTTGCTTGTTATCTAAGGCATCTACATACTCTTCTATACCAGCTGTTATAGCTATGCTTATATAGTCTTCATCGGATGCTACCTCTTTGCCCCATTTAACAAGCATTTTATGGGTTTCATCTTCCATCTCCAGGTTCATCTTGGTAAACATCTCATCTTCTGTTGAGACGATCCGTATGATCGGAAGGTCAAGGGCTTCGTCAGAACTGTGGGTCAAAGGTGTCGGTGTCTTCTTCATCTAGTATTTCCTCATCGGGTGTAAAGATAACATCATCTGTTTCAGTTAGTACAGACAGCTTAGCAAAGTCTAAACACCCAGCTATTGTGTAGTCGTTAAGATCGTACTCTCTTTTAAAGCGGTATATGAGCTTTGCCAGTTCGTACTGGAAGGTGTCTGTTTGGTCATCTATATGCATGTGTTATAAGTATACTCTGTTTCGAGATGTTTTGGTAGCTTTTTCTCACACCCTGCTGTACCCCTGTTAAACACTGATGTTTTAACTTTTATGCTTTACACGCTTCCTTCGGCTGTTACTTTGTATAATAATGATATTTAGATATGTACTTTAGAGTTCGTTTTAAACGATCCTCAATGTATTAATCAAGGGTAAGTATACAAGCAATTACTTTAGAGTAGTATAGCTGCTATTGCTTTTATAGCTTCTTTTCCGTTAACACTACAAAGACTAAACCAAAGTTAGCTTCAGCTACCTCATATCAGTTCAGCGTTGTTGAACAGCTCATACATCCGTTCTTTCGCTGTTACTTTAACAAAGAGACTGATACTAACACTTTAACTTAGGTTTTTAAGGATAATTGTGTTTATAAATAAACCATGTAAATTAAAAGTCTAACTTCAGATTTTCAAGGTATAGCTACTATACTTAGTGTATTTAAACTAACTACAACAGCACCTATATATATCTACTAAAGAGAGCTATTGGTGAACGAAGTGAGCAATAGCGATGAGAACGAAGTGAACAAGGTTTGTTATAGAAGCTATATCCAAGTTACAGAAACTTTGTTATTCCTTTTATGAAAGCTATCAGTAAACTTTGTTAACTCTTCCTGTAGCAGCTCCTGTTTTCTTTCTAACATGTTTCTATCAGCTGAAGCAGCCATCTGTTCTGTCCAATAAGCAACAGCAATAGCTAAAGCGTCTAATCTATCATCGTGTGTTATACTACCTCTTTCTTTTGTTATACGAGATAGTTGATGAAACAGTTGGTAATAAGCTTGTTTTTCTATAGGGTAGCTAAGAGCAGACTGATAGTCATGCTTAATAACTTTAGGATCAACAATAAGTCTATGAGCGTTAAGCACTGGTTCTAAAGTATCTATGATCCGTAGCTCCTTTTGCTTAGAGTGTCGTACCTCCTCTATTGTTACAGGGTATGTTGTTCTAAACAAAGGTTTAATAAGTTCAGTAAAGATACCGTCACCAAAGTTACTTTCTACTACGATCTTGTTAACTTTGTTTCGTTTAGCTATATCAACAAGTTCCTTTAGTGTTTGTTCGCTGTACCCGCCTTTAAGACCTCCTGCTTCCGGTACATACAGATAACCATTCAACATACACACAACAGCGTAACCAGTCTCGTCTCCACCTCTACCGGATGGGTCAATACTCATAACACTACCTGTGTACGGTATTAAGTCACCCGTTGTACTGCTAGGTCTTTTATAGCGATCTCCATTGAATCCTACATTAGGTAGAGATAGATCAGCGTTAGCTATATCAGAAGACCAAATAACTTTCTCGTAAGCAACCTCCACATCGACATCCATAACTATTAAGTCGTTTATCTTTAGTGGGTATCTATCTTGGTCGCTAAGTCTAGGATTCAGTAAGAACTGTAGAGAGTAACCGCTGCGACCGTAGGATAGCTTCCTTTCCTCTAAATCTAAATCAGTGAACCTACCAGGCTCTGTTGATGTACCTATTGTCTCTTCTGTTATGTTATTTCCGACAAAGGGCGATAAATCGTCTCCGTATATGTTAGCCACATCAGACTCCTTTGGATACTCAGAAGGCCATATAGATGCCTTGTAGCCCCTTTCTCGAAGCTTCTGGTAAACACTCTCTTCTGTCTGTGGAGTACCAAGGAATATAATCTTAGAAGTATCTAATGGTTTTATGATAGCATCTGTTTCTTTTACCTGCTCAGATAGCTTATCCCTCATACCTTGTGTAGCTGCATTGTTAGCCACCTCTATATCATCGCAAATAATAATGTCAGCACGACTACCAGTTAACTGTGATGTTATACCAAGGCTCTTAACGGAGGGTGCATGAGAAGCTCCGGCTGGACCAACATCAAACGATAGTTTACTAAACCTTTGATTCTCGTTAGGTTTTAAATGTTGTAACACAGGCATCTCCTGTATCAGTCGTAGCACGAATGTACTGAAGTCGTCTGCCCGGTTTTTAGATGCAGACACAACAAGAATGTTTTTAGAAGGATCAAGTAACAACTCCCACACTACATAAGCTGATGTAATCCAACTCTTCCCGCACCCACGGAACGCCATCACTATACTACGCTTAGGACCGTGCTGTAGGTAGTCGCAGATAGAGTACTGTAAGGGGGTAGGGTCCGGCAGGTTCAGATGCTTCCATACCAGGTATACGAAGTTCTTAAAGTTCTTTAACTGCGGAGGTACTATTACATTCCGTTTGGTAGCCATCTCTCGGTGTTACGGTTTCCTTTACTACGGTTCCAATTAGCAGGTGCAATCTGTAAATTACTAGGGTGGTGTAAGCCTCCTATTGATAGAGGTACTATATGGTCTACCTCGAAAGGTATTTGAAGCTTTTCGGAGATTCGTGCACAGTGTGAATAAATTTGTTTTATAACACCCTCGTGTTCTTTTGTTAAACCTTCACTAGCTTTAAGTTTTATAGCTCTTTTTTTACCTGCGTGGTATCTTTGTAATTCTTTTCCCTTATCAGACCTAAACCATTCAGCCATATACTTCTTCATCTTTGGTGTTTTTTGGTATTCGGTTTGGTATTTTTTATAATAATCTTTACCTTTTTCTGATGTACGCCACTTTTCTTTCCTAAATTTTTCCTGCTCTGATCTATTGAAAGCGTGTAAGTAAGCTCTTCTTTTATCTGTTTTATTGTATGCAGTCTGAGTAGCTATGTAATTTTTCAGTGTTTCTGAATCTCCCCATCTTTCTTTACCTTTACTCCACTGTATATAAAACAAACCATCTACTGTAGGATGTGGGTTACCTCTACTAAAAGTTCTTCTAGCTTTACCTGTTTGTAGGGCTTCTTGGTTAAGCCTTCCTTTAAGTATACCTTTAGTATGTTTATACTTTTCTAGGCTATCTTTAAATAACTTAAGCTTCAGCTGCATCGTCTTCCCCAAAGGGTACATTAATCACTGTGTTATTCAAAGCCTCTAACGGTGAACCTACTCCGCTATCCATTACTATATTATTATCTTTAAGGAGTTGTCTTGCCCCATTGAGCAGTGCCGCGTTAAATTCGCCTTCGGCTTCCATTAACTCGATGCTATGTCTATATGCTTGAGCTACCTTATCGTGCAGCTTCGATGCCTCTTGGTGTGATAACATAAAATATATATTACAGTAGGTTTGTTATTAATACCAACAAAAAGAGCCGCCCCCGCTACGCAGTGGCGACCCTTAATGATGGATGAGTAACTAAACTCTTAGCTTAAAGCAGCTTCGAACTCGGAAACTGTTCCAAGTTCAACTCCGTTGTGATACAAGTTAGCATCGAAGTCTGCAAGAGCAGCCGATCCGTCTGTTGACGAAATATCGGTAGCAGCAGCAGTTGCTGAAGTTGTGTAGACGGCAAATTTATCTTCGCCTTCATCCCACACCAGAGCAACATTGCTTTCGGAAGAACCACGCTCAACGATGAAACCACCGTCATTCGAAGCGTTAGTACCGGAAGCAGCACCTTTAGAAAGGTTCATGATGCTGTCAGTTACATCGATGTTAGTGGTGTTTACGGAAGTCGTAGTACCATTAACAGTCAAGTTACCGCTGAATGTAGCGTTGGCAGCACTGATGTTACCGGAGAAGGAAGCGGAGTTACCGTCGGCAGCAAGGGAACCAGCTTGAGTTTGCAGAGCAGAGATGTCGCTGTCGTTGCTGGATACATTGCTTTGAAGGGTGGAGATGTCCGAATCATTCGAAGAGACATTACTTTGCAAAGTGCTAACATCAGATTGAAGTGAAGAAATATCACTGTCATTAGACGACACATTGGATTGCAAAGTAGCGATGTCACTATCATTCGAGCTTACGTTCGATTGAAGAGTAGAGATGTCGGACTGAGCAGTTGAAACGTCAGATTGAAGTGAGCTGATGTCACTGTCGTTGGAACTAACGCTGGACTGAAGACTGGAGATGTCGGTATCGTTAGAAGCAACAGCGTCAGCAACAGTTTTAAGTTGGCTATCAAGAGCTTCGTCAGCAGCTTTAAGGCTGGCAACAGAACCGAGATAGTTGGTCGAACCGTTAGCACTGTAAGCACCGTCAGTACCAAGACCAGCACCAGCTTGAGTAGCGTCAAGTTCTGTTTGAAGACCAGAAACAGTAGAAGATACTGAATCTACATAAGCCTTAGTGGCAGCGTGAAGGGAATCAGTAGGAGCACCTGAGAGCGTCAAAGCTCCGGTCATTGTTCCTCCTGCGAGGGCAAGCTTCTTATCAAGCTCTACTTTGGTTTTTTGACCCAATTGGGTAAGCAAACTAGACATAATATATAATCCTTTGTTGTGGGTTAGTTGTGTGAAATAAAGTTATTAGGAGAGCTAATAGGTGTCAAGCAACAGGTTCAGTTATTAGAATATCACCAATCTCTGTTGTTAAGCTATCTCCATCTTCTGCAAGTATATGTGTAACAGTGGGTACATTCCCGCCAAGTTCAATGATCTTCCAATCCGTTCCGTCGTCAATCGCCAGACAAGGACCACCGTTTCCGTCACCGTCTGTTACATAGATAACACGACCGGATGTACCGTTTTCTGGTAAAGCTGACGCTAGATACGAACCGAATTGTATAGATTGCGATACAGACAGTGAGCCACTTATCAACCCTCCAGACTTATCAAACTTATCACTAAGCTTGGCTTTAACCTTTTGTCCTAATTGTGTAAGTAAGCTACTCATATCGAGGCGGTTTTATATTAGGGTGTAGTTAAGCCGTCAAGGAAATCTTGGTAATCACCAACATCCTCCTCGTGTGCATCTAAGAAGTACGGTAAATCATTCCAAGCATCCGTCCCGTTTCCGATCTTCATCCTGTTGCGGGTACTGTCCAATTCAAGGCCTATTTCCCCTTCTAAAAGTACGGGGTTGGCGGCTGCCCAATTGCTGGGGGTATCCCTTCTAAGTTGTATTCTTTTACTAAATGTAGACATTTGTTATGCTCCTCCTCCTTCGTAAACATCTAAGTTATCACTAGCAGTTGCTCCTAAAGAATCGATCTGTGGGTCACTCAACGGTGCATTACCACCACTTAATCCGATGATGTCTGGATCAGCTGTAATGGAATCTGTCACTACTTTAGCAGCTGTTGCCGTAGCTATCGCTTCCGTCGCACTTCCCGAAGCTACCGCTCCAAGTGTATTGTATTGAGCGATTAATGGACTCGGTCTAACAACACGAGGTCTTCTGTACGGTCTAGCCATGTTAAGCTACTGATTTAGCCCCTCTGCACTTCCATTTCTTTCGGCTGAGGCTATTAGGACTATTAGGATCATTCTTCCAGTTTCCTTTTCTTAATAGCTAACTTCTTACGCTTAACAGCCATCAGATCTGCTTTTGTTATGTGACCTCTAGGTTCAGCCATAGCTGCTAACCGTTGTTGTTTTTTAGATTTGTACGGCATGACTACTTACTTCTTCGGGAACCCACGCTTCATATTAGCGTAGGCTTTAGGAGATATAGTAGATTTACTTTTACTTCTACTGATGCCCAAGCTTTTACGTTTGTTAATCCTATCGTACAATCCAATTTGATTTCCCATTGTCTATTTCCTCATTAATATTTCCATCATCCGGTCTAACTTACCGTGCATCTCGTTGATAGCTTGTTCTACTTTACCGATCCTACTTTCAACAGCAATGTCACGCTCCCGTTGAGCAGCTAACTCCACCTCTATCTTAGTCATCCGTTTATCACCAATGTCTAAGCGTTCGATAACACGTTTGATAATCCACCCGATAACTCCCAGGGCAATAGCTAGAGCGGTGTTAAGAAGACTTGGGAGGGAATCAATCATCCTATTACAACGACTTTGATGTATTTAGAATCAAAAGTAGTGGTCGAAAGTCCACCTGAACTATCCATATCACTATAACCATTTTGCCCTAATTGTAGCTCAATTGAATTACTGGATATAGAAGTCACCAAAGCACCGGAGTTAAATTGAGTACCGCCACTAAAAAAAAGCTCGCTGTAAATTTGTTGTGCGTTAGTATCCGAAGCGGATGAATTAACATAAACAGCTACTTGTATATCTGTAGTTCCCAAGTTATGCGTAAAAGAATAAGTACTTCCGTTAGATAAACCTGTACCACTGTCGTTAAACCACCCGCTACTGTACTTAGAGAGACCTCCAATTACATTTCCATTCTTTCTGAAATCACCAGTAATGTTTACATCACCCTGTATATCTAGCATATACTGTGGGTTGTTTTGACTGATACCTACATAACCATTGGAAGCTTTAATATTAAAGCGGTCAACCCCTGCTTGAGTTCCAGCGTCATCCGTAGTGTATATCCTATAGATGCTATCTCCTACTCCATAGTTATCTATAACAAACCGTTCTTGAGTAGCGTCTTGTGCACGGAGTACTATCTGACCACCTTCTGGTGTTCCTGACTGTCTATCTTTTAAAATCTCAACTGTACCGTCTACTGTTAGTAAACTGGATGGTGTAGCGGTTGTACCTATTCGCACTTGTCCGCTAGAATTGATACTAAAGTTAGCGTCTGTATCACTTATCTTAGCACTCGTAACAGCATTGTTAGTTATCGTCAGAGCAGTAGAACCAGTAACATCGCCGGTGTGTGTAGCGTTAGATACCTTCGCTGTATTAGCAGCAACTGCTGAGTTATTAGCTACTTCCGTATCAAAGTCTGTAATGTTAGCAGCTGTGTGTGTATGAGAAGCGGCAGCAAAAGCACTAGCGTGTTGTCCGTCTAACAAATCCGCATCCAATCCGCTACCTGTTCCGTCAACAGTCTTAACTGCTGTTAGTATTTCAGATGCAGTTTGATCTGCGGTAGCACCAGTCTCAATACCGTTTAGCTTCGTCTTATCAGCACCTGTCATCACGCCAGCTAAACTAGTAGTAGCACCAGCAACCGTAGTATTTGTACCTGTGGATGAAGTGATTTCTACATTATTAGCAGTTGGTGTATTCCCTAGATTCGTAGCACCAGCACCACTAGACCCACTAGAAGCAGCAGTAATCCGTCCGTTCTCATCCACTGTAATATCAGTGTTAGTATAAGAACCAGGAGTAACAGCAGTGTGATCTAACTTAGCAGCGGTAACAGCGTCGTCTGCTATTTTATCTGTAGTGATAGCAGCATCAGATATATTAGCTGTGTCAATTGGTCCACCTGGAGTGCCTGAAGATACTGCAACAGCAATCTGTTGATCTACATAGCGTTTCCTAGTAGCGTGATTATCACTGCTTGGATCGGCTCCTGGTAGTGTCAGAGCACCCGTCATTGTGTCCCCACTCTTAGATACCTTTGAGTTGGTCAGAGTCTGGTCACCGGATGCACGATTGGCTGCTTCAGCTGCAACAACACCATCTACATAAGTCTTATTGGTCAGATCATTAGCAGTAGTAGGAGCAGCAGCTTGTACGACTTTAGCTGGGCTAGTCATGGTTAAATCACCAGACATACTATCACCAGTTCTAGTTACTTGCTGAGAGTCTCCTGTTATACGAGCAGCAGCTTCAGTGGCTACCTCTCCGTCTACATAGGACTTGTTAGTAAGAGAGTTATTAGACGAAGGAGCAGAAGAAGAAGTGACTTCATTGGAACCCATATCTAGGTTACCTGTCATCGTGTCCCCAGCTTCGTCTACATATCTACCGTCTGCATATCCTTTAGTAACAGCATCGTCGTCGGAGTCCGGATCAGCTAAGTTCTCCAATCGTAATCCATCAGCGTTAAACTGTCCGTCATCATTCTTTGAGATAGTACCACCAGACACACCTTCTTCTGCTTCTTCAGCGAGGTAGCGGTTGTGTAGGTATGCGTTATCCAACTCGGTCTCGGTCAGCACTGATCCATTAGCAAAGTCTACAAGACTAGTATTAGCGTCGCTGTCTCGTAACACCCGAATCTTCCACAAGCTATTAGGAGTAGAATCAAGAACTACTCGTGTACTAGGTGAGGTCGATACAGTAAAGGCTGTGGTTCGTTCCCACTTATTGGTTCCACCTGCTGGACCTTGGTTTATCTCAACTACTACATGAGATGTTTTAATGTATGGAAATGAGAACGCAAATTCTTTACCATCAGTTCCGGTTCCGTCTGATCCGACATAGTCTACATAGGTGTTTGCCATGATAATATATTATTAACTATTGAGTTAGGAGTTCAAGCACTTAGTCAAGAGCGGGTAACATTAGTTCTTCCATACCCTTGGTGCGTTCAGTTCTTTTTCTGCGTCTTTCTTTCACGCCTTCTATTCTTACAAAGTTCTTCCAAGATACACCGTCTTCATCAACATAGTTATTATATCTCCGATCTTCTTTCATCTGATTCCAAAAGTAAGACCTGTATTCATCTATGTATCCACTTATCAAATCAATCTTACTAACTTCACCTTCTAATACCTCCCCAGCAGTTATAGCATCTCTATATTCTTTAGTTCTTATTAACTTCCTTATAGCACCCCTAAGTGTAGTATTGTAGACCTTACCGCCAATTTCCACTTCCTTCTTCTTACTGCTTATTAAATCAGCGTAGGCTTGAAATAACGGATATTGATTAGATTTATTCCTAAACTTTCTAAGGTCTATATCGCCTCGCAAACCTCTTTTTCTATAAAAGTCTTGTTTACCTACAGGTTCTCTGAAGTTAGTAATCTCACCCATAACAGAGTCATCCTTTACATCAGTAACATGAATAGGATTAACCATACCCCACAAACCTTTCTGACCGTATATACGGCTAACCTTCTCGCCAAATAAATTTCTTTCAAATCTTTGGTTTGTCCTGCCTGATCTTAACCTAACCTTCTCTTGGAAACCTATAGCATATTCTGCATATTCTTGATTTATTTTATTAAATTCAGAAATAGGTCTAGGTAGTAATGTACCCACTTGACTCGCTGCAAAGGATTCCCATTTACCCTCTGGAGTGTTAGGATTAAATAAATCCATGAAATCACTAAGACCTCTCAAAAAGTATTTGTTTTTAAAATTATAAATCAAGGAGGTTAACATTACATTAAACATATTTACATCATCGTCCGTAGGGTCTTCTTGTGAAAATTCTAAATGATGAATCATATCAACATAAGACGACAGGATTGTAGATAGTGGCTCTAACCTGCTGTAATCTATAGCCTTTAACTCACCATCCCACTCAACATATATATGGTTAGGTTTCCACGCAGCTTCCCCTTTAATCAATCTATCCCTTTGTTCCCTACTTAAATGAGCACCTGAGCCTGTTATCCTACCAGCAGCCAGCCAGTGTGTAATTCCTACTAATAAAGTAGTTCCAAGAAAGAAATCAGTTAAAGCTTCTGATTTTATTTCAGCTTGTTTTAGAATTAAATCTTCTTTTGTTTTTACTAAGTCAGCTCTTTGTCTAAAGAAATCATCCTTAGCATCTTTTGTTATAAGTTTAATAGTTAAAGCATTATCTATATCTTTTATAGATTTTTCTAAACTTCTAATAGCTCGCTGAGTATTTGTACCTATTGTGTTTTTAGTAACACCACCTAAAGCCATTAATCCTAAATGAGTACCCCTAGTGATAGGGAATTTATCTACAGACCATTGAGCAACCGCTGTTGGTGTCTTTATAAACATAGATAACCACCTAGCTGCTATTTTAGATGGGTTCATATATGGGTCATCGAATCTTGAAAGAAAGTCAGGACCCCCTCTACCGCCACCTCTCGACCAATCAGCGAATCCTTTAGCGAACTGAGATACATATTTATCAGCGTATTCTTGTTGAAATGTAATCATCCTAGATAGCTGTTCGATGTCCTGCTGTCCTTCTAATTGAGCAGCCCTGATAAGACCGTCGTCTGTTCTAACAACAGCTTTATCTAAACCATCTTTGACAAATTCTTGTAACTGTCTTCCTGATAAACCATTCTCGATTCCTTGCTTCGTAAAGAAAGCATCTTGATTACGCATATAACCCAAGAATATCATAGCTTGATCCGGTATCTGCATGGCTCTAAACGATAAATCAAAAAGGGGTCGGGTTAGTTTACTTAAACGAGTAGAAGCTTCCCCTAACGCCACATCTTCTAGGAATCTTCTAAATAATGTAGCATTCTCTGGGTTATCTACACCGTAAGCTTTTACCATTTTCTCAAGTTCTTTTTTGTTTTTAAAGTTTATAGTGTAAGGCTTTTCTTTAGCTTTTACCGAGTCCAACACGCTAGTTAAATCTTCTTCATGCCTTCTCATTATTTGAGGCATAAAAGAACCCTCATCTCCGTATTTAAGTGTGTTCTTAGCCACCCTCAATGCGTCTACAAAAGATGAGAAGTATGATTTTGTAGCAGCTATTTCAGCAATAGCTAACTTATGTGCTTTTACTTCTCTATTTAATCTATTTATCTTTTGTAAGTTTTTTGTTTTTAATAAAGTTTTTAAAGCTGTTTCAAGTGGTTGTAATGTTAAATTAATAATACCAGAAGGTAGACCTACAAGAAAAGTTCTGAAGCCCATTAACAAACCGGTATTCATTCTATAGGTTTCTAAAGCTCTAAGTGATAACTCTATGTTATTAATACCTTCAGTGCCGTGTCTACCCATCGCCTGGAATGCCTTAAGAAATTCTTTATTAAATTCATTCTTAGCTGCGATCTCTTCGTTCTTTAGTATATCTGTTAATACTTTCCTAGACTGTCTGACTTCTGTCTTTAATTGTTTAATACCTTCGGGGTCAACTTGTGCTTTTCTGGCGTTAACTTTTAAATACTCTTTTATCTCAGCTATGCTTTTATCAGCCATTTCATCCAACTCTCTTATTTGAGATTTCAATGAATACTGCTTGTACAGTTCTTTAGATTTAAAGTTTCCTAGTATACTATCCCGCACAGAAGCTACAGTGTTAGCTAGTTCTACTCGTATCGTATTTAATAAAATATCTTTCTCCGATTGACTCAGTTCTTTTATTTTACCAGATAGATCGGACATAACATCATCAACTAACTGCCTCTCGGTTCCTGAATTAACAGCAGCTCTGATCTTATTACCTATGTTCTCAACTTCTTCTCTTAATATTTTCTCTACTATCTTACCCCTATTAGGCAAGCTATCTATAAATCTTTGACTGTTAACACCTTCTTTTAAATCTTCCAGTATCCGTAAAGACCTGTTTACTTCGTCGGCTGGTATGTCTTTAGCTTTAGTTATATCCGATATGATTTGATCTATGGATTCTCTGTATTTACCAGGGTTCTTAACTATATCTTGAACATCAGCTAAAGCTGTCTTTACTTTCTTGGCTACCTTTTTATTACCCTTCAGTGCACCATTTAATGTAGTCGTGACTCTGTTAGAAAATAACTCCAACGCTGCTTTATTAGTTGGTTCTTTAGTCCTAAGTTCTTTAATTACTTGTTTACTTATTCTTTGTTTATAGTTACCCCAAATAGTGTTTAAGCTACTCTCGGCTGTAAGGTTAAATTGTTTGTCTAACGCAGCAGCTAAGTTACCTGTTTCAGCTACTTCATCCAACAAAGATAATTCAGTTCTTAATCTTTTAACAATATCTTGTCCGTAGTTAGTACCCGTCTTTACGCTATTTATTAGATTTAATAAAGTATCTATATTATCTAACTGCTTGCGTACCTCTGGTTTATATTCAAAAGGTTTAGTTAAATCCACTACCTCTTTCTTTCTAAAACCAGCGAGTAATCTTCCTGCGAAATTTCCTACCTTAGCTCTTATATCTACGAGTTTTCTATTTCTAAGCAGCTCGTCCTCAAGTGTTATTATTTTACTTTTTATTTCATCAAAGGATTTACCTACATCAACATTAGACTCTTTTAACACAGCATTATCTAGCTTTGATATATCTTCTACTAAACTATTTACTTTAGGTGTTAAACGCTGACTAAGCTTAATAGTCTCTTGGACCAAGGCTTGTACTTGTAATGGGTAGTTTCTTTGTCCTTGTATAAATTGAAATACTTCATCAGCTGGGTCCACCTTTGGTTTAGGTTTCTCAATGACAGGTGTCTCTACTTCAGGCTTAAGGGTTTCTTCTGCTTTAGGTTTAAATTCTAAATCAAAGTCCTCCAATTCAGGCTCATCAACCTTTGGTTTAAGCTCCACATCAAAGTCGTTTTTAGCTGGATCGATCTGTTCACTAAGGTCTTGCTTAATAGCGTTCTCTTCTTCAACAGCTTCCTTTAAATCTTTCAACGCTTTCTCCGGATCAGCTTTTCCTTCAGAAGCTTTCCTGACTTGTCGTAATGCTTCTATCTTCCTTGAACCCGCAGCTATAACCCTACCTAAACCGTTAACAGTTAAGTTAACACCAGCTCCCATAGCAGCTCCAATATATAACTCCTCTAGTCTTTTATCTACTGCTTCTTTAGCTTCTAAATCATCAACATCAGTTCGTATATAATCAGCTACAGCACCTTTTAAAAAACCTTCTGAAGCTACTTTAGTTACCCCAAATAGTTTTTTACCAAGTTTAGTAGATGTAAATAATTCCTTACCGACCGCTAGTCCTTTTTGTATTTTAGGAAGTTGAGCAGGTAGTGTTACGGTCTTAGTAAATAAACCACCAACACTAAAGAAAGATGTTAACCACGATCCTATATCTGCACTAATATCTACTACTGCATTCTTAGGATCGCCTAGCCACTCTTCTTCCCACCGAGCAGCTTTACCATCACCCAGCGGAATACCTTCATTAACTACATTGTATAAGTCTTCAGCCGTTCTAACAGCTGATCTCTGTATTATTTCAGCAGCGGGTTTGTGCCTTGTAAGATATGTAGCTGTAGCTTGTCTAACCCAAGGATGCCAAAACGGTTCACTTTCGTTTCCTCTTACTGGTTCCTCATCAACAAAATCTACAACCTCATCTTCCTCTTCATCTCCAAAACCAGCTACCCAATCTTGAGGAACCTCCTGTGGTTTAACTTCTGTTGTTACATCTCCAGCTTGATCGGCTTCTGTATCAAAACCAGCTAACCATTCTTCTTCAGTAGCCATGTTACTGTTGTGCTTTCAGTATGTTAAGTTGTGCGTCTTTTACCAATAAAATATCTTTATCGTCGATAACACCAAAAACCTCATTCCATTTTTTAAAGATAGGAAAAGCATCTAAGTCCCTTTCAGCTTTGGGTGTTTTTGAATACACAGACCATTCTTGAAATAAACCAACTACCTCTTCCTTCAAAGCTATCTTGTCTGTATAAAATGGAGTCTCTCTAAAATCTAACTCAAACTCTGATCTATCTGATAAATACTCACTAGGATTCTGGTAGCCCCATTTCCTACGCATCAATTCATATATATTGATTAAATCTACATTATCAGGGTTTTTGTTGTATGCATTTTTAACAACATTAGCTTTATTCCAAGCTATTCTTCTATCTTTTATTTTATTCGGACCAAGCTCATTAAGATCAACATTTCTAATTATTTTAGATTGTTTTTCCATTTCTTTCTCTTCTTCCGTAGGTGGTCCAAAATCTGTTATACTTTTAAGAAATCCTTTAGATACTGGTTTTATAATAGATTCTAGTTTCTCTTGAGAGGTTTCCTCATTTATGTCTAAAGCATCTAAGAACTCTTCTCCTTTAGCTTTAGCTTGCTCAATGCCAACTATCGTACCTTCTTCATAAAACTGTTTAGCTTTAACAAAATCAGACCAATTACCCATCACTTCAGTTTTAATTTCTTCAAACTTGGACTTTATTGCTTCAAGTCTATCTGGGGCGTTCTTTAATTTTATCTGAGCTTCTTTTATCTTTTTATTATATAAATCTTTAAATATAGGAGTGTCGCTATCTATTTCCCTTCGGACATCCCCAACTTTTAATTTAGGATAAAACTCTAGTAATGTATCTTCAAACCCTGCATCTAAGCTGCTACGGTAGTCTTTATAGCTTTCATCTCTTTCAAACCAAGTATTCTCTTTTTCCTCAAGTTCCACTCTAGCAGCAATAGCTTTAGCAGCGGGATCAGTTATAGGTCCGCTCGGATCATAAGAGTCTAATATATCTTTAGCCTTAATTCCGCGCCCCACTCCTTCTTTTATAGCACCTTCAACATCTTCTAGTTCATCTCTAGGTAATGAAGCTCTTGCCCTATCTTGCCTCTGAACAATCGCAAGGTCCATTTTAGGTAACGCCAAACCATAAGCTTCTCTCTTAGCGTCGTTAGCGTAATATAATCTAGTATAAGAAAGCAACCTGTTCGGTGTTCCTGATTTCAGTAAATCATTTGCTTCTTTTTCTATATCACCCTCAAAACCTACATCTTTCAGGAAGGCTTGAACGGCTGATAAGCTAGTGTTGTCTACACTTTCTATTCCAGAAGGACCGTCAACTATCGGATGTAAAGCTGCATTAAATACAGTCATTATATCATTAGCATCAAACTCAACATCCTTTTTAATAGCCTCTTTTAATTCTTGTATTTGAGATTTAAAAATTAAAGTTTCTTTCCTGATCTCAGCGTTAGGTCTATTTATATTTCCTAACTTACCGCCTTCGCCTGTTAAATCTACACTTGTTATAGCATTTAAAATCTTTTCAGCTTTGTCTGGTTGTTTTTGAAATAACAGATCGCTTACAGCTGTCTTCGCCATTCCGTTCCAAATTAACTCAACCATCCTAGACCTTGGTATACGATCCTCTTTAGCTCGTTCTTCCATCCAAGTTTTTAAGCTATTCTCGAAATCTTTATAGTCGTCCTCTACACTAGCCTCTAGTATCTGATTAGGAAATCTATCATTAGCATCTTCAATAACTAAGCTTTCGTTGTGCTCTTGAGTGGCTTTGTCTCTCCGCTTAACAGCGTTGTTATAAAAACTATTCTCAATAGAGTCAGCATAATCACCGAATCCTTGCATAGCGAATTGAGAACCACCTAACTGATCTGCTATCTTCTGTCTTTCTTCAGCTATTATATTCTCTATGATGTCTGCATCGCTGTCTAGGTTCTGAGTTACCTCTTCCATCCTAGCTTCTAAGTTACTAGCGTAAGTCTTTCTACCGACCCTCTGACCAATGCGTCTTCGATATGCTCGTTGATAACCAACAAGTTGTGATCTAGGTAACAATCCTTGCTCTACTAACTTCTCTCCGGTTGCATCTAATCCTTCAATCGATTGTTCAAGATCAGCAGTAGCTGCCTCCATCTCACCACGCTCTAATCCTTTTTCGTACTGGAACTTCTGAACTTGTCCGTATGCTTGCAGTGCTGGATTAACTTGACCTAAAGCATCCGCTAAATCCATCAACTTGTTACGACCAGCCTTCTGCATCTGAATGCCGTACTGACCTGCTCGTTGAATGGTAGGCTGAATACCAGGAGCAACATCCCCTAGTCCTTGTACTTGTACTCGTTCCTTAGCCATTATGCTGTCTTTGTAGATTTAGTTGGAAGTCTGCTTCCTATATCAAGTCCTGTACGATAACCGCTAAGACCGCTTTGTATACCGCCTAACACAGCACCTAAACCGCTTGGTCTATCTATTGGTTGTGACAATCCGATCTGACGCTGTTGTGTAGCAAACCCTGCTTGTTCAAGTCCTAAGCCTGTACCTAATGCTCCAAGCTCTTGCTGTCTTAACAAAGCACTACGATACCCAGCTTCTTGTCTCATATAGTCATCCATCAACGCTTGAACGCTCGCACCTGCTACTCCTGCTTCTCCAGCAGATACTCTAGCTCTAGCAAGTGCTGCTTGTGATTTACGACTGACTTGTTCAAGTTCCCGTCCAACAGCTTCCTGCTCTTGTGCTTGACGCATACGCATCGAAGTTTGTTCTTGCTGGAAACGCTGACGCTCTGCTGCTTGTGCTTGTTGTTGGTAAGCTGCTTGTTGTTTAGCTTGTTGTCGTTGACCTGCAAACTGCATAGCCGAACTAGCTACACCTAAAGCACCGGTTGTTGCAGCAAGCCCTGTAGTTGTTAAAGTTGCTGCAGATACTCCGGCTGCGGTAGCTGCTGACACAGAACCATAACCTGCTACTAAAGCTCCTATTGCTGGAAAACACATAACAAAATTACTTCCTCTCTAATATAAATGACAGATAGTTATCGTACTGACAATCGTTAAACTCAGCACCTAACCACTCCAACCATCTAATGCTCAGTGTGTTAGTACGCATAACAAAGTTAGTTAAGTAATCAAATCCTACTAGTAACTCCTCCATCCGCTCCTTAGAGTGTTGTAAGAAGAACTTCTTAATCTTTGGTAATCTTCTAGTACCTAATAACCAAGCACTTCCGATATTAGTACCGTTGATAGGAGCCACTCCAAATGAACAGTATAGATAGTTGTTATCATCCTTTACACTGTAGCACTTGCTGGATGTAGCGTAAGACATATACACAGCATCTCTAGGGTGGGACATTAATCCAAGGATCTCTAACATATCTTCCTCCCGTAAGTCTTCGTACAAATCAGGAGCATCCATATCAAGTTGTGCTTCATCTATTCTAAGCTCCATATCGTTTACTTCTCCCAGTTACCATCGATTCAAACTCTGCAGCTAACAACTTGACTGGCAAGGCAGAACTACTCTTCACTTCAATCGTAGCTTCTTCTGGTCTGCACTGTACACCAAATCTAAAGTGTCCGCTCTCTGGGGTGAATCTATCAAGAGTAGATATAGAAGATAACACAGCTGGATTGTATACATAGCTGTAAGTATCTCTGAATCGGGAAGTTACTTCTACTGTGAAGTGTCCGGTATCTGCGTACTCTATACTAGCGTTACGAATAGTTTGGTATGTGTAATCAGATGCACTGCGTCCTCCTCTTTCTGTTGGTTGCTTCAACGCTTGATTGGAGAACCTGTACAACATATTGTACGGCTTACCCACTACAAAGTAATATTTATTGTTGTAGAATATATTCGGTCCCCATTCAGGAGCGGAAGGTACTTCAGTAGTTGATTGCCAATGTATGCCTGTAGCAAAGTTGGAAGGTGATGTGTGGTTAATTTGACACCTATAAATAGTACCCTGAAAGTAAGTAACAGATGGTGACCAGGCTGGTGTATCCTCTAGTGGATATACTGCTTTTCTCCAGTACTGTGATTCAAAAGTAGAAACGGATGTGTGGGTCTTTATACAGTAGTAATACTCTCCATCATACTGAACATAAGCTCCTCCGTTATCTACATAACTAGCTATGAATCCTTCGATCTCTACAGATGTACCGCTACTTGATCCGACTAGCTTACGCTCTGATCCACCCTTAGTGAACACTGTAGTATTATCAACAGTAGCTCCGTATCCGTCTGGTAGATTAGATATAGTAGTTCTATTAGTTTCTTCGTCGTAATTAACAAGTAAGTCAGGGAAGTTATCGTTATCGTAATCCCTATCCCCATCCACTCTGTTGTCTAATAACAATGTATAATCCAATCCGACATCTGTCAGAGCATTCTCAACAGGCATCTCTACTAACACCTTACCGTTAAGTATTAAGTATAATGTACTGTCTATAAAATCAAATCCTGTAACATCGTCATCAAATGTCCACTTCTGCCAAGCACTCTGTATCTTTTCTTTACCACTCCAGAAGTACTTATAGACATATAGTGTCTTAGCATCTGTATTATCTTGTAACAACACCATCGACTCAGAAGCTGATCCAGCCATCTGTTTAATCTTGGATGGTATATACTTAGGTATCTGTGATGTTATCTCTTCCGCTTCAAATACCTCAGTGTTGTTATCAACAAAGTACTCAAACATTCCTTCGTATTGTCCACGATTAAATGGAAAGTAGATATAAGGACCAAGTGCAAGTGGAGCGATACCGTCTGATATATCGTACTCTGTGACTGGAGATATTGCTACAGTCTTAGGTGATAACACATCTGCCCCTCTCAATACGAACTGTGAGTTATCACTGAATAACATCAACTTCTCTTGGAACGGTAGAGCGTGTTGAAGAATTGCTACCTTTGTGTGGCTTAATCCTACATCTATCGGTGCACTGTCTAACAACTGCTGTGTAGTAGTACGGAAGAAGTTAAAGTATTCATCTGCTTCGGAGAAGATAACATTGCTATCTGTGAGGAATCCTAAACGGTTCTTAAAGAAGAATACATCGTTGATGGTTTTACCTACAAAAGATGGGAATGGATTGGTTCCGTCGTTACCAGCTGCTCTTTTTGCCCACCCACTTGTTTCTGGCGGTGTTAGGTTTAAATCTTCTTCTGGTGATTGTAATTTAAATGATGTTATATCATCTCCTGTAAACACAGGAACCAAAGTAACAGGCATAGTAGTAGCATCTAAAGTAGTTTCTATAGCTGTTAACACACCACTCTCAGATTCATCTCTTGTCCATCCAAGACATTCAACCCAAGTACCTTCTCCAAACTCTGACTTATCTTTAGTAGAGAATCTAACGAAGTAATCGTCTTGGTCTATATCAGCATCACCTTTTACTTTTATAGAAAAACCATTAAAACAAGATTTAGGTAGATCAGTAATGCTAGCTACTTCTTGATACGCTAATCCTAAACCTTCATTTGCTAGTCCATCTTCTACTCGTATCTTAAACGGACCGTCGTTACTTTTTATTTTGATTACACTACCTTTTCTAGTTATGTCTACATTAGCCCTAGAAGTTGTAGTAGCGGTCAAACTTTCACCACCACCTCCAGTTAAAGCACTAGGCCAGGGATACCAACCTATACCTTCCCGCCAGTAATACTCTCTCACAGTAAATACTAAAGGATAAGTCGATTGGTCTGAGCTGAAACCAGTACCTTTACGAATCATGTCTACGCTAGCTATCTCTCCAAAGCACATTCCAGTGGAGGTTATAAGGGTACAATTTATATTAGCGACACCTAAAGCCGATGCTGTACCGTCACCGAATGTAGGTTGTGTGACTTCTACTTCTACTTTATAACTTGCGTCTCCACCTATGAAATAGCTTCCTCCATTAACGACTTGAATCTCATCTATACCTATTAGAGTAGCTCCAGTTCCTAACTCACTATCTAAACATAACTTTAAATCTTTAGCTATAAATTCAGTATCAGCGTGTTTACCTGCGTGAGTACCTGAGCTAGGACCGCTAATATAAGTAGAAGGTTGAGCATTTGGAACATGAACATATTCGTGGTGGTTGTCAAGGGATGTATCAGGAGGCACTAAACTGTCATCTATATAAATACTGTATGCCTTCTCGTAATCTCCCAGCTTAACAAACACAAGAGCTTCATCAGCTGGTATTTGACCTAGTGATACTGGATTCTTATCAACCTCTTTTGTTCTATTAACAAGGAATGTGTAGTCAGCTACTGTCAGTGCTCGTATGTCTGTTAACGGACTACTGATACCACTGAGGTAACTCTGTGCAATAGATGTAGTAGTTACTGGGATGTTTGTTCCGCTAGCAAGATCAATAACACCAAGTGAAGGAGTACCGCTACCAAGAGACACAGTGACACAATACTTGTTTTGTTCATCTCTTTTTACGAAGTGTGTGAATAGATTGGTAGGTGTAGAACCACTGTTAAATTCATTGATCCATCTGGTATTCGGACGCTTTACCAATCCTTCAACAACAGTAGCCCAAGCATTGATTTGTTCGTCACACTGTCCAGGATACCGTAAGTTATCTGGTTGTTGAGATACCCCTTGAGCGAGGTTAGGAACGCTTGTTACGACCAACGGCATCGCTTTATCTATCTAATACTCGTAAGACGCTGTAGCTGTCGAAGATCGTTCTGTCTGCATTCTCAGAGTCGCTATCGATTGCACGGGCTTTCGCTTCTACTTCATCTCTAAGGGTAAACCCTTCTATCTCACGAGTGCCTATGAATCGATTAGCGAATACTCTGGCAGCCTTAACAGCAATATAATGTCTGATCTGTTCTGGCAAATCTTCAAACTCTAATTCAAATGTAATAGTTCCTTTTACGCTAGAGTCCCACTGTTCTGTGTGGTTCTTTCTGTCGTATAATTTCAGACCTCTTTGTACAGGATCAACACTGGTGTATAACAATGGATCGAGGTCAAACTTCAAAGTGTTAGCCGGAAGTGTTATTCTTTTTGACGAGGCATCCGGAGTCAGTTCGTATTCGTGTTCTGTGTTGCAGTGCCAACCTTCTGACTGAATAGCTCTACTTGTTTCTTCTAATGCAGCTTGAGCTTGTATAGCTGATATTGGCAGACTAACGCCTGTAAGTGTATTGATAGGTGCTTCCCCAATAACGGAGATCATTGTATTTACAGCTTCTAGTTTCGTCGTCAGTGCCATGATATGTATATAAAATTAATCCCGATGGAGGGAGCGGAACGAATCACAGACCTCCCAACACCGAGAGAAAACAGGTTATGCGATCAATTCGATAGCACACTCTGGACG
>Ga0209929_1000132_pt1 | contig 27912 bp, 18 predicted proteins | sample SalPon2_C_H2O_MG_2_FD_185731 | JGI IMG/M metagenome (GOLD analysis project Ga0209929, IMG submission 185731) | Salt pond water microbial communities from South San Francisco under conditions of wetland restoration - Salt Pond MetaG SF2_C_H2O_MG... ... | reverse complement strand
TTATCGCCATCCACATATCTAAATATTTATACTTAGCTAATCTACCTAGAAATATAGTACTCTGCTCTTTCTGAGCTAATTCTTCGTACTTTAAATACATCTCTTGGCCTTCTCCCCAAGGAATAGGATAGAATGGAATATCTCCTTCTTCCATGCTTTTGGGGTATTCTCTGGTAATTATAGTCTCTCCTGAGTGATTGGGACTAAAATAAGAATGATCATACTGTCTAGTCCATTCATTTTCCTTATTACACTCATTGTAAACAAGTACATTTTGCTTATCCATCGTGGGATAATTCTCAAACCTTAAAGATCTATAAGGCAATTCCCCAAAACAAAAATTAAAATACTGATCTATTCTGCCAGTATATATAACTTTATCACAAACTTCCTGTTTCCATTCTTCCTGCTCCACATTTAAAACAACTTCTATACCATCCAACATCCTCTCAAACATCTTTGTATACCCTTCTTTTGGAACACATTGATATTTTTGGCCTTCAAACCAAGTCGGGCTTTCTGATTCTTTTGTTTTGGGGATTCTGTTTGTAATCGTTTTAGGGATTTGTTCAAAATCTACCTCCCATTGTTTCTCGCTGTAGTCTTTAAAAATGTATTTTTTAATCTCCTCTTGATCAAGTGTCCTGCCTATAGCTGCCTCACAGCCTTTATCGTGATATGGAAGAGGGATGTCACCGATTGTGGTTTTACCAATTGGTTTGTAATCAAGGTTAATCCATTCTGTGTACCGTGATAGAAATTCAAAAACTTCTTCATCATCCGTATGGAAAATATGTGGGCCATACTTGTGGAAGTGAAGACCTTCAATGTCAACATCATGACAGTTCCCACCAATATGATTCCGAGACTCGAAAATCTTAACTTCGCACCCTTGGTCTTTCAATAATCGGGCGCTCGTTATCCCACTCAAGCCACAACCAACAATAACAAACTTCATATATTAAAGTGACCATTATTCCCCAAATTTATAACCAAAATATTCGATGTCTTTTGCATATTTTTCTGCAACAATTTGTTTTGTTTCTTCATCGTAGTATTCGGCGTAATGCTTATGTTTTGTTTTGTTTACATGAGGAAGTTCTTGTTGCGGGACTCCAATTTTGCCGCAAATAGTATTAAAGTCTTCCTGAAGATTTTCAAACCTGCCAATAAAATCGACTAAGCATACGTCACCTTCAAATAGTTTACTATGCTGTGATGCGTGCTTTGCAGGAAATGGATTTAATAAAAAATCCAAGAAACTCATGTCTTTAGCACTTTCTATATATCCATGTTGAGTATTATCTTTAACTCTAAAAAAATACTGAGACAGTAATTTATCCCAAGGATTACGTATAATAGAGAATTTAAAATAAGTATTAAATTCCTTAGGCTTATACTTTTTGTACCACCAAGCCCACGTATGCTTCTGCGGAGGATTCTCAGCGTTCGCTAGAAGCTTAGTAATACTACTACCACCAGTTTTGTTTATGTGTATAAAGATAAACTTATTCTTGCGACACATCATAATTTATTCTCCAAATCTATATTTAAATATATCTATATCTTTTGCAAAATAATCTGAAACAATCTTAATAGATTCATCATCATAATATTCAGTATAATGAGCGTGTTTAGTTTTGTTAATGTGTGGGAGTTTTACTTTAGGATGACCAATTTGGCTACAAACAAAGTCAAAGTCACCTTGCAGATCTTCAAATAATCCTATAAAATCTATATCAATAGTTCCATTTATACTAATAAAATCTAATTGCCGATAGAAAAAAACCCAATGCTTCCAAACGTTTTTTGCTCTAACAAAGTCTTTAAATTCTGGGTACTCTTCCTTTATAATTGCAGTTTTAGTTCTATCGTAATAAGGTATTCCCCCTCTCTTCAAATACTCATAAGCACTGACAAATCTATCCCATGGATTTCGAACAAATGCAAACCTAAATAAATTGGAATCTGAGTATTTAAGATCTAATTCACATATCCCAGAATGATCATGCTCTTTAAAATTAAAAACTTTTTTAATAGATCTACCACCACACTTAGGGACATGAACAAAGGCAAAATTATTTTCAGTGTTTACAAAAGGCATTTTCTAAAGATTGGTAAGTGCATTCATTTTCATTAAAATTATCCCAAATGCACTCTATATCTTTAATATGTGCAGTGATAAGATCTTCCCCGACATTAACTATTTTTTGGTTCCTTGGCATTGATGTATGATTAAATGCATACATTGTTTTAGGATGACTAATAAATATTTTTTCATTTTTACTATTAGCAGCCTTTACTTTTCTGTTTATCCGATAACATATTTCTCCTAACGCTATGTCAGAATGATTCTGTCTATCTCTAGATTCTTGCCACCCATTTTCTCTTACATGATCTTGGATTAATTTAAAAGTCTTATTATTCATTAGAATACCAGACCCTCCGAATATGCCAACCTTCCCATCATGAAGATATGAGCAATATATCCTTAAATTATCTTCGGGCAATCTACTTATAAATGAATTTAAATTACCAGTGTGTACGAAAGTGTCATCGTCACAGATCATGTGCCAATCAGCATCATCCCAATCTCTCTGAAAAACAGATTCTATCTTCTCAACACAAGAATAGTAATCGTCAAAATCGCAGACTTTTATTACTGGTATTTCATCAATTGCTTCAAAACCGCCAAGACAATAAAAATTATCTCCGCAATCTTTGATTCTTTTTATTACTGTATTATACAATGGTTTTGTCCTCTCTTCATGAAGAGATTCGCAAACCATAAAATAATAATTAACCATTAAGGAGCTTCTTCAATTGGTGCTTCTTCTAACAATCCTTCTCTATAATACGTTTCAATAGCTGGAACCGCATCGAAAACAGCTTGCATAGCAGTAGCTGCCTCTGGTACGTTTGCTATAACTTCCCAGAAGTCTAAGTGAACCATCTCTGAATTTTTAGGATCAGGGTCTTCATCAGAATCAGAATCGAAAGCAGTAAGCTTTAAAGACATATATCCTTCTGAAGCATTAGGCGCATTAACAACAAGTTCGGACAACCATGTATGCGGAAGAGTCTTCTCTGCTTCCGCTGGTATAACTAATGGTGTTTCTTTTATAATTGGCATATCTTTATCTATTATATTAAATATTAACCCGCTCTCCAACTAGAACCGTCAGAATATACGGGAATTGTGTTACCTCCACCTCCGCTAACAACTGAACCAATAGCAGTAGCTAATCCATAAGCAGAATCACTTATGAAAGCTCTCTGTCCTGCTGGTGAAGCAGATGGTAATGTTGAGGCGGTGTAAACTCTGTGCTTGATTGGTATATTATAATCAGCATAACTATCAGAAGGTATGGTAGTGTCAGTTTCACCGTATCCAACCCTAACTGTTCTGGCGACAGACAATTTACCCTGAGTAGTGAGGGCCATTGCTCCTTGAGCAGTTGTATGAGAACTATCTCCCCACCAGAATCCACGATCATTATCGCTATTAAATTGGAACGTCATTGCCCAATCATTATTCAGACCTCCATAAGTAACGTTACTTTGCATACCAATCGCGTAATTAGTATCAGTATAATAAAGTCTAAACTTGTGACGAGTACTTGCGGTGCTGGTTGCGAAATAAGAAGCATTATAAACAGCCCTATCAGTATTGATTTCTAGATTACCCGTCATCGTACCACCTGCTGTATTCAACTTGCCGTTCAATGCAGTCTGCAATCCGTCAACATTGGAAATAACGTGATTGTGGGAGTCGTCAGCAACCGCTGCTGTGATAGTGATGTTGGAAGAACCGTTAAACGAAGCACTACCAGAAAGATCACCGCCTAAGCTGATTGTTCTCGCAGTTGTAAGTGTATCTGCATTTGGATGATAACCATCGTGGAATACTTTAGAAGTTCCAGAAGATCCAATATACAAGTCTCCACCCCCTCTAAGATCTAATTTCTTTGTCCAAGAAGTTCCTCCATTGGTTGAGTGAGCAATACCAAATAAACCAGAGTAAGAATTTGATGCATCAACATCTCCCAAGACCATAACTTGGTTTGTACTTCCCTGTTCATTGACTAAAATAGTTGCATTAGTATGCTGCCAACTAAACCCATATCCATTTGCTGATGTATGTAAAATTCTAGTCCATTGGTCATTTGACTTGTCACCTACATGAATCTCACTGTCTTCAACAACCAAGTCTCCAGTCAAAGTACCACCAGATAAATTCAGCTTTGCGTTAGTATCAGTAAGAGAGAATGTAGTTCCGCTTAGTGAGATTCCTGTTCCAGCACTGTAAGTAGTGTTGTTATCAGTCCAAGGAACATTAACAAACATCTTCTCGCTAGAAAGCTCGACTGGGTAATTCTTCCCATTTTCAGCGTAACCAATCTGAACACCTCCTCTTGTTCCAGAAGCTGCGAGAGGAAGCGAGTAGTTGTTTGCATTAGTCGCTCCAGTGTAACCAAGATCCGCTAATGTAAGCGTTCTTGTCCCCATGCTGGTGATCACACCATCTGTGACATAGATATTGTCAATGATCGTAGATCCAGAAGTATTGATATCGGAATCAGTTCCAATGATTGTATTATATGTTCCAGAAGCTTGTTTGCCATTCAACTGCGTCTGGATATTCGAAGTAACTCCATCTGTGAAGTTAAGTTCGGAAGAGGTGGCGGTAATACCAAAGCTACTTAAAGTATAAGTTGTGTTGGTGTCAATCGCATCCTGGAGGTCATCTAACCTCATATACTTCCAAATACCAGCAGACTTATCCCAAATCAAGAATTTGTCATCATTAGCATCTGAAGTTTCAGTAAGTTGGTCCAATGTTGCAGGATCAAACTCACTATGAATAGTCATTCCATTGACTCCATCAGCACCTTTAGCAATAAGTTCTCTGATTGATGGTTCATTACCATTAACCTCTTCAAATCTTGGCCCCCAGAATTCACCTTCAGTAGATGGGTTCGTAGTATAATAAATGTAGGTTCTATGTTGTTGTTGAGTAGAACCAGACTTCATCATAAAGTCACTACCACTTAAAATCTTTTTGCCTGTAACACAGTCATAAATACCACTTCTAGCACTGTTAGTACTACCTCCACTTTGATAAGGTTGAATGTAACCAACGGAGACATACCATCTATCGACAATAAATTTATCGTCAATGCTTGTATTGTGGAAATAAGGATTACTATTAGCTGTAGCATCACTAACATTTAATGTGTGTGATCCATTACACCCATGATAAAATTGTCCATCATCAACGTCAGCGGTCCTCCTAAAATAAACAACACTCCGATACAACTTGCTGTCTTGAACTCCATTAATAATGCAATTCCAACCTCCATCACCATCACTATTAGTATCACTCAATGGAGTCCTCCAAACAACACCATAAGAACCATTAGGTAACAAACTAATAGACCTTATATTTTCAGAATCACTACCATTTTGACCATACGTTCCATTCGGATAATATGGAGAGTCCCCTAATCCACCCCAACCAGAATCAACAGAACCAGACGAATCAGTAGACCATTGATAAGTACTCATGTAGTTACCTTGGAATGCCAAAGTCTTGAAGTGATTAGTTACTTTTGTCTGAGTATAGTAGCGAGTGTCTAGGTTAGCAGAACCAAGACCTGTAATATGCCCATAAGTATCAAGAAAAATGTCTTGAATGACTGTACCGTCACTATTGTTTACTGAGGCTTGTGATGAAGTATCTGAGTGAGAAATTGTTAATGTCTCCGCAGAGCTTTGATTGGTAGTAAAATTACCAATAGTTGTAGTAATACCTCCGCCACCTTGCAATGTGATTGTGGCATCATTTGCAGCAGAAGGTATAGTAGGCTTGTTAGTTAAATTGTTATAATTAATATCAATGTTTGCTGATCCGTTAAAACTCGTTCCAGCAATTGTTCTCGCAGTAGTGAGTGTGTCTGCATTTGGGTGGTAGTTGTCCGCAAAAACTCTCTGACCTGTTCCCCATGTTGTTCCACCGTAAGCACCCTTCCAAATATACATTTGTGGTGAACCAACAGATGCGCTTTTAGAGAAAGTCATTGCACTAGGACCACCGCCACTCGAATCACTGTATGTGTCGAGAGCAATCATATCTTGATAAGCTCCACCACTAGACCCTGTCATACCATCAAAGGTCGTAAAGAATGCCTTAATAGCCTTAACACCGCTTGCACCAATGCCAGTAGTGTTAGGCTTTACATCTCTATCATCAGTCGCCCTTAACTTATTTGTTAGCGTTGAAATACTAACATTAGAAGAACCATTAAAGCTAACGCTACCTGTAACATCCCCGCTAAGAGCTATTGTCCTTGCAGTAGCCAACGTAGTTGCTGTAGATGCATTTCCTGATAAAGCGCCCACAAATGTCGCGGCTTGAACACTAGCGTTATTAGTACCTCCATCTGCATCGAAGTGAAATCTACCTACCCCATTGCCATCGTCATATCTAATAAAGTCATTATTCGCAAATTTGATTTTATTCCCTGACCCAATGCTCAAGTTAGGGGTAGTCACAGTTCCCGTAAATGTGGGACTAGACAACGGAGCTTTCGCTGCCAGTGCAGTCGTAATAGAAGAAGCGTAGCTTGCATCATCGTTAATTGCTGCGGCAAGTTCATTGAGCGTATCTAATGCTGCTGGCGCACCACCAATCAAATCAGAGATTTCAGTTTGAACATATGCTGTCGTAGCAATTTGAGTTGTATTAGTATTAGCTGCTGCCGTAGGAGCTGTTGGTGTACCAGTAAGAGCAGGACTTGCTAATGGTGCTTTAGTGTCAGCATAAGACTTATTAACGGCATCTGTACCAGCACTTACTGTATCGATACCTTGAATACGACCTGTACCACCTAAAACAATACCACCGCCGTTAACAGTTAGATTAGCAGAAAAAGTTCCACTTCCACTAACGCTAATATTATGTGCGCCAGTACTAGCGTTAGTAAAACTTGTAAGAAAGTTTGCTGTAGAACCTGAACCCTGTAGTTCAAATGCCCGTGTGCCTGTACCTAGGATTCTTAATTTGTAGTCTGTTGTAGAATTATCAGCAATTTCTATTCGACCTGCATTGCTTGGATTAGTGCCAAAGTAAACAGTATTACTAAAGGTATACGTGCCAGTAGCTGTATCATTCGCATCGCTTCTTAAGAATGATGTACCTTGAATACCATCAAGTAAATCAGCATCTAAGCCAGAACCAGAGCCGTCGTTACCTGCATGCCACATTTCATTACCTTTGTAAGTAATGTCACCACCGTTTATAACTTTTAGACCAGTGTAGAACGTACCATTGCCATCCACATAACCCATGTCCCAATAGCGGTTGGTTGTTGCTGAATCCCAACGAGCCTTCATATAGAGACCATTGATATTACCCGCCCTAATTAAATCATATTCTGTTTGGTTAGAGAATCCTTCTAATTTAGTATGAGTATGGCTTGAAGCCGCAGCCCCAATATCACTAAGAACTTGTGCCCCGGTTCTATACTTAATAGTTCCTCCATCACTAACCAAGAATTTATCAGTATCTGATGTAGCTGCGTTAATGGAATTACTTTTGAATGTTCCTGCTATCTCTAAGTTACCAGTCGTAGCATTCAAAGACATTTTTGATGTAGCAGTTGCTCCTCCGCCAGCGCTACCACCAGTTTCCCAGTTCCAACCATAAGTGGCTACACCTTCCATCCTTGAACGTAATGCCCAAGACGTGACTCCAGCTAATCCAGTAGGAGCTGTTAAGTTTCCATTTGGACCGCATCCTGTTGTCCCAGCAGAAGCCATATAATCTTGCCAGTTATAGTATGCTTCATTATACCAAGTGATTCCAGTTCTTGCCGTTGATTGCCTCAATAAAGATAATCCATAAGCTTTAATCGATGCTGTACCATCTCTTTTTACGATACTATTATTTACAGCTCCCTCTTCTGCATTATATCCATCAAGGGTGTCAGCATCTAAGCCAGAACCAGATCCATCGTTACCTGCATGCCAGATTTTAGAATTAGTGCTATCCCAGAAAAGATCGCCGGAAGAATTAGTAAACAGCATTTTACCAACGCTACCGCTAATATGAAATCCAAGTCCTACTAAACTACTTGAACCGCCAAACGAATCTAATCTAACTTGTGCATTTGCATAATTACTTACATTGTCTTTTCTAGCAAAAATGGTGTTAGTAGTACTAAGCGTATTACTAATACTAATAGATTGTGAGGTAACATTCCCTCTAGCTGTTACAGTAGCTAGCGTGTCTGTTTCAGTATAACTAGTTAAAAACGCAGTGCTATTAAAGGCGTTAGTCCCCAATTCTCTTTTACCAACAATATTGCCACCAGAAATCATTAAAGCAGTGATATCTGATCCACTATATGTTGATAAGTTTGTTAATGTTAAGTTCGGTGCTGAGAAAGTTTGATTGGATGTCCACGAACTAGTAGAATTAATCCAATTAATTGTCTTATCACTAGCACCTTTCAAGGTAATACCACCGCCATCTGCCGTAGTATCACTAGGAGATGATACATCACCTATGACAATGTTTTTATCTTCAACTAATAGATTAGCTGTATCAATGGTTGTAGTAGTACCATTAATATTTAAATTACCGCCAATAGTTACATCACCATTACTTTCATAAGTATTAGATGTATGTGTTAATTGTCGCTGTGAACCTGCTACTGTTGCCATAATATCTATTTATTATTGTCTTCCAAGACGTTTTCTGTTAACTTTGTATTTAATATTGGAATCTTTTGCGGCTTCATGAAGTGAACTATAAAAAACATATAATTCACCTCCATCTTTTCCATTATAATAAGGCGATTTATCTGGTTGGCCGCTTGCAGATATTTTTATACGCAATTGATATCCAGTGGTTGAGAATGTATGACTGTCTTCTGTGTCTTTATCGTAAGTTTCCCAAGATGTTCCATTATTATTTGAAACATAAACTGTTAAAGAACACGATGAAGGTATTTTAAAGTTAGACACGGTTGGTAAATTTACCTGATCAATATTTGCATTATTATCAAGTGTGAATGTACCAAAAACTACTTCCCAGTTTCCTATTAATTGATTAGGATATTTGTCTTCAGTCCAAGTCATAAATAAGTGACCATCGCTACCACCATACCCCATTTTCACCCAGTATCTTGTACCATTTGCAGATTCCATAAGAACCATTGGGCAACCATAACCATGGTTAAAGCTACGACCTCTACTTCCAGTTGATGTATCCTCAGTATAATCATAGGGATACTCCATCCCTACCATAAGATTATTAGTCGTATCTATCCAACCACCTTGTCTATTTCTATCACGATCTGCGTTTGTAGGAATAAAATTAGGATAAGATGGTAATTTATCCATAGGTACGCCTGATGTTTTTTGATATTTAGTACCCATTCTCCAAAGAGCGTCGTAATGAAACGAATCTGAAGGGAAAACCCTATTATGAATAGTAGGGGCAGAACCTGTAAAACATGGAGTAATATCAACATCCAAAAATCTATTTGATCCAGTAACCCACATTCTATTAGGGCTATTCGTAGGATCTGGAATAAATAATCCCATATCATACCCGTCATCTCCATTACCAGCATCAGCAATATCGCACCAAAGTAATTCAGGAGTAGATGTGCTGGCATCTAAAACTACAATAAAATTGCCATTATAATAAGAGAAATAGAAAACTCTATCATTGATCTCATCATAATGAAGAGTATACCGATAACCGCTTCTATCAATTGTAGCGCTACCAGAATATAGATCAGCCGTTCCAGAGCTATTGCCAATAACCTCTTCTGCATCTGTATTTAAGTTCCTTCTAACGACTCTCTTATAATGACGGGCATCATATTCTCCAACATAAATCCATTCACCAGCAGCTACCATACCAGATTGATAGTATAAACCCGCGCTAGAAATATTTAAACCTTCTGCCTGAATAAACCTCTGAGGATTGGTGTGTGTTGGTCTTGCGTCTTTAACAAATGTTGTCCCACCATCTACACATCCGCTATAATCAAATGTCGTATAACCATCGACATTATAAGTCATTACTACCCCTAACTTATTCGTAGTATCGATAGCAACATTCATCATATGGTTATATGTGCTGCCAGTATCTCTGTATAAAAATTGGCTTTCATAATAAATCCTACTTAGCGTTCCATCGTTATTTAAACGTCTAACTGCAAAGCCATCACCCCAACCTGCAGTAAACAAAAGATCTCCATCAACTTCATAACCACTAGGATAACCAATTACACGATCACCACCATCATAGTCTCCACTACCGCTTCTTACAGTTACATTGGATACTCCTCCTTTAAAAACGGGATATAATCCCCATTTTGAATTGCTTGAGCTATCTGTCATTGATGCACCAGTAATAGATAGAATTTTACTCCTCGCTAAGGTTTGTTGCTTTAAACTACTCATTAGTCAATTCTTCTACTTTTAAACTAGCCTCTTCTAAATTTTCTTTTAAAATTTTGATAAGCGCATCATCCTCACCTCTCTCCATTTCAAGAGCTAAATCTTCAGTCCTTTGATCTCTGATCCACTCCCAATGTTCTAAATCTTCGTCCATATTATGCTATTGTTGTTTCTACCCAGAATTGATGGTAATTGCTATTATTATTTCCGCTAATTTGATACATAAAGTTTGTATTAAGTCCAGAGTAAATTAATGATGCTGAAGAACGTGAAAGAGATCCGCTTGTAGCCGCTTCATGTTTGTATACATTGTATGCACTAACGAATCTCTCATTTGCGCTTGGAGGATTCCATTGAACAAAATAAGCATTATTTAAATTAACTACACTCATATCAGTGGGTTCCGCAGAACTTACTGTGTATGAAACACTCGCTGTACCAGCACTTGAAAGAATGCCATACTTCATTGCATATACACGATATGCTTGAGTACCTGTGACAGTAAATGCGCTATCAATAACACTCATTGTTGCAGAGAAGTCATCAGGAGGAATAATCTGAATCAATCCATAATCACTACCATCAACAGAACTATAAACAAGATAAGCATCAATATTAGATGTACTTGAAGCATTAAAGGTAAGATCAATTGTTTCTCCGACAATAGATGCGCTTACACTTGTTGGAGCATTCGGTGCAGAGATACCAAGGTTTGCTGCGGTTAATGTCCGTGTTGAAACAGTTCCGTTGGCATCAGTAACGTGGCCTAATGTATTAGTTGTAATATTGAAATCAAGGTCAGAGATAACTGTCGCACCCGTAAGTGCTCCAGTATCGATACTAATATCATCACCAGCATGTGTTGGGTGTGAGTAATTATTAGCACCAGCTGAAATACCATCTAGTTTAGTACCGTCTGCAGCTACATCACGACCATCTACTGTCCCAGAAACTATTATACTACCTGTGAAAGTTGCCGTATTGTCTCCATCTAATCTTAAAGCGGCTGAGTTACTACTTCCGTCATAAGTTTTAAATGTTAAACTATAATTGTTAGTCTCTCCTTCTATTATTTCAGCATCTCCATTTCCCCAAGTAATAGCAGAACTAGAACTTAAGTCTAACCCAGCCCATTGCTTATTACTTAAACCCAAACTAGCTGCTGCATTTGTAGCAGGGTAAACAGCACCGCTAGCTATAATATTACCTCCAAATGTCGCATTCTGACTAGAATCCAAAACAAGTGCATTTGAAGCTCCTGTTTTAATAGTTATTTCATTGCCAGCAGATCGTTGTATATAAGTATCTGTATCTCCAACCCAAGTATAAACTCCAGCTGTTGCATTAACAATATCATTGCCAGATGTTATCTTACCTGCAAAAGTTGCGTTAGTATCTTCTCCTATCGTCAATGCGAGATCACCTAAATCATTATAATTGGCTCCACTACCAGCATTTGTATCGTGGTTATCTACGTAAAATTGAATGTTTCTTGGAGCAGAGTGAACAGTAACATTACTTGTACCCGCTGACCTTAAAAATATTAATGAATCATCGTAAGATGCAGTCCCACTAGTAACCGCTGCCGCTGTCATTTTGAATCCAGCTCCTACAGCTGAAGCAGTATTAACTGCATCATGTTTTACTGATATAAATACTCTACCATCTACGCTATTACCGTCATTACTAACAAATAAAGGTTCTGCGGGCTGATTAGCTAAAGCAACAGAGCTAGTTAACCCTACTTCTAACTTGTGCGATGGACTAGTTGTTCCTATACCAACGTTGCCATTTTCACCATCAACTGTAAATAGCCAATCACTAATAGTTCCACTGTTAATTTGTCCTCCATGTCTTCCAATTTGGAAGTTCGCCCCTCCACCATTATTACTATTACTATCTAAGTTAACATAAACAGCTCCGTAGCTATTAATTCGGATATCATCAGCAGCACCAGCTGCGGAATTTCTAGCTCCAATCGCGTGGTATGCACTGTCGTCTCCATAAAAGGTAATATAGTCACCTGCATCTCTCATGTTTAACTGATCAACAGTTAATACCCCAGCGGTGGTGAGGCTAGTTGAACCAGCAGTAGGAGACTTACCAGCCAACAAAGTATCCGTTTGACCAGAAGTATATGCTCCAACTTGCGATGCCGTAACACTATGAGGATTGTTGGTAGTTGAAACGTGGCTATAAGCTGTATCCCAATTAGAATCTTTTCTTGTTCCAGCCCCTGTTCCAGATGCAGGTTTAGAGTAGATTCCCTCACCATACATCAACTTACCATCAGCAAGAATAGTACATGTGCCTTCTGTTGTAGCGAACTCAAACGAAGCGCCAGAACCATAAGATTGAGAGTCGGAATGTCGGAATGTTAAGGTTCCTTGTTGCGTGTAACCTGACGTTTGATCACTAAATTTAATTCCAGCACCTACTGCATTAGTTGAAGACTTTATGAAAGGAAAAGTGTCATCTGTAATGACAACATCACCTGTAAAGCTAGGGCTAGTGAACATCGTAGCCTTACTTTCATTGGTAACATTACCTAAACCAACGTCACCTTTGACTAAAGTTACAACTCCGCTTTTTCCTGCTACCGAAGTAACAAGGTTAGTATCATCAAGGAGAGGCCCAAGATCTAACGTAAATGTAGTTGAATCGTCTCTTGTAAATGTAACAATTCCTGTAGAGCTATTCAAAGAACCAGAAGCAATAGATCTAGAATCTTCATCTAAATAAGCTGCAAGGGAAATTGAAGTATCTGTGCCATTTTCATCAGTATAAACCAAAGAGCCAGAAGTTAACGCTAAACTCGTGACTGTTTCTGAAGAAAGCGCTCCAATATCGCTAAGAACTTGCGCTCCTGTCCTATACTTAATAGTTCCTCCATCACTAACTAAAAATTTATCTAAGTCACCAGTAGCTGCATCAATAGTAGTAATACTAAAAGATCCGAATGATTCAAAATTACCAGTAGCAGAAATATTACCATTTGCGTGAATATTAGAAGATGCTTGAATTGATCCTACAACATCGAGTTTGTATGAAGAACTTGGAGAAGCTGTTCCGATACCAACTCTATCACCTGCAACCACTAAAGCATTGGAAGCGTACGTTCCCATTGTAATAGTATCAGTAGATGAAGTACTTTCAACTTCAATAACAGGTAATCCTGCAGCATCATTAACACTAAAAATTGTACCCGTTAAACTATCATTAACACTAAACAACCTTCCGCTTTCTCCATCGATACTGAACCTATCTGTTGAAGTTGTATTATAGCTAGTAATGTTTAATCCTGCACTTCCGTCGTAATTCAAACTAACAGCATCTCCAGTTAATGCAGGTATAGTTGTACTACCCGCGGCGCTGTCATCAAAATAAATTGCTCCGTTTGTTGGGTGTGTTAATATATTAGCCATTTTTGTTATTTATACTTTTATTGAATATTACAATTATACGAACCTCGATTTTGTTGCGTTGTAGTTTTGTCGAACTTCTGCTGCTGTTAAGGCTCTGTTATATATTTTCATAGTAGGAATATCCCCTTTCCAATATTCAGAGTTAGCCCTATACCCTATTAAGAGATTATTAGCATTCGTCCATTCCAAATTACCCATTGTCGCTGTTGCTGACTGAACTCCATTTTTATACATTATAGCAGATGTCCCAGAATGTGTGATTATAAAATGCGCCCAAGTATCAGATTCTATAGCGTCAGTATCTGTCATCGTATACCACTGACTCCCGTTATGAGCTTGGTACATTAATCTAGAAGCAGAGTAGCCTTTTCTTAGTTGAAAAACGGCGTTGGTTCCTCCTGATTTATTATAATGCATCACCTTCCTATCAGCACTATCTAAAGAGCCGTTAAATCTAATAATACATTCTAATGTTATCGCAGTAGGGGTTCCCATATCGAATGATGCAGCACTAACATAATCATCCGTCCCATCAAAAGTCATTTGTGCATTACTGTCAAATGATACGTCTGATACATCTATATCATTTGTTCCAGTTAGATCTATAAGTGAACCTGTAGACGATCTGGTTCCACCTAATATGAAAGGAGTTGCATGGCCTCTTTCTTCCACTTGATAATCTCTCCAATATGCATCTGCATTAGTATTAGTACCCAAACATTGACATCTTATTGTGTTGAGAGATGTGTTTCCTGCTCCTGCAGGTATTGTTACAGATAATCTTTCCCAATCTCCACCTCCTGAATGATAGCCGCTTGCATAACCCCAATAGCTTGAACCACTTTTGGTAGTATTGAGATGTATTCTAGCCATAGTAGCCTGATCAGTTTTACACCATACCGAAACTGTATAAGTTTTGCTGCTATCTATAGTTCCTGGTGCTATTCCTGAAAAATTACTTTCACTATTTCCACCAGCTCTCTTTTTCATTTTCCAGGCTCCTGTAAACCCGGGGCCCTCGTAGTTAGGGACCCACTCCATTCCTCCTTCAGTACTTATATTAGAATTAGGATAATAGGACCAATCCCAGGCAGTTCCATGCAAATTATTTTGATAAACAGAATTACTAGTAAAGTAAGTATTTAGACTAGTAGGTACCATTGTACCGATATCAAATGTAGTAGTTGGCTCTCCTCTATTATATCTAAAAGTTTCATGGCTTTCAGATACAAAAGGATACCCCGTATCAAAGCCGAATACTAAACCATTTGTAACAATATCTGGGTTTGCATGTGCACTCATAGTCCGAATCTTCCTTTCGTTGCGTTATAGTTTTGAAGGACTTCTGCTGCTGTTAAGGCTCTATCATATACTTTAGCTATCGCCATATCTCCATCGTAATAGTAACTACCACCTGTCCAACCCCCAAGACGGAAATTTGTGCTAAAAGATCTATTTGAGGTTAAGTTTGTATTGCCTCTTTTTTTACTCAATGTTTGAGATACACCATTAATATAGATACTATTATCTTGTATTTGTTGTTTAAATACAAACACAAAATGATGCCAAATATTAGCTAGACTAGATGCACTAAATCCATAAATATCTCCACCGCAAGTATTAAAACCTAAATCACCATCTATAGTCCAAATGTCGTAACAAGAACTCCAAGCACAAAACATACGATTCCCCGTACCATGCCATCTAGCCCACATCTCTACAGTATTATCTGTTCCGAAATCATCACAGGTAAAAGGTATATGATCATCATCTCCTGCAAAAGTAATATAACCTCCATTACCACTATTAAAAGTAGGACCATTCGTTAATGTTCCATTATTACCTTGCCCGCTCCTATCTGTCCAAGTTGTCCCACTACCCCCATACGACTTACTATCCCCCGCATCTAAGCAAAGAACCAACCCATCTGTTATTATTTTTGGTGAATATGATGTAGCCATAATTATGAGAATCTACCTTTTGTGGCGTTATAGTTTTGGAGGACTTCTGAGGCTGTTAAAGCTCTATTATATAATTTTACCTGTGAAACCTTACCTTTAAGGTAATATGGAGAATAAAGAGTACTAGATGCACCAACTACCAAATTAGACGTATTGTCTACGTCTAGCACACTAGCGGTAGAAGCTAAAGATTCATATACACCATTTATATAAAAATGACCATTGTTTGTTGCTGCACTATCCCTGACCATTACAATGTTAGCGTAACTATTTTCTATACTTGACCATGTATTTGTTGAGAAGCGTTCTGAATAGGAAGACCCGTCAGCGGTTGACCACAAAAACTTTTCTTGGGAAGTATTGTAATAAATACCGTAGCCAGCATTTGCAGCTCCTGCTCCTTTTTTTACCACTATGCCTTTATAAGTATTATTACTAACATTGGGGTCTATGTAAGCTACGCACTCTATCGTAAAATTATCACTACCAAAATTAGTATCTGTAGCATCACCAAAGTTTATATAATCATTGGTTTCATCAAAAGTTAAACCTCCACCATTTGCAGAATCAAAAGTAGGTCCATTTGTTAGAGTACCATTATAGCCATTCCCACTCCTATCCGTCCAAGTCGTCCCACTACCAGAATACGACTTACCATCCCCTGCGTCTAAGCAGAGAACCAAACCATCAGTTACAATTTTTGGTGAGTGGGATAATGCCATAATCTATTCTTCCATTTGACCTGTAGGAGTCCACGCTTCTTCAGAAAGAATCTCAAGGATTTGACTGTGGGAGTATGGCCCTTCAGTATCTGTCAAATCAGAAACAAAAGATGGAGTTTCACCCTCCCATTTTACAAACGATTTTGTTTCATCTACTGATAAGCGCAGCGTTTCCGTTGACGTTTCCAGCACGTTATTAAAGTCAATCGAATCGACTTCCGACATATTAAAGATTAAATAACTTCTATTTTCGAACATAATTTTATTATAAATGTTTTTCAAGTGGATCAACATCTTTACGAGTTCCATATATTACATAATTATATTGACCATTATGAGCTAATCCACCTACTGTTATATATTTGTTATTTTGTTCAATAACAAACAGATTTTGCATTTGACCAATTGATGTAAGTTGAACAGTAACACTATCTTCATCAACTAGCCATTCCCATTCCTCTGGGAGTTCAACCATATTTTGATCTGTCTTTCCTCGAACATATACACCATGTTCATCACTCTCAACCACACCATACTGAAGCTTTCCTCCAGTTCTGGGGTTGTCTACTAAAAACGATTTAGTTGTAGCTGCAAGGTGACCTTCAACTTCAAGATCTCCTCGAATAATAATCTCTCCTGTTGATTGTGGAGAATTATTGAGTGGAGAAGTATAAGGAGATTCATACGGAGATGGATCAATGATGAATCGCGAAGGTCCTTGTAAAACACCATCAGTAATAACCACATCTCCAGATGAAACAGTAAGATCACCACTATTAATTGAAATACCACCGCTTGTAACAATAGCACCTGAATTCAAATTTGCTATACCAGTTGACCTAAATGTACCAGCAACGTCTAGTTTATAAGATGGTGATGTATCTCCTATACCAACGTTGCCTCCAAAGGGACTCAATGCTATATCCCAGTTTGCAGTCGCAGGACCATTGGTGACCTGTATACCAATACCATTTCCGCTATTAACTTGAGCGAATAGCATATTGGTTGAATTGCTAGCATGAGGTTGCAGTTTCATTACCGCCTCTGATAACATCCCCGCTTTGTCGGTTGCGTCCCCTCCTGCGCTGTTGTATACGTGTAGTTTAGCAGCAGGATTAGTTGTTCCTATACCAACGTTGCCGTCAGAACCTCTTACGAACAGCGCATTAGCTTCTCCACTAGACTCAACTCTAAAATCTGCATCAATCCCAACCTCGTTAACTACAACAGTCTTTTGTGTTGAATTTCCATCAACACGAAGTAGGTTTTGCCCCGCAGCAGTTAAGTTAACATCATTAGGTTGGAATCTAATAAATGTATCTGTATCACCAGTATGAGATATGTATTGCGATACAAGTAAATCATTTGATACTTCTACATCATGGCCACCATTCCCCAAAAGAATTTTACTACCATCATTCCAAACATCTATTGCTCTTTTTAATCCAGCATTATTATCCCAACTAAACCAAGTTGAAATACTAGTACCTACACCAAAAGCGAAACCATCTGTGCTGTTTTGAACATAAAAAGAGTTTGATTCTATAGTAGAACTACTCCATAAACTAGCAAACTTTGATGCACTACTAAATGTCTTAGCCCCGCTAAACGTCTGAGTTCCAGAAAGGTGTGCGGTATCTGAATCTAAGTAAGCAGAAGCAATAACGCTACCATTCCATGTTCCAGAAACAACTGTGCCTAAATCAGACCCAGACGAACCATTAAGAACGACCTTTCCATTTGTATTTCTTAATGTAAGATCTGAAGAGCCATTACTCCCAAAACCAAACCAACCTACTTCCGAACCACCAGCTTGGAAACTAACATAAGATACTAAATTTGTAGTCGTAGTAGCATCACTCTTATCCATCGCAAAAGAAATATTACCAGTATGCGATATTTTAGGATTAACAGAAAATGTCTTAGCCCCACTAAATGTTTGAGTTCCAGAAAGATGAGCTGTATCAGCATCAAGTTTTGCTGAAGATATTACAGCCCCTGTCCACTCACCAGAATTATTGATTACCTGAGTAGTCGTAGAATTAGTTGTCCCCAAAAGGGTTCCAACATAATAACCATTAGCAGTAGAAACATGATCGGATGTGAATATACCTGCTCTTACAAGCCCACCATCATTAGACCCATCACCACGAATATAAATTACAGCTCCAGTACCTTTACTATTATGTGTTGGGTTTGAATCATTGTAAGTAAATACATCGCCATCGCCATCAGCATTCCAAATAGATGTTGCACCATCAATGATGTTTTCGTCACCTGCCGCAGCGATACCCGCTTCAGCAAGGGTATTGTTAATCCATGCTGAACCATTCCATTTGAGAATCTCGCCAGAAGTGTTCGAAGTGATAGTCGTATTACTAAGAGAATCAAGAGTATGGTTATGAGATGCTGTAGCGAAATCACTTGTAGCACTAAACGCAGCAGTCCCTAAAGCTCTCTTACCAACAATATTACCACCAGAAATCATTAAAGCAGTGATATCTGATCCACTATATGTTGATAAGTTTGTTAATGTTAAGTTCGGTGCTGAGAAAGTTTGATTAGATGTCCAAGAGCTAGTTGAGTTGACCCAATTGATTGTTTTGTCTGTAGCACCTTTCAGTGTGATACCACCACCATCAGCGGTAGTGTCAGTAGGAGAAGCGACACTACCTAGCTCAATGTTTTTATCGTCAACTTGAACAGTTGTGCTGTTGATAGTTGTCGTGGTTCCGTTGACTGTAAGGTCGCCTGATACGATTAAGTCGTTGTCGATTGTAACATCACCATCTCCAGCAATCGTCATCTTTGTTGTGCCGGCAGTTCTAAAGATGATCGGCTTACCACCTGTATCGTTGATATTTGAATCAGCTTCTATGTATAGTGTATCTACAGATTGAATGTAAGCAGATGCCGCATCATTCGTGAACCTTAATGTATTACCTGCAATAAATATATCATCGTCTGCTCTAAGATCTCCAGTCGCTCTAATATCACCAGCAACATCCAACTTATAAGATGGTGTTGTATCTCCTATACCAACGTTGCCGTTAGTAGCGTCTACAGTTAATACATCTCCATTTGTGTTATCCCCTAAACGTATATCACTACCGAACCCATAAACTCTTACTATGTTGCCAGCAGTTGGCCCATAAGAAGGATGACCTCCTACATAAAAATTATTGTCACTATGCCAACCAATAGCTCCTACGTTAGAGCCACCTGCTCTAGTAAAATTAACGTGATTATATTCGCTAGAGCCGCCATTACCTACTCTGATGTCCCCACCTACGTGTAGTTTCTCTGCTGGACTCGTTGTTCCTATACCAACGTTACCAGATGCATTAATACGAACTTTTTCAGTATTAGTTCCATTTGTAATAGTTTGTAATACTAAAGATCCGTCTTCTGTTGCGTTAGTATTATCATCTATGATTACTCCAATTCTCGCATAATCTTTAACTACGGAAGCTGAATTGAAACCTGCTATATTAATTATTCCTGCGATACCACCCTCTGTATTCTGCGGTCTTAATACTCTTAATTGATTAGCGAAAGATGCATTAGAAATTTCTAAGGCATTGCTAGGACTAGTTGTTCCTATACCAACGTTCCCGTCGTCATGAATCCTCATCTGTTCCGTATAGGAACCTCCACCCATGAATTTTAAAGCACCAGCGTAACTACCTCCAATAAATAAATCATTGGATGAAGAAAGCTGAACAATAGTCCTTTCTGTTCCACCTGAATCTTTAAATCTGATTTGTTGATTATTATCTAATAATATGTGACCAGCTGCAACAGTTAACTTTTGAGATGGACTAGTTGTTCCTATACCAACTTTGCCATTGTATGTTCCAGACGTACCCACATACATCTTAGGTCCAAAAGCATCGTCATACACTATAAGGCCTTCTGCTGCGCCAGCAAGTACTGCTTTTCCTGCACTACCGCCTGTTCTTTCAAGAGTTAACTGAGCGCTTCCACCTGCAAGTGCAATATGCAACTTTGTATCTGGATCATTTGTTCCTATACCAACGTTGCCATCATTTTTTATTACCATCGCTGGTTCCGTTCCATCCACAGAAAAGAACATATCAGCAGCATTAGAACCTACATCCTCAACTAAAATATGTGCATCAGCATCACCAGCTCTCAAATGTATTTGAGACACCCCATTAGAATTAGTATTCTCTACTCTTAAACCTACTGTAGTATTGTCTATAACAGAAGATCTAGCTGTACTATCATTATATTGAACATGAAGTGGGCCGTCAGGAGCCGCTACTCCTATACCAATATTTTGGTTTTTGTCATAGTAAAAAGGTAATTCATCTTCTCTACCTTGACCTTGATCAGCCAATCTTTGGGTTAGCATTTTAATGCTAGTAAGATTAATCGTCTTAGTATCAGTATTTCCTTTGTCAATCGTTAGCCTTACATAGTTATCACCACCATCACCAACATAAGGGTCTACATAATAAAACCTATTAATTGCGCTGAAGGGTATCCCTGAGCTTGAGTGTATCTCCGTCCATGTCGAGCCATCAGAGCTTGTTTCAATTTTTACCGTACAAGACGGTGAAGGAGAAGAATATCCCGCAGCTATATGGAAATATCTCCCCACACTATAAGCTACTCCCGTCCAAGTCCACCTAACAGCTCTTTCTCCATTACCTACAACTTCATATTTAGTTTTATCTTTCTGATCAAACAACCCAAGCTCTAAAGTATCAGAAGAGAAGTTTGTCCCATCTGTAGAAATCTCTTGAGTGGTTGTATAGTTTCTATCAAAGGCTATTAAGTCATGCCATGCAGCATTAAAAGGGGTCGCTGTAACCCAATTATAAGATGGCGTGTAAACTGTATCGTCAGGAGTAGTGAACGTTGGTTTATGTGCGCCTGTTAACGTAAGGTTATTAGTAACTACTACATCATTATTAAAATATGCCGCACTTGTTGTTCTTAATGTTCCAATAACGTCTAATTTATAAGCTGGTGTTGTGTCTCCTATACCAACATTGCCAGAGGTATCAACTCGTATGCGTTCAGTGTTACTTGTGACAATTTTTAAATCTGTGCTGGAAATTGTTCCAACTTTGCCAAGGCTATCTTCTGATGCTATTACTGTTCTTACAGAGTTTGTAGAATCTTTAGCTTCAATATGTGGGTTTAAACTACCAACAACTAAAATCCCATCTGAAGATGTGCCTCCAACATTTACTTCTAGCTTCTTTGCTGGACTCGTTGTTCCTATACCAATTCTCGCATTAGCTGTATCAACACGCATAACAACAGATGCATCTTGATGTCTAAAGTCAATAGATGAACCACTATATGTCTGAACAATATCTGTATACGATACTCCAGTAGTTGTTGTGTTTCCTACTACATGTAGTTTTTGTGACGGACTCGTTGTTCCTATACCAACATTTCCTCCCCCATTAACCATAGAGATATGGCCAGAACTTAAGTAATTTAAATATAGGTCATCTGTGGCATCAGATGTATGTAGCTTTCCATCTATGTGCCTCACCAACATGCGTCCATTTCCAGTGCCTCCTACATTTAATAAAGTTGTGCTTGAACCACCACCATTTTTACTTAATTCTAATAAAGCATTTGGACTCGTTGTTCCTATACCAACGTTGCCACCCTCAAAAGTAAACTTACCATCAGTATCAAATTGGAAACTATCATCTCCATGATAGTATTGTATTCTACCCGCTATTGCACTTTGAGGGTCACCAAAAGCTATACCGCCATATCTACTATTGGGAGTGGTTAATTGAATAAATGCGTTTTCCGTCCCTCCATCAATCTCCAATAAATGGTTTGGTGAAGTAGTTCCTATACCAACGTTGCCAGAAGACGCAAATGTAACCTTGTGAGCGTTGTCATGTTGATTAGAAGTGCCAAAATTAAAACGCAATGAAGAATCTCCATTCCCTCCTGTGGTTTGACGAGCAATAGACCAGACATCTGTATTAGCGGAAACGCTTGCTCCTTCAACAAAATTTATTGCCGATCCCCAACTACCCGAAGAGCTGCTGGTCAAATCTAATTGTGCATCTACTGCTTCTATTGCAACGTCTGCATAAGTAGTCTTCACGCCTTCGTTAGACGTTAGAATATGCAACTTAGTCTCAGGACTCGTTGTTCCTATACCAACGTTACCGCCGCTATGGATAGTCATCCTGTCATTTTGACCACCAGATCTAAAGAATAGCTTCCCGTTGTTATGCTCAATACCCGCTGACCAAGTAGCATCTAAAAACTGTATCCCACTACCTGCGCTAGATGTATTTCTTACGCTTAAATTTCCTGTCCCAATTATTCCGACATTACCACTAAATGACGCCGTTGTTCCAGATAACCCACCAGTCAACGTACCACCTGCTAGTGGTAAGTAAGTGGAAGACGCAGAACTGGTAGTAAGATAAGTATTACTATCTATGCTACCGTCCGCCTTAAGGAATTCTGAAGAGCTTCCCCCTGATTTGACAAGTGATGTGGCAGTGACTGAACCTGAAGCAACTGTATCACCAGTCGAACTAATAGTTAAAGCTGTACCGTCTACAGTGTTACTAAATCGAAATCCGTTACCAGTTAAGCCAGTAGAAGCTTTCCATATACCGCCATAATTTCTAAAATCACTACCACTAGCAGTATAAACATTTGCAGATGATACAATACCAGTTGAATTAAATCGCGCTCTTAGTGTGCCTCCAGAAGTTATACCTAACTCATCAGCCGCTATTCTATAAATTCCAGTGTTAGCATCATTGTTAAATGTAATTGCTGGAGCGGCCGCGGATCCGTCTTGAACATAGAATCTAGATGTCCCTCCATTTGAACCAATCCTAACATCGCCACCATCATTCTGAAAATATAATACGGCAGCACTACCATTGCTGCGGGACAGAATCTCGTTGTTATCAATAATAAGATTCAGTCCACTTGATGCACCTACCTGAAAAGCGTGATCAGTACTACTTAGGCTTGCGTCACTTCCATTTGTGAGGCGTACCTTATCAAAGGTAGGAGTTGAAGTCGTAAGAACGTTTTGGTTCAAATGGAAGCCATCAACAGTATCTGCATCACCAGCATTAATTTTATGAACAGCGGGAGATGATTCATTATCGCGATAAAATAAATAACCATCTTTATAGTTAATTGCGATTTCACCAAGAGAAAGATTTGAAGTAAGAGGCGCTTTTCCTAATACGCCTGACTTCTTAAGAATAATTGTATTTGACATGATTATAGAATCGGTAAAGAAGAGCTATAGAGCTCAGAGTATATAATAAAATATCGTAGGATTTACCACCCTACGATATCTATTTATACGTTATGTATAGTGTATTTTTTAGAACGTGCCACCATCAACGACAGTGTTATAAAGACCTCCTGAAATATGGAGGCCAATATCAATCCCAGCTCCACCTGCACCAGTAAGTTCCATACGCTTGTCTGCATTATCTGTAGCATTGACATATTGGAATTCAATAAGGCCCTGGCCGGGCGTTCCGGTATCACCAAACAATAAACCAGCACCATCAATACCAGTATAACTTGTTTGATCGTCTGCAAGAACCATGTTCTTGTCATTGATAGAAATCTCAGTTGAATTAATTGTTGTTGTCGTACCATCAACTTGAAGGTCTCCTCGAATAACAACCGTTCCAGTAGGAGCTGGGCTATCTGGGGAATTGTTATGTGGAGAATCATTAGGAGCAGGATCAATATAGAATGTTGAAGGACCAACTAAATTACCAGCTGTAATTACAACGTCTCCAGTTGAAACAGTAACATCACCCGTAACAGCGAGATCATCAAGAGTACCAACGCTTGAAATACTATCTTGGTGCTGAGTAACGTTAGTAGCTTTAATTCGATCATCAGCAAACGTTCCACTTGTGATCTTGGATGCAGGAAGGTTTCCAACATTTGCTGCTGGAAGAATTTCTGTTACATCAGTTGTAAGATCAATCTGATTTCTTGTAATTACTTGACCACTAATAGTAATATAATCAGGAGTACCGGCCAGTGTAACATCTGTTGAGTTGTCTGTTCCTGATGGATCGACACCAAGAGAAGCCCGTGCTGTAGCACCACTTTCAGCTACAATATCACCAGAAGCATTACCAACAAGGAATGTACCATCAGCAATAGTAAGACCTGAAATATCTGTTAAAAGAGCATTTGAAGCTTGAGCTCCGATATCGCTAAGAACCTGTGCTCCTGTTCTCGTTTTAACAGTACCACTATCGCTAACTAAGAATGCATCTGTATCTGTAGTAGCTGCAGCAAAGCTAGCTGCAAGTGTTCCTGAAGTAGAAATATTTCCAGATGCATCAACACTAAACTCATCACTAGCACCTACATTTAAGCCGCTATCAATATCTACAAGACCTGGAAATGTTGTTGCTAAATTACCACCAGAGTCACCGATATTAAGTGTTTCAACAGAAGCATTATCAGTAAGGAAATTAAATGTGCTAGAATTTGATGTTATATCACCACCATCAACATTAAGATCTCCACTAAGAGTTAAACCAGTAAATGTTGGTGAATTAGTAGTTCCAAGGCCAATGCTTGTTCGTACTGTAGCACCACTTTCAAGTTGAAACGTACCAACACCAGTAGATACAATAAATTGGTTTGCTCCGGTCGCAGTGCCGCTAATATCTGCGATATCTTGCAAAAGTTCGTCTTGTGCTTGAACATCGGTACCAATCTCAAGGTCAAGATCTGCTTTAACTTCGGCTGCAGAACGTCCTTCAACCTTTGTACCGTTAATTCTTAAAAAGTCATTATCGGCTACTGTACTATCAGCTTGCAGAAGATTCGTATCAGAAATACCAACATTTAGTGTTACAACATTTCCTAATGTTACATTATCAAGTTGATTAAGTTCAGCTGCTGAAGCTGTTACCGCTGTACCATTTAAAGAAAATGTTCCAGTAAAATCCTTACTACCGCTAATAGTTTGATTAGTAGTTAGTGTAACATAATTTCCTCCACCAGCAATTGCTGGAATAGATGTTGCATTACCACTACCGTCATCACCGTAACCATAATACAAAGTATTATCTGATTCGTTATATGCTAATTCACCATTCTTCAATGAAGATGGTGCACCGTTAGATCCAGATGATGATCTTCTTTTAATTCTAATTGTATTAGCCATGAAATGTTTCTATTTAAGTTAACTTTTTTCTATTTATATATTTAGAAGTTTCCACCGTCCATAATATTAGTATTAATAAATTTTGATGAGCTTCCATCATATTTTATTAGATCATCATCTCCGACGCTTGTAATTGTTACGTCACTAAGCTGATTTAATCCAGTGTCAGTGAAAGTTTTTGTTCCTTCAATTGTTTGATCTCCTGTTGTTTTTACAACCGTGTTATCAGTTGTCCTAAGGACAGTATCATCAACAGAAATTGTTTTTGGAGAAGCTCCATTATAATTTAGATCTGAAATCCCATCACCATCAGTCAATGCGGCACCTCCACCACCAGAAGAAACTTGTTTAGGTACAATCTTTTTATCAGGATTTACCTGAGCATTGATTGTATTCTGTGTGACTACCTTGGCTCTTATTGACATATTATGATTCTGGGGCAGATGAGTCGAAAGTGACTCCAGGTGTTACATCAATCTGACCCTCTAGAATTCTTGTTACAATGGCTGGACTATCGGGCGATACAATGATTACATCATAAACATAACGGCCTGGTTTCAAACCTGCAGTTTGTGACGCGTTTAAGAAAATACTTACTGTAGAAGATTCAGAATCTATATTAGTTGAAAATGTCGCCTTTGTTGTACCATCATACGACTTAGCAACAGTTCCGGCTGCAGTATAATTCGTCAAATTAAGATCAGTCGAATCTGAAAGGTCGATTGAAGTATTAAAGTTTGATCCTTGATCAATAAATATGTTTGAATACGTTGCCATATAATTATCCGCGGATGTGGTTTTCTATTTCGTATTGAGCTTCATCGGGGCTTTTTGCATCAACTGAAGTATTGGTAGAATTTGAAAGTGTAAACCACGGTAGCTTAGTAATTGTTTTTGTTGATCCAGTAATACCGATTCTCATATCCGGTGAGAATCCTGTTACAACATAATCTTGAAAGTCATAATTAGTAGCTGAAGATGAAATTGTTGTCTGTGGTAAAACGATGTGAATTTCATTTTCATAATTTGTAATAACAGATCCAAAGATTTTACTATTTTCCCAATCAATAACAATTGTTCCGTTACTCATTTCTTCACTGCCGCCAGCTCCGTCCCAATTCCATCGTGCTCTAATAATCGTTTTTTCTACATTGGAAGCAAACGTCATTGGAAGAATGTCTGACCAGTCTAATGATGATGGATCACTTGTACTATCACTATCATATATTCCTGCGGCCGTAAACTTGGGCTCTGGTGACAGAATACTAGTAGAAGTAACACAACCCGCGATCTCATCAGCTGATTGATTTCCAGTTGTAGATCGATCAACATTCGCAGAAATTATTCTATATGTTTTAGAGAGCTTAATGCTATCAACGTATGCTTTAATACTTTGTTGTGTAGCCAATGCAGTCGCACTATTACTTGAAAAGGTATCTTCATCAAGAATAGAAACCTCACTCACATCTGCAGAAGAACCAGATATATTTCCTAATACCTTTAAATTTGCTATTTGTTCAAGCTTTCCTAGAACAACAGCATTATCATCGATATCACCAGAATCGACTTCTGCTTGAAGAGCTGTAATTTTCTGAATAATACCATTGGTCTTTTTACGCCAATCGTTTAAATTATCACTAAGCTCTACACCACCAGCTGGTGAATCAAAGGTATCGAAATTTGTTGAGTCCATTGCCATAATTACTATTTATCTAATATTAATTTGTTAACTAATTGTTTCAGCTCTTCTATTTCAGACATTAATGATTTAATTTCTTTACTTTGGGATTGCTGATTTTTAATATTTTTCTTTGCCACCATTCTTGCATTATAACCTGCTCGGTCTTTGTTAATAATTATACCGGGAGATTTTCTAACATATTTTTTATCCATTATAACGATGCAATAATTCTAAGGTTTTTAATTTCAGGAACAAATGCTCGGTTTGAAGACTTAAACAAAATCTTAATAGCAACTTGATCAAATTCTTCATCTACTGAACCTTCGTAATGTACTTCACCAAATTGATAGTTTGAACTTATTGGAACTTCGCTGTTTGTTTCAATCTTAGTCCATGGAATAGCATTGAAAGAATTATCAGAAGTTCTATTACCAAATCTAGCATAAACTTC
>Ga0209929_1000129_pt1 | contig 28039 bp, 11 predicted proteins | sample SalPon2_C_H2O_MG_2_FD_185731 | JGI IMG/M metagenome (GOLD analysis project Ga0209929, IMG submission 185731) | Salt pond water microbial communities from South San Francisco under conditions of wetland restoration - Salt Pond MetaG SF2_C_H2O_MG... ... | reverse complement strand
CTGCAAGTTCATTTCCATCTGAACCTACACCAAAGTAGAGTCGATCTCCACCATTGCCACCACCACCAAACGATGGATCGGATAGATAAGAATATGCAAGTTCTCCCGATCTTAACGAGGTTGGCACACCATCTGTGGGAGATCTTCGAATAAGAATAAGACCCCGATCAGAGTCTCTCTCGTACACTTTACCGTCAATCTTATTCGCTTCTAGGGGACGATTGACAAGTATACCATCACTATCGGCAATAAGGATATCCCCATCTTGAATGTTGCTGGTAGTGATACCTACAACATCGTTGAGAAGGACAGAGTTGGACACCAAGACATTTCGTGTTGGAACACCAACAACGACTTTCAATACCTTGGTGTAATCTCCTACAATAACTTTGTAGTCGGGAGATCCAACAGTTATCTTATCGACGCGATAATTCGCCACTGTTCAGTCCTACGTGACCGATGGAGTAACAGTAATGAGACCCTGTAAGACTCTCTCGATGGTAGTAGATCCATCACTGTCAAGAGAGACTTCTACATCATAGACGTATCGTTTTTTAGGATTCAAAAGAGCAGTTTGTGCGTTGGTCAAAGATAAATTCAGAATACCATCAGTTGCGGGAGACGCAACCGCTGCAGTAAACGATATCTTATCGTCACTATCTGCGTCATAACTGGTCGCCATTCTTGCAGCGGCCTGATATCCCGTAAGGTCTTTCTTTGAATTATCCTTGTTGACGAGATAGATGTCGATTGCGACATCTGTACCCTGATCGATAGTGAGATCTTCGTAATGTGCCATGAGATAGTTCCATAAAAGTGTTATGGTTCTATTTATATATTATTCAGCACGAATATCTTCAATTACCCAATCTTGTATTCCAGATGACATCTCAGAACGATCCATAACAAATGCAACGGTCATTCGCAGACCAGTTTGACTCGTATTCCTTGCAGTGTGATATACGATCTTATCAACTCCATCATGATATGCACCAAAGTATCCTGCTTTACATTGCCACCCTTTCACATCTGGTATAGTGACCATTTCTTTCTTCACTGGATCATAGTGTCTCCAGTAACCGTCACCGGTTTCACTGTATGTGAAGATAAAATTATACGCAGAGGCATTTGCATTATTATGCCATGCAATAAAACCACCCGGCGGGTAGATACTAAACAATGCGTTCTTTTTCAGATTGAGTTGTGTTTGAATCTTTTCATAAAATTTAAATATGCGTTGTGCCGCTTCATCTGCGACATGACCGGCATCTTTATGAAAGTTCATTCCATTACTTCCGAACGAGTATGCAGCAAACCTTTCAGGATAACCATCATGAGTAGTTCCCATGTTTCGTATCTTTTCAAAGTATGCATTGCTCGTATAATAATCTGCACTTTCTTTGTTATAGACTTTCTGACCATTCATGTGAACAGATTTGTAATGATCGTCTTCGAGTAACCAGAGAGTATCGTTGAGAATTTCAACTGCATAATCGTTTAATGGAATGTCTTTCATTATCATCTAATACACCCCTTGCTTCGCACTTGCTGAAGAATAGTGTCGTATAACAACTGGTTCTTTGTTGTGTTGAAGGTGTGCTTTATACTTTGAATAATAATTCCATCGTGCATCATCTTCCATAATACCAACTTTTAGTTCTTGGTATTTTGGTTCCTTGTTGACCAACCACCACAACGAAAACTGATCCCATCTTTTAAAAGACGGAGGATAATTGTGTAAATCTTCGTTTCCATTCTCATCTTTTGGCCACCATCGACCAGAATATTGTTCGACAGTAAGATCAAACCAATCGTGCATAAAGTCACGTACCAGTTCGTTTCTCATGTCATAGAGACACACACCCCCACACAATTCAAATCCACCTCTTGAACCATCGGGTTTTGTAGCGCCAGGAAAAAAGACTTCGGCATAACAATAGTGGCGTTCGGGTGGAAGTCCCGTGAATAGTATATCATGTCCGTTAAATAAGTCAAATACTTTTGCGATATCTTCATGTTCACATTCGGTATCTGCGTCAATGTAGAATGTTAAATCGTATGGTGATCTTGCCATACCCCATATCTTTGCACGTTTATGATCATCACATAAAATAATTTGATCAGCAACAGATCGTCCACGTTCGTCTAGAAATCTCTCTTCGGTCACTAGACAGAACTTTGCTTCGGGATAAAAATCTTGTACTGACTCGATTAGATTGAGTGCAGACAAATAAAAGAATTTTTTCCTTGACGCGACAACGACAAATCCCTTTGTTGGTTCACTCACTCTTATCATCCTCTTTAAATATACCATTCTCCATACCAATGAGCAACGTTGCGTAGGCATTCATTTCTATTTCATTTTGTGCTCGCCGCAGTTTGGTTCGGAGTTTCTTGTTCGTACTATCACGGATTTCGGGAATTTCGAATGCTTGAAGTTTCAACGCGAAAAGTTTCTCCAACATCTGAGTCTTCTGCTGTTGTTCCTTTTTGATTGCACCCGTTTTTTGTTCCATCGCTTTTCTTTTGCGACGTTCTGTGGTATTATCATCGATTCTCTTTTGACCAACCACCGATACCACTTCTTTATATTGAGGGCATAGAGAACGATCCGGAAGCAATCTAGAGAAGTTAATGATCTCCTTTCGTTGTTTTCCGCCAGGTTCATCATGCATTCGTATACATTTTAAAACCGAACGGTCGTCGATACCGTCTTCCCAGTAGGCATTATCTAAAATTTTATAACTCATTAAGCAGTCCTTACATATAATGTGTATGTTTCAATAGTGGTAGGTGCATCCAACAACTTACCACCTTGACCATAGGTCAGTTCACCGACGTAGTTTCCTACATACGTCTCTTCAATGTCCTCACCCTGATATTCGGCTTGGTATACTACGGTATATATATCTTCCGTATATGATGATGCATAATCGCCTTCAAATGTGTTACCAGTAAAGTTACCGATGTAGAAATCATCAAAACTTTGTCCATCATAATTCTCTAAATCTATCGCTTCATATCTACCAGAATATGGTACGAAATCTGTATTATACGCGCCTTCGTACTCATTGTCAATAAAATCCGAAGAATAATTTTGTACATATGCATCACCGGAGTAATCACCAGAGTATTCTCCCGCATATTGAGATTCATAATCTGGATTATAGTCACCGATAAAGTTTCCAAGATATGCCTGTTCATAATCGGAAGCATAATCACCGGTATACGTTGACGTATAGAGTCCAACGTAATCCCCAGTGTATTCACTAGTGTACGATGCCTCGTATTCAGAAGTGTATGCACTTGTGTAATCACTCTGATACTCACCCGTGTAAGCAGATCCGTAATCGCCGGTGTATGTTCCTTCATAATCAGATTCGTAATTACCTGTGTAAACTACGGTATAATCTGTTTCATACTCTGACGCATATATTGAACTGTAAGGTTCCTCAAGAACACCCTCATACTCACCGGTATAAGGTTCTTCTTCTTGGCGACCATATTCACCAATATAGTCCGCAGAATATATGCCTTCATAATCTCCAGTATAGAGTTCTTCTTCTATACCAGTGTAGTTTCCGGTATAAAACTCTTCAGTAACACCCGCATAGATTCCTGTGTAATCAGAGGCATATACTCCAGTGTAATCGCCCGTATAGGGTTCAACAATGTCCCCCTCATATTCACCGACATACAAACCAACGTAGTCGCCTTCGTAATCTCCTTCATACGGTTGTTCTACAACACCTTCGTATTGTCCCTCATATTCACCAACGTAAACACCTTCATAATCTCCAGTATAAGGTTCTTCAAGAACACCCGTATATTCACCAACGTACAATTCGGAATCGTCGCCAGTATAATTTCCTTCATAGGGTTCTGTCACAACACCCTGATAGATTCCGATGTACAACTCTTCATTTTCACCAATGTAGTTTCCGGCATAATCTTCAGGATCGGTTCTTTCATAATCACCCGTATAGTCACTTGCATAGACTCCGGTATAGTCGCCCACATATAGTTCATCGTCGGTGCGTTCATAGTCGCCCGTATAGTTTTCTACAGCAACACCTTCGTAATTACCAGTATAATCTTCGGGATCTGTTCTTTCATAGTCTCCGGTGTAATCTTCGGGATCTATGCGTGAGTAATCTCCGGTATAAACACTTGCGTAAACACCAGTATAATCACCCACATACAATTCGTCATCCGTGCGTTCATAGTCACCGATGTAGATTGCATTGTAGTCGCCTTCGTAATCGCCTGTATAATCTTCGGGATCGATTCGTGAATAATCCCCAGCATACTCTTCTGGATCAATGCGTGAGTAGTCGCCCGTGTAATCTTCGGGATCGATACGTGAGTAGTCACCGACGTAAAGTTCGGGGTCTATGCGACCATAGTCACCAACATATTCTCCAACATAGATGCCTTCATAAGCACCGGTGTAGAGTTCGTCATCTGTACGTTCGTATTCACCGGCATACAATCCAATGTAAACGCCTTCGTAGTCACCGGTGTATGTTTCGGGGTCTTCGCGTCCATAATCACCGACGTAAAGTTCTTGATCGTCTCTAGAATATTCCCCAACATAAATTGCGTTATAGTCGCCTTCGTAATTACCTGTGTAGGGTTCATCATCGATACGACCATAGTCACCAATGTAAAGACCAACGTACTCACCTTCATATTCACCGGTATATGTTTCTGGATCACTTCGTTCATAATCGCCAACGTAAATGGCATTGTAGTCGCCTTCGTAATTACCAGTGTAGTTCGAAGCGTAAAGTCCTGCATAATCACCCGTATAAGGTTCAGGATCGGTTCTTTCATAATCACCGATGTATATCGCATCGTAATTACCTTCATATTCACCAACATAAAGTTCCGGATCAATACGACCATAGTCACCGGTATACGTTCCTACGTAATTGCCTTCATAATCACCGGTGTAATTTGCAATGTACTCACCTTCGTATTCTCCAGTATAGTTTTCGGGATCTATTCGGCCATAGTCACCCGTATATGTTTCATCATCATCACCAGTGTAATTACCGGTATAAGGTTGCAAAGGTTCACCAGTGTATTGACCTTCATAAGGTTCTGCAAGAGCACCGGTGTACTGACCTTCATAAATCGCATTGTAGTCACCTTCGTAATCCCCTGCATAGATGGCGTTATAGTCTCCTTCATAGTTTCCGGTGTAGTCTTCCGAATCAATGCGTCCATAATCACCGGTATAAGGTTGGACATCGTCACCCGTATAGTTTCCAGTGTACGGTTGTAATGGTTCGCCAGTGTATTCACCGGTGTATGGTTCTTCCAGAGTACCCGTGTATTCGCCAACATAGATTGCGTTATAGTCACCCTCATAATTTCCTACGTAATTTGCAGCGTAGTCACCTTCATAGTTTCCTGTATACAACTCATCATCGATACGACCATAGTCACCGACATATAACTGGTCATCATCACCAGTGTAATCGCCACTGTAGGTTTCAGTTGGAACACCTGTATATTCACCGGTGTATGGTTCTTCCAGAGTACCCGTGTATTCACCCACGTAAATAGCGTTATAATCACCTTCGTAATTACCAGTGTACTGTCCAGCATAGTTTCCTTCATATGCACCAGTATATGGTTCGTCGTCAATTCGTCCATAATCGCCAGTGTAGGGTTGTGTTGCAACGCCTGTATAGTTTCCAGTATAGGGTTGCAGTGGTTCACCAGTATATTGACCTTCATAAGGTTCTGCTACCTGACCAGTGTACTGACCTTCATAAATTGCGTTATAGTCACCTTCATACTGACCTTCATAAATGGCATTGTAGTCACCTTCGTATTCACCAACATAAAGTTCGGGGTCGATGCGTCCATAGTCTCCAGTGTATGGTTCGACATCATCACCAGTGTAATTACCGGTATAGGGTTGTAATGGCACACCAGTGTATTCACCGGTATATGGTTGTTCTATCTGACCAGTATACTGACCTTCATAAATGGCATTGTAATCACCTTCGTAATCACCGGTAAAGATTGAAACATAAATGCCTTCATAATCACCGGTATAGTCTTCAGGATCAATTCGACCATAGTCACCAGTATAAGGTTGGGTTGCAACGCCTGTATAGTTTCCGGTGTAGGGTTCAATTGGTACTCCCGTGTATTGACCGGTATAAGGTTCAACCGGAACACCCGTATACTCACCTTGATAAATTGCGTTATAGTCACCCTCATAGTTTCCTACATAATTTGCAGCGTAGTCACCTTCATAATTACCAAGATAGTTCTGATCTTCGGTACGACCATAGTCCCCTACAAAGTCATCAACGACATACACACCATCTTCAAGATCAGCCATCCAACCTAACAAAGGTTCTTCATCATTTGAAACATCATTAACAACAATGTAAAATGGTTGTGTACCTACCCATCTCCACAATGTATCTGCGTTGAAGTTTGCGGCGGCACCAGATATAATTGAACCTTGTGATCCAAATCCAGTTGTGCCATCACGGAAAATATAGGTAGGACTAGATTCAGAACCGGTTGCAAAGAATTCTTCTTGTTGTACCCATGCGGAACCATTCCAACTCTCTACTCGAACATAACCCGTGTTTGGTATTACAAGTGCGAAGTCACTAAGTTCCTGACCCCATGAGTAATGGTTTGACAGGTATTTTTCGGGCAGACCGTGGTTCGCATCACCACCCGAACCATCTGCAATTTCCATGTTAAAGTGTCTTAGTGTCGAATCCGATGTCCAGTATGTGTTGGTCTGGTTAACAGTGCCGCCATTTTCATCACGAGAAAATGCACTTCTTCTACGGTAGACTTTTTCGTTAGGGTCTGCTAAGGGTGGTACGATAAATTTATCACCAGTGATGCCTGTGACTGACGATACTATGTCAACGTCCGATGTCCAATAATGATAATTACCTGTGTAATTTCCGATAAAATATGACACTACCTGACCACCAGGCAGACTGACTGTGTCGGTGGGTGTTCCACCAATGCCACCAGTACCACCAGCATTTTCGTAGATGTTTACTGTACCCGCATCTTGTGAATAGAAAAACAGTGTATAATCGTATCGGTTTTGATATGTACCAAATGCACGACCATGCACCGCAGTTGGGACTACCAAATGGTTATTAGCCTGATCAAATAGGTGGAACGGTAATCCATTTGAATTGATCAAATCCCCCGCAGTAACCGAAAATGTACCACTTTGTGGGCCTGAAGTTGGGCCTATTACCGATGACCCATTTATAAAGATCTGAGTACCACTGTACACCACAGAGTAGTTGATGGTTCCATTCTCCATCGCAACCCAATGCGATAGACCAGAGTTTCTTGAAATAACGACATCGTTGGGGTCACCAAGATAAGAATCGCCAGCAGAAACAAACGTGTCACCACCTAAACCAGTGAACTCCGCAGCAAATCCTTCTGCATCTGCTCGTGTGTAATTACCTGTATATGGTTCGGGATCTGTACGTTCGTAATCGCCCACGTAAATAGCGTTGTAATCACCTTCGTAATTACCCACATAATTTGCAGCATAGTTACCTTCATAGTTTCCGGTATAATCTACTGCGTATGAACCCTCATAGTTTCCTTCAAAGAGTGAGGCATAATCCCCCTCATAATCACCAGTATACGGTACCAGATAGTTGCCTGTATAGTTACCCGTAAATGGTCGGACATAGTCGCCGGTATAGTTTCCAGTAAATGGTCTTACATAGTCGCCAGTGTAGTTACCGGTAAATGGTCGTTCGTATGAACCTTCGTAGTTTCCTTCATAAGGAACAAGGTAATTACCCGTATAGTTTCCTGTGAACGGTCTTAGATAATCACCGGTATAATTGCCAGTAAATGGACGAACATAATCACCAGTGTAGTTACCCGTAAATGGACGAACATAATCACCAGTGTAGTTACCGGTAAATGGTCGTTCGTATGAACCTTCATATTCACCGGTATATGGATCAATGTAATTACCGGTATAGTTTCCAGTGAAGGGTCTTACATAGTCGCCAGTATAGTTACCCGTGAACGGACGAACATAGTCGCCAGTATAGTCGCCCGTAAATTGATCAATGTAGTCACCAGTGTAGTTACCGGTAAATGGATCAATGTAATTACCGGTGTAGTTGCCAGTAAATGGATCAATGTAATCACCGGTGTAGTTTCCAGTGAACGGACGAACATAGTCGCCTGTATAGTTGCCTGTAAATGGTCGGACATAGTCACCGGTATAGTTTCCGGTAAATGGACGGATATAATCGCCAGTGTAGTTACCGGTAAATGGATCAATGTAATTACCGGTATAGTTTCCAGTAAATTGATCAATGTAGTCACCAGTGTAGTTACCAGTGAATGGTCTTAAATAATCTCCAGTGTAGTTGCCTGTAAATGGTCGGACATAATCACCGGTATAGTTTCCGGTGAACGGTCTCAGATAATTACCAGTATAGTCGCCCGTAAATTGATCAATGTAGTCACCAGTGTAGTTACCGGTAAATGGATCAATGTAATTACCGGTGTAGTTGCCAGTAAATGGGCGAACATAATCACCGGTGTAGTTGCCAGTAAATGGGCGAACATAATCACCAGTATAATCACCGGTGAAGGGTCGAACATAATCACCAGTGTAGTTACCAGTGAACGGTCTGACATAATCGCCAGTATAATCACCGGTAAAGGGGCGGATATAATCACCAGTGTAATTACCTGTGAATGGTCTTACATAGTCACCTGTGTAGTTTCCAGTGAATGGGCGAACGTAGTCACCTGTGTAGTTTCCGGTAAAGGGTCTTAGATAGTCACCGGTATAATTACCAGTGAATGGTCTGACATAATCACCAGTATAATCACCGGTGAAGGGTCGAACATAATCACCAGTGTAGTTACCAGTGAACGGTCTGACATAATCGCCAGTATAATCACCGGTGAAGGGTCGAACATAGTCCCCAGTGTAGTTCCCAGTAAACGGAGTTGCAACGTCTCCTGTATAATCACCGGTATATGATGTAGCAATTTGACCAGTATAATCTGCTATGTATGGTGTTCCGGAGGTTCTAACAAAAGTACCTGTATACGTAGCAAGACCATATACTACAGCTGGGCCCGTGTAAGGAACAGAAGGCCCAGTATAAGGAAATAAGTTTGTAGGTGCGCCAGAAAATCCACCAACGAATGTTTCGGTGTAAGGTGATTCGCTACCACCCTCAAAAGTTTCAGCACCAATAAAGAGACTACCGCTTCGTTTTACTGAATAATAAACGGTGGTAAATAACGTTGATTGAAATGTTCCTCTTGTCCAAAGGTTTCCGTGAATGGTTTGGGAACTTTGTCCGATGTCGGTAAAAGTGCCTTGAATCTGCGCTTCCCAATTGACTGAGATCGTCGCACCGAAATCGGCCCAATAAGTGACAAATGCTGCGTATTGAAACCCAGTATCTACCGAAGGCCCAGTATAAAATTCTTCATTGGCAATGAAAGAAGCACCCGTGTTTGGCGCATAGTATGTTTCAAGAACAGCTCCTGAATATGGTGCTTCCCCACCTCCTCCGGTGTACGTAGCACCATCATAATCACCAGAATAAACAACGTCACCTGAGAAACTTTCCTCGGCAAAGTTTGTGGTTACATAAGCACTGACAAAGTCTTGTTCCGCGAAGACGCCAGGGTCATAGTCCCAAGTGTTCCAACCAAACAAAGCCTCTTCATCGTCACTCGTATCATTGACACGAAGGAAGAAGTCTTTATCACCAATCCATCTCCACAAGGTTCGAGTACTAAAGTTTGCGGAACTACCCGATGGTGATGTTGTGGTGGTTCCTGCATTGACACCCCACCCACTTGTACCATTTCGTTTAAACTGTACAGCAACGGTATTTCCCTGAGTTCTTGGTGTTTGATTTGGATTGTTTACAATGAAGGTTTCGTGTGTTTCCCACGACGATCCATTCCAACTCTGAACCATGATCCATTTGGTTGTAGTTGGTGCGACAATTACAATATCCGATAAGGTGTTACCCCAGATATAGTTTCTTGAGGTATAACCCAATGGCATACCTTGTTCAGCGTCACCACCCGACCCATCTCCAATTGATATAGACGATGTTTTTGAACCTGCAGCTGCACCTGCAATATAATATTCATTTACAGTTAATGGTGTACCATTAAATGATGTTGTAGAAAAATCATGACGGTTATGATAAACAACATCATCCATTGGCATCAAAACTACTCGATCCTGACCGTTATTTGCACGTGCAGTAGCAACAAATTCTACGCCACTTTGTCCTTCAAAGTAATACCATTGTGATAAAGACGCCATTGTATATTCAACGACACCGCCTGGGTCTAACGTAATGGTATCAATTGCTGTTCCACCAACACCACCACTACCACGGTAAACGTTTATGGTACCACTTTGTTTTGAATAGAAATAACAAATCGCCGCAGTTCCGCGAGTGTTGTAGTGTGCCACCAAGTCAGATCGTAATGAATAAGGAACAACCGCGTGATGTCTGCCTTCCGCCATGAAATGCACGGGGTTCCAAGAGCCAGCGTCGGGAATAGAAGAAGTCGCTCTACCAGTTATTATATCACCTTGAGAGAAGTTACTACTAGAAATTGTTCCACTATTTGGCGATGATCCTGCCGAAGCTAGAAGTGTTGATGAACCATTTCTTGTCCATTTAAATACCGCCGAGTTTGGGGTACCTGTCCATCGAATATTGAAAGAACCTCCATCATCAGGTTCCATGACAATCCAATCCGACACAGCGTGATCACGTGTTCGGGTGTAAGGGCCGACATATTCAGTTAATGGCGTTTCATCAATATACAAAGAACCGGAACCTGAGCCGGTCGGAACAGTAGAGTTCGATACAAAATCTTCACTGTCGATACGTGTAAAGTTACCAGTAAATGGTGTGGTGTCAACCGTTTCAGTATCACCCGTATAGGTTTCTGCTTGATTCTCATTGATGAATTCACCGGTATAATTCTCAGTTACCGAATCAAGGTAGTTACCGGTATATGTTTCTGTAAGATTCTCATTAACATAATTACCAGTGTAGGTTTCTGCTTGGTTTTCATTAATGAACTCACCAGTATATGATTCAGTCAATGCCTGATTAATGTAGTTACCGGTATAAATTTCTGCTTGGTTTTCGTTAATGAATTCACCAGTGTAGGTCTCAGTTACCGAATCAAGGTAGTTACCAGTGTAGGTTTCTGCTTGGTTCTCATTGATAAACTCACCAGTGTAATTCTCAGTTACCGAATCAAGGTAGTTACCGGTATATGTTTCGGCTTGGTTCTCGTTAATAAATTCGCCAGTATAGTTTTCCGTTACCGAATCAAGGTAGTTACCGGTATATGTTTCGGCTTGGTTTTCGTTAATGAATTCACCAGTATATGATTCGGTCAATGCCTGATTGAGATAATCTCCGGTGTATGTTTCAGTTTGATTTTCATTGATAAATTCACCGGTATAGTTTTCCGTTATTGCCTGATTGACATAATCACCGGTGTAGGTTTCTGCTTGATTCTCATTGATGAATTCACCAGTATATGTTTCGGTTATTGCCTGATTAATGTAGTTACCAGTGTAAGTTTCTGCTTGGTTTTCATTGATAAATTCACCGGTATAGTTTTCCGTTATTGCCTGATTGACATAATCACCGGTGTAGGTTTCTGCTTGATTCTCATTAATGAACTCACCGGTGTAATTCTCTGCTTGGTTTTCGTTAATGAATTCACCGGTATAAGACTCTTGCTGGTTTTCGTTAATAAACTCACCAGTGTAAGTCTCAGTTAAGTCCTGATTGACATAATTACCCGTGTACGTTTCGGTCAACGCTTGGTTGACATAATCCCCAACATATGTTTCTTCTTGGTTTTCATTAATAAATTCACCGGTGTACGACTCTTGTTGGTTCTCGTTAATGAATTCACCGGTATAAGACTCCGTAAGATTCTCATTGATAAATTCACCGGTATAGTTTTCCGTTATTGCCTGATTGAGATAATCACCGGTGTATACTTGAGCATCTTCACCGATATAATTACCGGCATATGTTTCTTCTTGGTTTTCATTAATAAACTCACCGGTATATGTTTCAGTTTGATTTTCATTAATAAACTCACCAGTGTAAGTCTCAGTTAAGTCCTGATTAACATAATTACCTACGTAGGTTTCAGTCAACGCTTGGTTGACATAATCACCGGTGTACAGTTGAAGGTCTTCACCACCATAATTTCCAGTATACGTCTCAGTGAGATTTTCATTAATAAACTCACCGGTATAGGTCTCTTGTTGGTTTTCGTTGATGAACTCGCCGGTATAGGTCTCAGTTAAGGCCTGATTGATGTAGTCTCCGGTGTATACCTGTTGTTGAACACCAGTATAGTTTCCGGTGTAGGGTTCATCAGCAATACCACCGTAGTTTCCAACATAGTTCTGTAAATCATCACCAGTATAATCACCGGTGTATGTCTGAAGTGCCTCACCCGTATAGTTACCCGTATAAGGTTCAACAGGAACACCTGTATATTCACCCGTGTAATTAGATGTTACTGTTCCTGTATATGAACCAACATAATATACAACCGTTGTTCGTTCAAAATCTCCAGTATATGGTTCGGCAATATTACCTGCATATTGTCCTTCATAATTTTCAAGATCATCACCAGTATAATTTCCAGTGTATGTCTGAAGCGCCTCGCCAGTATAGTTGCCGGTATAATCTTCGGGATCTGTTCTTTCATAATCACCGGTGTATGGTTCATTGTCAATCCCTTCATAATCACCGGAATAGATGGCGTTGTAGTCGCCTTCATAATCACCGGTGTATGGTTGTGCTACCTGACCAGTATATTCACCAACGTATAATTGTTCTGCAACACCAACATAATCTCCAGTGAACGGATCAACGTCGACACCCGTATAGTTGCCAGTATACTCCTCATCGTCGACACGTCCGTAATTACCGACATAAAGTTCAGGATCTATACGTTCATAGTCACCTGTATAAATGGCGTTATAGTCACCTTCATACTCACCGGTATATGGTTGTGCAATTGCACCAGAGTATTCACCGGTATACGGTTGAACATCATCACCTGTATAGTTTCCAGTATAAGGTTGTGCAGCGACTCCTGTATAGTTGCCGGTGTACTCTTCGTCGTCAATACGTCCATAATCACCAATGTAAAGTTCGTCTTCGGTACGTTCGTAATTGCCTTCATATATGGCGTTATAGTCACCTTCATAATCACCCGTGTATGGTTGTTCAACCACACCAGTATATTGACCTTCATAAGGTTGGAGATCGTCACCAGTATAATCACCAGTGTATGTCTGCAACGCTTCACCAGTATAATTTCCAGTGTAATCTTCGGGATCGATTCGCCCATAATCGCCAGTGTAATCTTCAGGATCTATACGAGTATAGTCACCGGTATATTGTCCAACATAATTGCCTTCGTACTGACCAAGATAAGGTTGTTCAACCACACCAGTGTACTGACCTTCATAAGGTTGAAGGTCGTCGCCAGTATAGTTACCCGTATATGTCTGTAACGCCTCGCCGGTGTAATTACCAGTGTAATCTTCGGGATCTATTCGACCATAGTCTCCGGTGTAATCTTCGGGATCTATACGCTCGTAATTGCCTTCATATATGGCGTTATAGTCACCTTCGTATTCGCCTATGTAAGCTTGTTCTAGAACACCCGTGTATTCGCCAACATATAATTGGAGATCTTCTCCGGTGTAATTCCCAGTATAAGGTTGTACAGCAACACCCGTATAGTTTCCGGTATACTCCTCATCATCAATACGACCGTAGTCCCCGATATACAGTTCGTCTTCGGTTCTTTCGTAATTACCGACGTAGATGGCGTTATAGTCACCTTCATACTGACCAGTATATGGTTGTTCTAAGACACCAGTGTATTCACCGACATATAACTGTGCGTCATCACCCGTATAGTTTCCGGTGTATATCTGTTCTTCTATACCAGTATAATCACCTGAATAAGATTGTTCTAGAACACCCGTATATTCGCCAGTGTAGGGTTCAACGTCGTCACCAGTATAATCTCCAGTATACGGTTCGGTAGGAACGCCCGTGTATTCACCCACATAGAGTTGTTCTGCGTCTCCTTCGTACTCACCCGTATAAACTTCTTCAGCAACACCCGTATAGTTGCCAGTATAAGGTTCAACGGGAACACCTGTATATTCACCGGTATAAAGTTCCGTATCATCACCAGTGTAATTGCCTTGATAGGGTTCTTCCAGAGTACCTGTGTACTGACCTTCATAGAGTTGGAGATCGTCACCGGTGTAGTTTCCGGTATAATCTTCTGATAAGATTCCAGTATACTCACCCGTATAAGGTTCTGCAAGTTCACCAGAATACTCACCGGTGTAGAGTTCCTCTTCTATGCCGGTATAATTGCCTTGATAATCTTCAATGGGTTCACCGGTATATTGTCCTTCATAGGGTTCAAGGTCATCACCAGTGTAGTCACCAAGATAGGGTTCTTCTATCGTACCAGTATACTCTCCGGTGTAGGGTTCTTCTAGCGTACCAGAATATTCACCCGTATAGAATTCTTCTAGTGTACCAGAATACTCACCGATGTAGGGTTCGACCAATGTGCCTTCGTATTCACCCGTGTAAGTTTCCTCATCAACACCAGTATAGTTACCAGTGTAGGGTTCTTCTAGCACACCCGTATATTGTCCCTCATAGGGTTCGAGGTTTATGCCTTCATAGTCACCAGTGTATGGTTCTTCGTTAACACCCGAATACTCGCCCGTATAGAACTCTTCGAGAACACCCGTATATTCACCGGTATAAAGTCCTTCGTAGACACCTGTATATTCACCGGTATATGGTTCCTCTAACACACCAGTGTATTGACCTTCATAAGGTTCGAGGTTTATGCCTTCATAGTCACCTGTATAAGTCTCTTCGAGAACACCTGTATATTCTCCAGTGTAGAGACTTTCGTAATCGCCTTCATAATTACCAGTGTAAGGTTCTGGATCATCACGACCATATTCACCTTCGTATAAACCAATGTATTCGCCTTCATACTCACCCGTGTAATCTTCAGAATCAATTCGTGAGTAATCCCCAGTGTAGATCTGTTCTTCTATACCGGTGTAATCGCCAAGGTAGGGTTCATCATCGATACGACCATAATCACCGACATAGAGTTCAAGTTCGATACCGGCATAATCACCTGAATAATCTTCAGGATCTAGACGATTGTATTCTCCAGAATAGGCTTCTTGTGCAATGCCTTCATAGTCACCTGTATAGGGTTCTGGATCATCTCTTCCATAATTTCCGATAAATTCAGAAGCATAATCACCTTCGTAATCCCCAGCGTAGATCTGTTCTTCTATACCAGTAAAATCACCGGTGTAGGTTTCTGGCACAATACCCGAATATATTCCGGTATAAGGTTCTGAATCATCACGACTATAATCACCGATATAAAGTGACTCATACTCCGATTCATATGCAGTGACATAATTTCCGGTGTAATCTCTTACATAATCCCCAGTATAAATGTCGCCACTGTAGTCACTGGCATATATGGACGTATAATCTTCGGGATAATCTCCCGTATAATCACTCTCATAAGTTGAGGAATATATGGCACCATCGTATGTCGAAGAATAATCACTGAGATAATCACCTGAATAATCAGCAGTATAATCACTTAGATAATCACCAGTGTAGGTCTCTTCGGTATACGGACTTCCATAGTCACCCGTAAACGCAGCACCTTCGTAATCAGACGCATAAATCTCTTCTTCATTTGCACCAACATAGGTTCCAGTATAAAAGAGTTGGAAGTTACCACTGTAAATGTTATCAATGAAGGTCGCTTCATATTCTGCTTGGTATTGTTCTAGGTATTCTGTTGCATAATCGCCAACGTATGTACCTTCAAAGTCACCCGTAAAGATGGCAATAAACTCACCCTGATATTCTCCAACAAACTCAGCAGTATAATCCTGTGCATATTCTTTAACGAACTCTGATTGGTATTCTGGTGTATAGTTACCCGTATAATCAGATTCGTAATCAGCAGGGCCCGTGTAGCCGGGATCATCAAAGAATGTTCTTCGAGTGTCTACCGCAGTTCCACGAGGCACCCATGTACCTGCATCTGTAGGTGCACCCTCTACAGAAGATCTCAATTGGTATGAACCAACCCCACCTTCCCCAATAATCTTTTTAACACGTTCCCCAAAGGTAAACTGCATCTGTGCATCGGTCATGGCACGAAGACCAGCAAAGATGTTGTTCTGTCTAAAAATGGATACCGGATTTACTTGAGATGGCGCAATCCCACTTGTCTTAATCCAAATAGAATAAGAGTTGACAGGTAATCCACCACGAGTATCTTGAAATATATCTTCGAGAAAAACTTCCCACTCAAGGCCCGGCGAGTCGGTTGATAGACGGAATGAACCGGGCAGTTCGTTTGCCACAATCTTTTCGATGAGTCGTGTACACAGAATATCCAATTCTGCATCAGACATCTCTTTAACACCCTTTCCAGAATTTTTTCTCCAATAGACAGGGTTTCTCTTATTCAATCCCGATGTTTGAATAGGAGCATTGTCCGGAGTGTTCTGATAAAGATTTGTGACCACCTCAATTGTGTTTGGTGGACGTGTCTGTTCAACGTTGATCGTCGAATATGTTTGCGTATCTACTGCGGTATTAGTCGAGTTCTGATTGTCAAGTGAGTTTGCTTGGAACGTGAGGTTAAGTGCACCCACATCCGTCAGAGTCAATCGAATAGTTGCATCAAAACTACCAGACAAAGTTGGGTCGACAAAGTCTTGCCAAATTGCTTCGGTGTCATTTACAATTGTCGCAGTTGGTGTTTCTGTTACAGTCGAAGTAAATGTGGCATCACCAGACGTGATAAGAGAATAACCAATTGTTTCGAAACCATTTCCTGTACTAGTCGCAGTACCACTGACATTAATTTCAATGATATCGTCGACATAAAGTGTTTCAGGCAATCCACCACTTGCAAGGGATATCGTATGTGTCGATTGAGTAGGATCTGAACTGATTGTTACTGAAATGGAAGAAGACGCAGTAATTGGATCTGCTTCACCGGCTGCAAAAGAGGTGTCAGTATAACTTCCGATTAGATTGCCACCCGATAAACGAGTGAGTGCCGAACTCTCACTGGAATCCATTTGACCCAGTGCCACCCCCGCCTGAAAGGCGAGATAATCTTCTTCAAGCAATGTGAGTTCTTGCAACTCACCTGCTGACAGATTTTTTAGTGGACGATACGACATTAAATTATGTACTCAAAAAACGTTTCTTCTATTTATGGGTTTTTTGAAGTAGTAATTTCAATGTCTCCTTTATTTCTGATATGTCCGACTCCAAAGAATCAAGGCGTTCTCTGTCTTCTCTTTCTTGGAGTTGTTTTTGTTGTCGTAGTTTTTTCTTTTCACGTGCTTGATGAATAGCGGCACTATTCATATTGAGAATAGCACCGCTTTCCACATCACGTACAAGATCTGGATGACCTTCCACAGGTACATAACGAGACATACTTACCTCAGACTGCTAAATATCGTGTTCTAATTGCTCGGAGCGCAGGCGGTAGTTCCTTGCATCTCATCACATATTTAGTTTGTGCCTTATAGAATGGTTTGAGTGTACCACCCTGACCGCCAGGCAAATGTTCCAGTTTGTTAAATGTCACACCATCATTCACCTTTGGAAGAGTCTTGATGGGTTCTTGTTTAACCCAAGGTTGCACCCAAAGATCTTCGTCCGCACCACAAGTTCGATAGTAGAAATCAACCTCTGCATCTTCTGGTATATTTGCATCTACTCGTGCATCAATTCCCACTGCGGGTTCAATCAACTCCACCGGTTTGGTGATGTGACGTGATGCACCAGTACAACCATAAGGTGACGTTTCTGGAATATCTGCCAAAACATCTGGTGTCACTGCCGGATCGTCAATGGCATATCCGACCGTGATCATTGACGTTCTTTGCAAATCAATGATTGGTGAAACGTAATCATTACCAGATTTCAGATCTACCTTAATCACCAGAGATTTCTCTCCTGCACCTAGTTGTGCAGTTTCGACTGCTGTCGGGAAGATTCCACGAGGTGATGTAAAGTCAATGTTTTGAGCAGGTGTAATTCTCTGATATCGAGAGTCTTTTACATAAGCAGTTTGACTTCCACTTGCTGATTGTGCAGTGGTAAACTTCGCAGATGTATCAACCGATGTCGAACGAGGAATCGCATGTTCTAACTGTAGGTTTGCAACATGGAATACCAGATTTTCGTCTGCTCGGACACCATTACCTGAAGAGTTGCCACCCCGACCTGTTGCAGTTGCACTCGCACCTGAAATGGTAAATCCATATCGATTAACGGATGCAGCAGTAATAGTGTGTGTTGCATTTAACTGTGCAGCAGTAATACCATTAACGTCTGTTGCACCTTCAAGAGTCACTGTATCACCGGTCTTCAATCCATGATTGTCTTGTTTGATAACAACAATACCCGTAGATTCTGTCGTGTAGATATAGTCGTAATCAAGTTCTTTCTTAGGAAGTGCAGCATTCTGCAAAACAACACTACCATTTGTGTTATTAAACTTCGCACGAACCAGACGATACATGAGATCCTGATCCTTTGACTCTTGCCATGTCGTACCATTCTGTGGTAAGAACAGAGAGCCTGGGATTGGTTGTGTAGTTACTGTTCGACCAGTAGAACCCAAGACCGGTTGTTGTGTCTTCGCACTGAAGATTTCGTATTGAGTCGACGCAGACTTGACAACAATTGCATAGTGCCAGTTTGGTTGCAAGAAGATTGGTTCCTCAAATTCGAATGTCGTGGGTCGTCCCTGAACAGTAGACAACACTGGATCAGTACCGATTGCATCTACCTGACTTGGATTCAGGAATACCTGAGAGTCTGGAACGATGATGTCTTCGGATGGTTTTCCATCAACAACTGGACGAACTTCAATCGACACAGGCAAATTACCAGTGTCTTTTGTTCGGAAATATAACTGAATCTTAGTCAGTGTCAGTCCAAATGGATTATCGACATAGAATGTCTGAGCAAGTGGGTTCTCTAAAGTGTTCTGAGGAGCAACCGTACTTGATGCCTGTTGATTCTTATTGACCGTAATGTAATCAGAAAGAACCGACGACATTGAGTTTGTTGATGAGATAACACTTAGATCTGCACCAGTTAAGGGTGTAGTCGAACCACTCCACAATCCAGATTTCTGTGGATCAATTAGATTGATATTACCAGAAGCGATGTTATCCAATCGTTCCTTGATTTCTTTCGCAGTATATGTACGCGCTCTTTTGCTGAGATAAGAATAAGGAACCGTACTGGAGTGATGTCGTAATCCTCTCCAACGAAGGAAATGTAAAGCAAAACCTAAGTTCGAATAGTAGTTGAAACACTTACTACCTGCTTCTTCCCAATCTGGAGTGTCGATATCCAAAAGCATAAACTCACGAACACCTGCACGGAATCGAGGACGAACTGTAAATCCGTTGACAGTCTTACCCTGTTGTAGATACTTCAGTCGTCGACGAATTTCTGGTAATCCATATCGAGAACTTGGAATAAAGAACGAACCGGTAATCTCACCGTTTGCATCTGATACAAGTTCAGATGGCGTATCGGGATGTTGTGTCTGATTACCATAACGGTTACCGATCTCATCGTCACGTTCTGACCAACGAACAAACGCCTCTTCTTTCACCCAATCACTAACATCAATACCATCGAAGAAGGGTGTAAACTTAGTGTTAGGTTTGAGACCAGTTGCCTTGAAGTAGATCTTTCGACTTCTCATCCAAGGGACAAGAGCATAATCAACGTAACGATTACCGAATCGTGCACGAAGTGTGTTAGATGCAACCACACGAGTTACGTGTTTTACTCCACCAGTAAAACGTTGTGCATTTGAATAACTGCTATAATATTTGTCACTCTTATCATTATAGTTTGCACCCGATCTGGCGTATGCGTCTCCACAGTACTGTGTGTCATTTTGTTGATCGTCGGAAGAACGTCCCTGCCAGTTCCACTGCCAGTTATTCCAAAGTTGTGCCTGTTTGTCAGACAACTTGTCACGTCCTTTGATTGCACGATTTGCGGCAGTATAACTTTCTTTCCATTCATCCGAAGATGGAGAAAGTTTGAGTGTACCAATGTTTTGTGTCGATCCGAACGGATTCACTTGTACAGATGTAGAAGCAAGATCTTGATATGCCCATTCTTCTTCATCATAAGTCAAGTAGACCTGATCACCCTTTCGAATAACGCCAGTTGATGTATCGGAATCAAACTTGAGTTTGATGTTTCCTTCAACCGCACAAGGACGAATGATACCTGACTCTGGATCAATAGAAGCACAATGATCTGGGTTCTCTGTGTCAGTTCTACTATGGTCAGTTGCATCATCGACCACAGTACCAACTTCAACACGTTCGTTGCCTGCACTATCATACGACGGAGACAATCGTTGTTGAAGTTCTAGAATCGAGAGTCGAGTATACTCTTCGAGTCGATCTACCTTCGCTTCCAGTTCTGCAATATCTTTCATGGTGTAGTGTGGATGATCAATCTGAGTAAACGATAGATCGTTTTCGTTGATCGTATTTGGATTCATCTGAATCTTGTACAACTCCAACGCATTGTCTGGAGTTGGCTTGAACTGGGGTGTTTGTGACTGTTGACCCATCAACAACTGAACTTCACCGTCTTGAGTAACCAACAGTTTGTCATTACGTGGCAGATAGTATTCTATATCCGCAGTAATGTCGTCACCCACACGAGGTAATTCGTTGAGATATGTACTACTGAATGTACCACCATCGTTGTCATCATTTTCTAGTTTGGTCGAACGGAAGTCAACGAAATTGAATAGATTGACTTCATCACCATTTGCGGTAACGTGTGTTGGAATCTGTGCATATGACAGACCATTGTAAGAAGATGCAGCAAAGAAATCACCTGTAGCACCATGTGAAAGACGTGAGTACTTCACATAGATCTGATTTGGTGCGCTATCATTTGTGTCAAGAATGAGTCTGCCTCGTGTATAGAAATTATCACGTTGACCGTCATCTAGTGTGAAAGCGTTTATCATGTTAATACCAGAGGCATCTGTATTACGTACAGAATCAACATCAAAAATATCAACATGATCTTGAGGGAATTTGTAATATTTGGTACCATCACTCTCAACCAGATTAAGAGTGTTTGTGATATTCTCTACAAGAGTCTTAGATCTCAGAGTTGCTGTTTTCTGAACATAGTAAAGAACTTTAAGTGTCTGACCATTGTAGGCAGTGTCGACATCGATGTCTCCCCCAGTTCCAGTAAACGATACAAAGGAGATTCCGGGCAATGAAACAATCCAATCTTCACGATCAACAAATGTTTCTCCTGCACCCAATTCTGCATCAATGTTTACGGTACCTGAACTAACTGAACCCGCATTGACAAATCGTTGTTCTCTCAGAACAATATCAGTTCCAATTGATGCAACACGAGGACGTGTAGTGGGGAACAACAATGAGTTGCCTTGAGTTTCATAGAGTTTTGCTTTGGTTTCACTTGAATTGATACGAAGTGAATAATAATCAGTCGATGTACCGATCGATCTAACTTGTGAAATATCCTGTCCGGCATCAACCTTTACGTCTGTTACAAATACTTTGTGAGTTGCACCATCCAACAATCCAGCATTGCCTGTGATCTTTTCTACTGCACGAATACGAGCGGTACCGATTCGTGTACCGGATTCGGGATCGGTTCCGACTGTTCCTAGAGTTACTTCTCCAAGGTCTAGAATAGAAGTGCCCTGACCAGAATCAACAAGGAAATAGTTTCCATAATTAATAGGAACAACATCGTTTACCTGAGTATCTGTTGATTGAGGTTTTGGAACAGATAACTTGAGAGGTGATGGATTTTCAACTCGATAACCACCGACATAGGCAGTACCAGCAGATACTACCAAATCAAGTTTATCTGCGTCATCTGGATCATCTTGATAATTGATGATAAATGGATCAACAACATAATCACCCGACTCTTCACTTGTTCGAGTCGCCAAAAGATTGTTGATCTTGTTGTATGCGTCGTCCTCGTCTACCTTTTCAACAATAGTAGAGTTTTCGATATTTGAAAGGAATAAGAACGTATCGTCTGAAGTAGTGTCCGCCTTGTCAACCAAAGTCAGTGTGATTCGATATCGATCTGCGCCTGGCGAAGCGGTATTAGTTACACCCCCAGTATTGTCGTACAATGAAGTATCGTCATTGACAGTTACAACTTCTTGAACAACCTTAAATCCGACTGCACCGGTGAATGATTGATCATAAGGGTTGAGGATCAATGACTGACGGGATGCGTTTACAAAACGACCAAGGACAAAGAAGTCTCCGGTTTCTACATCTATTTTTACGCCCCGTCCCGAAGCATTTACATTTTCGGTTGTCAGTTCATAACCACCACCCGATTGATCTAGAAGAGTGACATCATCACCAAATCTGGCGGGAGTGCTCGCAATGACCTGATCACCCGCATCGATGTATTGAACATAAAGAGTATCACGAGTAAAACCAGTCGTAGTATTTTTTGGTCGGACTTCAAGAACACGTGCTTCAATTAGAGTGTTCGGGTCACGGAATACTGTACCAACAGGTATATCCTCAAATCCCCCACCTGCATTTGTGGATGCAATCTTAACATATTCATAAGATGAATTGATTGACATACCGCCCGATGAAACAGCTGCACCCTCCTTAAAGATGTTACGACCAAGTCGTCCCAACTCTTTATAGATGAGTGTCTGAAGTTGTGTCAGTTCACGTGCTTGTAGTGCACGTCCACTGTTGAACAGGATTTGATGAAAATGCTTATCCTGATCAAAATCATCATCGTATGTACCCTGTAAGGTTGCGGATGTGAATGTAGTTGCCATATTTTACCCTTCTTGTCCTAGATCAATGACAATTTTAATGTCTTCTGTTTGAGTTGAGGTACGGTCAATTGCGGTTTCAAGGTTATTTATGTACAGTACATCACCCGAATATCGGTCAATTTCTGGATTCTTGAGTCCATTAGAACCGATCACAGCCTGTGTTCCAGTAGTACCTGTTAGAGTTTGTCCTACTCCAAATGTTTTAAATCCAGTAGTGTGGTTTTGCACATAGTATAATCTTTCAGGCGACGTGACTCTATCGTGCCAATAAACCTTTGCTTGATTACCGTCACCATTTTCGAAAATTTCATCCGCAATAAATGTTCCGGTTGCGGAAACGACTTCGAAATAATTCATTGCATTTCCAGCGTTTGCTATAAAATCTGAGTCAGTACCAAATTTGGTGGGATTGCGTAACAACATGACCTGTTTAAAATCATTGACCGGATCTGCAAGAGGTATTGTTCCATTTTCATTATTCTGTATCTCAGTGTTGACCATAAACTGAGAAGAACGTAAACTATGAACGGGGTCTGCATTGATACCTTCTTTTGGCCCAAAAACCGCACGAAGAACGCCTCCACCATCACCGGTCAATGTGACATTTGCATAGTCATATCCAGAACCGTGTGATATATTTTTAAACCCATCCGAATCAACGGTGACATTTACAATCTTTCCTTCATCAATTTCACACGAAAAAGATGCTCCAGTACCATTACCTACGACAGTAATCCTTGGAGCAAATGTGTAACCTGTTCCACCCGAATCGATTGCGAGACTTAATATTTCGCCGGCAGTTGCCCCACTCTGTAAATTAAACTGTTCAGAAATTTCTGCGATGGACGATGTTGTTGTTCGAACTTTTGATACCGGCAAATAAGTATTTGTTTTGAAACTGTTAATTGCAAGACCGGTCAGTTTATAAAGGTATCTCCAAAGGTATCCGTCTGAAGTATAAAATGTATTTTGCTTGGCGTTAAATGCAACAGCAATCGCGCCTGTGGGTTCTTGCGTAGAAGGTTGTACGACACCTTCATCATTCTTTTTGGATTCGATACAAACAAACACTTCATTTAAACTATTCACCACATAGAATAACGTTTGGTCGGGGTCATTATCGTCATATGCATTATATGTCTGACCAGAAGACCATGTTGTGTTTGGAACAACAAACGACTTGTTACTAATAACCTTGACAAAGTTCATTTCATTTCTTGCCTGATTTTGTCCAAACAAACCTGCCGATGATGAGTCAGCACCAGACAATGCAAGATAATAGTTTGCATCACCTTCAATATCCTGTCGATAAAGGTCAAGAAAAAGTGACTTAGTATCGGTTGTTATGAAACTATTTGACATGAATTAGTTACTCTCTTTTGTTATCCTATTTATAGTGATGCACTCAATACAGCATTAGCACTAGATTCTTCTGCATCGTAACGAAGAATATTATTTCGTAGAGGTGTAATCGTAGATTGGTTTGCGGGCAATGCTGTAATTTTCACATAGTCTCCACCCAATAAACTAATAGTGAAGTTTTCTAAATTTAATACACCAGTAGTCGGATCATAAGATCCAATGTTATCCACTGCCAATTGACCGGTTGATACATTGTAGACTTCGAGAATCGTACTATTCAATCGATTTCGAAGATAACAAATGTCACCCTTGTATCTAAAGTTATCACTCTCAATGATATAAAGTTTATCATCTGCAGCCGCCAGTGACGTTGGATATGTGACTGTATAGTTACCTGATCCAACTACAGGCACAAATCGGCTCTGCATTTTGATTGTTGCTCGTGATGACAGAACCGAAGGATCTACGTCATCTATTTCTGTTAAGAGATTAGATCTTCGGAACGACTGATCGAAGTCCCCTAAATTGGTGTTAAAGAATGACTGAACAGATGTCGATACTCTGTTTTCTATGACAGATTGTGTCACGGAAGTTAAGTTGGGATTAAACTGAAAGAATACCTGTGCTTCGATATATGTCTCGATAGGATCAATAAAATCAACATCGAACGATATGACCGCAAGATCCTTAAACAAGTCTCTAATATTATCCTTTGTGTCCTGAATGACTGAGGGATCTGTTGTATTGAAAACTAATGACATGTATACAATGCCATAACGAGGGGGAATGTTATCTTGACCACCCCATGTCTTTACGTCACTGACATTGTTTCCAAACTCTCTTAATACCAGTGCAGAGTAATCTTCTGCTGTCACTGCTCTATTTTGTGCGGCATACTGATAAGGCGCATTCTTTCGAATAGACTCTATTCCCTCTTTGAGTGCACCGCCAGAGGATAACGTCGTTGTTGTGATATTTAAAGACTTACCATTTACCTGTGTGTTCGTAGTAAATGTACGTGCACCATTTGCATCTGGGCCAGCAACCACATCATATAATACTTCTATTCTTTGTCCAGATTCTGGTGATAAACCTAAGCGTGATCCATTACTGAATGTTACTTCATAGAATCCATTTGGTGTCTCTTTAACTACAAATATTTTTGATGTAGCACTGATATTAGTGGTTGTGTTAAGATTAGTGTAAGCATCATATGCAGTAGACGTTACGCTATTATACACTCTTACTTCAACCGTGTCAAGATCTATTTTCGTTTCTGGTATGACATACGAGTCATTTTCACTAGCAGGGCCAGCAATGAATGTTTTGGTTCGAGCAGATCCCTCATAAACAGGTACGTTCGTATCATTGTTGAGTGCAAAATAGTATAGACCATTTCCATCGTCTTTTGCAATCAAAACGTCTCTGGTCTTGAATGTATAGGTCTTACTGTCTACAGTGGCGTTGAATGATGTTCCCTTCGGCAAAGTGACTGAGCCGGGTCGAGCGGTTTCACCAGTTGATGAATAATCAAGATACATGCGAAGAACCGCCTTCGATGCAATCCGTGAACCCACAGTATAACCCAATGAACTTGCAAGTCCAACCATAGATGAACGAAGTTGAGCAGTTGAAAGATAGGATTCGTTCAGAGCAAAGTTCGCAAGAAGTGCATTGTAGTGAGTATTATATGCTAACACATCCAACAGATTAGACATTCCTGACGCTTCGAAGTTGTAGTCCGAAAACTCTTCCTTCTGTGCCAGAAATAGTTTTAGACTGTTTTTAATCTGATTAAAGTCTAAATCCGTTGATTTGATAGTAGTTGCCATTTCTTATCCTCTTTATGATTGGTTTACTACCAATACAATTTCGTCTTGTGTCAAGAGTTGGTTTTCGTCTGGTACAGTCAATATAGCACCGTCAACGATTGCAAGACCATCAATTCTCAGAAGTAGATTATCTAGGGTAAGTAATCTTTCTCTTTCTTCTGATAATATAATGTTTTCTGGTTCAACCGGTGGTGTTACCGGCGGCACCGCAGTAACCGCCGCAGCGGTGTCTGCAATTTTAACTCGTAACGTATCTGATATCTGTGAGTTTACAATTCGAAACTCTAATACAACAGACACAGAATTATAATCGGGTGTTGCGACTACCTTTAAATCCAAAATCTTTGCTCTTGGTTCGTAGGTTTCAATCGCATCAACAACACGATCTGCAATCTCATCACCAGTAGATGGATCTGCTAACTCAAACAACAGATCATTCAGATCACCCCCAAAGTTTGGATCGTAGGGTTTCTCAAAACGATTTGTCAACAACAAATTCTTTACTGCCTGTTTCACTGACGCAGCATCGGTCTTGCGTAGAATATCACCATCCCCTTCAGAATAAAGGGGCGCAATTCTCGCATCTAAACTTAGGTCAATGTCGGAGTACAGTCGAGTACGTGTTACACGTCTACTCTGACTCAGATTGCCGTCGTCTCTGGAAAAAACCTTTGCCATCAATGAAACCTTTTCTTTTTATTTATATCAATCCGGTAGGATCTCTAACAACTCATTTTTTGCCTGTAGCGTACCATTGTAAGTTGTTTTCAAACCATAATTGAATTGCACATCAAATGATTCAGGAACCTCTGGCATGGTCAATAGAATTGATGCAACAAGATCACCACTAGGATCAAATGTGTCGTATGCAAGTTCCAACTCGTTGTAGTCGATGTAATCTTTCCAGTATACTGCGAGTTCGTATGTTTTACTTGGATCACTTTTGCCATTACGATCGATTAATTGATAACCAATACCACGTCCAAATCGACGTTCTGCATTGAAACCACCAGCAGTCTCCTTGATGTCACGAGGCAAATCGTAGAATGGTTCGTAGATGCCATCCGACACAATCAGTCGGTGTTGTTCAAATTCTTGACTAGTCAACACTGTATTCATTGCCTTTGCGTGTAACACCAGATTACGTGCAACCTGTAGTCGGTCTACAGGCCCACCAAACGATTCATTATAGAGTTTCTTAAACTGAGTTCGACTTCCAATACCACCCAGAAATTTGGCACACGTAATTCCACTCGCTAACTTAGTCGCAGAGGTAATTTCACCAGAAGGTTTGTACTGAGGATCAATTAATATCTTCATGTTCTATTCACCTTGAATCGTTTACTGCGATTGTCAGCAGGGTTGTTGCCAATCAGTTCCGTACCAAATCTTAATGTTCCTTTTTTCGCGGCACTTCTACCGATATTAGTGGGTAGATTAGATTTGAACGTCGAGTTCAGTTTACCTTCACTTACAAGATAACTCGTAAACTCTCCGTTGTTGAGATGTGCCGGATCTCTTAACTTAGACCGAATTTCATGAATAGATGGATCATGACTGAATAGATCTTTGTATTCATCGGATCGACGAATCTTGTCTTCAAGTTCAGGATCAACACCCACTTGTCGTATACCATACTTTGATGTTGATAACAAGAGTTCTGTAATATCTGCCGTAGGTAATGGTGCAGCAGGTTCAAGTGGATTGTAAGGCATAATACCTTCTTCGGGTATTGCGGGTGGAAGTGTGACGGGTTTCTTCGATGCCGC
>Ga0209929_1000123_pt1 | contig 28768 bp, 71 predicted proteins | sample SalPon2_C_H2O_MG_2_FD_185731 | JGI IMG/M metagenome (GOLD analysis project Ga0209929, IMG submission 185731) | Salt pond water microbial communities from South San Francisco under conditions of wetland restoration - Salt Pond MetaG SF2_C_H2O_MG... ... | reverse complement strand
GCTATAACCTGTGTTGTTAAAGTCTTCTGCTTTTATGTTAAGCTCAACTAAACTATTGAAATCATCTTCTTTAAGTTTATTAGTTCCTTTAACCTCACTAAGAAATACTTTTACGCCCTCTCTAGGATAAATAACATAATCCGGTATCAATAAGACCTTACGAACATCATAGAAGCGTGGTACAAAGCCGTCTTTGGGGTCAGTCCCTATCTTCTGATAGCTTCCTGTTATGTGTGGATATTTTTCTAATTGTGATTCTGTTACTCCACGAACAAATCCTTTTTCCTGTAACATCTGTTGCATACGAAAATCTGCTTGGTCTTGTTTATTCTCAAAGTTTCTCTCTTCAAAAGAGTTGTCTGAATATTTAGTCATATTGTTGCTCCCAACTTTGTTTTTTAGGTATCTTAGATGTGTTTATCCATTCGTCTATGTCCCACCTTTTACCTCTAGCAGGAGGTAAATTAAGAATATCTCTATCTTCTATCTGTATATATTCTGTTAAGTCTTTTAAAAAATCTAATCTAGGTTTTGTCTTTCCTTGTAAGTAGTTCATTACATCAGCAATCTTATATTGAGGATACTCTATCTGAAAATCTTTAGATATAATCTCTCTTTTCTTTTTTTCTTCTGCAATTACATCCGGAGAAATGACTGTTACTCTTTTTGGGTAAGGTCTTAAATCATTTTTTTGATACCAGTTCATAAATAGTTCTGTAAATTCTATATTGAATTTTATAAAACAATTACCGTCCGGTCTATTAGTGTGGTTTTTGTAACCAACCATTATGGTACTGTAATAAGGTTTAAATTCTTCTTCTGTAAAATTATCTTTATAAGCGTATAGAAGTTCTCTGATACCCATGTTAAGTGTCTTAGGTATCTTTAATATATCTTCCTTTTCCCAAACTCTTATTGTTTTAAAAGTTTCAATCACATTGACTCCTGTTGTCGCGTGACAGGGCTAAGTTAATAAAACTTAGCCGGTATTCATTAATAAATGCGTTAGGCACTTATTGACACTCTCCTATCACTAATGCTAAACTTTTATTTCTACATCATTATTAACACAATAAATCGCCGAGACTTTCTCGACTATTTAGCATTGTGGAGGTGGAGAGAATCGAACTCTCGTTCATTGAGTTAAATAGGAATTAGTAATAACCCTCAATGCTACTCCATGCACCCCCTACACCATTATTTTAAAAAGGTGCTTCGCCTTGTGCTACATCACTCAAAGGTCTTGCGACTGGATTTGTTTGTGATGAGTGTTGGGCAGGTGTTTGATAGTTACCACCTGTAGAGGCATTGTTACCGTCTCCGGCATAATTAACGCTTCCTACATTTTGGTAATCTAAACAAACACTTATGTTATTAGCATTAACATAAAACTTAGACCTTGCTTGTCCCGAACTCTTGTCTTCCCAAGTGTCCTTTTTAAGCGTTCCCTCGACCATTACTCGTAATGTTTTTCTATCAGTAGGGAATGAGTCGCTGATATTCTTAGCTAGGTTTTCCCATGCTTGAATATCGACCCACATGTCTTCTGCTGATTCGCCATAACCTTTGATGACCATACTTGCAGACATGACTGTCTTACCTGTTTGTGTTTGCCTTAGTTCCGGTTGTAACATATTACCGGTTAACTGTACATAATTTATACTCATATTTTACCCTCCTACGGAGCAATCATTCATCACAAAGAATACTTTTCTTCGGATATATCAAAAGAATCTTCTTTTGATTGTAAGTTAGGCATGTATGTTTCCTTAGCTTTGTCCCAACTATCTGTCCAATTATTGTACAAAGTTTTGTCTTCATGCTTACCTAACTTACCATATTTTACTCGCTCTTGCACATTTAAGTAACAAGCGTGAGCAAAACTTTCTGCACCAATGTTGTTTAAGTAATCCCTTAAACTTCCTCTTGGAGCAGGTAATTTTTTATCAAATTCAGCTAATCTGTTAGCGAGATGTGTTCCTCTCCATTCAATAACTGACTTTGTTAATTCTGAAAAAGTCGGTGGAAATCCACCACCCTTTTGTAAAAGATATTGTAATCCACCCTGTAGTTCTTCTTGACACCAAAACCTAGCGTCTTCATACAAAACTGTGTCATCACTCCAAGATGTCTTTCCCCACCTAGCATTAATCCAATCACATGCGTTTTTCCAATCAAGAGGTTTTATGGGTTTGAGTGAATCGGGTAGTTGTTTTAAAGAAATGTCACTTTCCATTTTTTTTATTTCTCCTTATAGTCCCTGTAATATTCAATTTAGTATCAAACTCTATGATAGTAGAGTCAGTTACAAGAGTCAAATTTGTTGGAGTTATTTTAAGTTCTTGTATCAAGTCCCAATCTATGTGTTCTAAATTTCTCTCTACTCTTTCTGTGTTTTCTTTTTGAATTATATCTTGAATGCCCTTAACTGCGTCAAGAAAGTCTACAAACTTAATCCTACTGTCCATATTTATTTTCCAGTTCTACCCAAGCACCTTGTTGTAAAGCATTCTTCTGTAACTGTTCTAATTCTTTTTTACTCAACTTAGGTTGATTAGTTTTTAACTTAGTCCACATAGAAGTTATAGATTGAGGTTGAGGATGAAATCCATAAGCTAAAACAAAGTTCTTAGCTCTCAACTCTATGTCATCGGGAGACGCTTCTATGTCTTTAAGTTGCTTAACTGCTTTATTTAAACGACCTCTTTCATCCTTGGTCATGACACCTTTCCAGTCATAACCACATACTTCTGAAAGTTTTTCAAAAACTAAATCTCTATTACTGTCTTTAAGAACAGGAGAGTCTTGCGTAGCAAGACCAATATTATTCTGTTCTACTCTATTCTCCTCTACTCTACTCTCTTCTTCTCTACTCTTCTCTAGGTCTTGACCGTCAACAAATGTCAAACTTTGGTCAATAGAAGTGTTTTTAGCTAATTCTTCTTGTTTATGGGCTATTTTATCCCTAGATTCTTGCTTTTTTATGCGATTATACAGTTTTTTCTCGTAATATGCACCGGAATAGTCTAACCAATCATGAATTATGAAACGATTAGAGCCAATTTTATCAATAAATTCGTATTTAATTAAAGAATTTATAAAAGTTTTAGGGTCTTCTGACCACTCACAAGCGTCTGCTAACAAGTCTAAATACTTAATTTCTCCGTCTTCTGCATACTCTAGTGTCCAATACCACAAAAGATGTAGGTGTCCTAACGCCTGTACTTTAGATACGCCTAACTCTTTAGCTAATAAAATAAGTTTAGGATGATTCGCTAAACTTTGGTCTGATTTAATCCAAGCCATTTCCTTTTTCTCCTTTTTCGATATTACTTTCTTTCCAATTCTTTTGTAAGCCCTCAACAACTTCTTCAAGTTCTGATAGTCTACAAATAAATAATCCGTCACCTGTACCATTGGGCATAGCAATCATACTAAACGGTTTTCTTACATTCCAAGAATCTCTAAACTCTTGATTTTGACTTTCTGCATTGTAAAATTTTGTAGCAATAGGGTCAACTTGTTTTCCCGACTTGACTTCAAATAGAACATGAGAGTTCCAATCTTCTTCGTCAGCAGGTATTCTACCACCTTTGTTGTCGGGGACTTTGAGTAATTTTCTTGCTAACTCTTGTTTAGACCTGCCGTTATTTCTGTTAAACGCGTTAGAGCGTCTTACTTCTTCATCATTCGGCATTAAAAGTCTCCTTTAGGTTAGAGTTAAAACTACCTTTGTAATCTTCAAGTAGTCTGAACATTAAGTCTTCATCTACAATATACACTACTCTTTCTCCGTCTGCAACTCTTACCTTAGAATTTCCCTTACGCTTGGTTTTCTTCCAAGCGACTATAACATCACCACCTGCTTTTTCTTTAGACTTAGCAAGTGTCTGATGTACATTTAGATTTGCTCTATGCTTTGCTTCAAATATTATTTTAGGATAAGGAAGTATATCTAAAAAAGGATTCTCGCATTCAATGTCTCCTTTATCATTAGAGCCACCCTCTGCAAGTCGTTTAGCTTTAAAACCATAGTCGTTAAGTTTGTTAACTGTTAAAGTTTCAAATGCAGTTCCCTGTATTTTAGGTTTGTTCACCATTAGTATTCCTTATCGCTTCCATAAACATCGTCCAAGTTTCGCTATTTTCATCAGTAGGTTTAGCTAGTTCACTCCAAATAACATAGTGTCTTCTATACATAGTAGGCATAGTAAAAAAGTCTAAAACTTCTTCTGCTGAATCAAGAAGTTTACAATTGACTAAAGCACTTGCAAATCTTCTGTAATCTTTTAATTCAGTAACTATATTGTCTAATTTATCTGTAAACAACTTCATTTTAAATTCTTTCATTAGTCTTCTACTCACTTTATGAGTAACATAAGCTAATTGTTCTTCAACAAAACCCCAAACTTGTGGTGGTGCTTCAACACCCTCACAATCATCAAGACAGTCTTTATTAGCTTCTACTCCACATATTGGACAACCAAAATCCATAAAGTCTTCAAAATTATATCTATCCATGTATTAATAATACTAGAGGATATTACTTTGGTCGTCTTTCTCCCTCTGATAGCTTTTTAACCCAAACAGGGGCATTACTAAGACCTGCGTCAATAACTTGCAACTTAGGTGCTTCATCCCATTCTTTGTAGGTAAAAGTATCTCTAGCTAATTGTTTATCCATTCCCTTTTTACCTGCTACTGCGTCAAGTCCCCGTAGCTTAGGTACAAAGTTTTGACCTACTAATGCAATAAGATTATCCAAACTATCGTCATCCAGTTGTTTATTAGTTGCCCAATCTAATATGTTTCTAACATCATGACTGAGAGTCTTATACCCCTTACTAAAACTGTAAACTCTATCTCCTAATTTTAATGCTCCATTCTCTTCTACATTATTAGCTATCTTTAAATCAACAAATTTATTAATACCTGTTGTACTATCTTTTGCCTCTAATGATATACCACGAGCAACGACAAGTTCTTCCGGCTCTGCAATGGCTTGTAGTTCCGTATTACTAAGGTCTTCCTCTCCTGCTTTAGCTATTTCCCAAATTAAATCTCTCATTTAGCACCCTCGCTTATTCTTTTTTCAAGTTCAAAATATGCTCTCATATCAATTGCTAAATCTTCTATAGCACTAAATATTTTTTCTCCGTCCCAATCTTCGTAGGGATACCAAGCATTTTCTTTTAAGAAGTCATATAACTTCTCTTCTTCCATTTCAAACCAATCGTTAGGTAAGTCTGCACATAAAAACTGTGAACTTATAAACTCAAAGTCTGTTTTGGCTTGTGTAATTTTAGACATTATTATTCCTTTCCTATAATAAGAACTTCGTCTTCTCTTTCATCAACTAAAGTTACCCAATAATTAGGGTCACCATTGTCAACATCTTCTATAACTCTTACTTCTGAATCGGGGTTACATTGCTGTAACATCCTTATCAATTCATGTACTATCATTATTCTTCGTCCTTACAATCACATTCTATTGCTTTTATGTATGGTGGATTAGGTGTGCTTTCTGAACAACACTTTATATATACTGACATTATTCTTCCTCCTCTTTCATAGAATTAACATATCTGTTATCTGTTCTATCTTCATAGAAAAGTATTGAATTAATATAATCTTCTTCCATTATTCTTCCTCCTGTACTTCTGTAATTGATTCAAACCCCATGTTGAAATTAGGATGAATATACTTTAAGTCACTATCAACTTTTTGTTTTGCTTCATCATAAGATTTAGCAAAAACTTTTCTGTGACCTTTAATGTTTACTATATATTTTTTCAATCTGTTCCTCCTCCTGCTTTAAAGTCTTCTTGCTCAACCAAATCAACAATCTCTTGACCTTTTGGAGTAAGACTATATGTAGGAAGTGCGTTTGCAAATCTAACAAATAACTCTTCTGCTTGATTGTCGTCTAATCTATGTTCTTCAATTAAGCTATACACATGATTTTCTATATCGTCAACTATACTCATACCTGCTCCTCCCAATCGTTATACCATTCCATATCTTGTTGGTATTCATCATAACCCCAACCCTCGTGAGACCATGAGTCCATTAGACCTTTAGTCATCACAAGCAAAAGTGATTCTTCGTCATCTTTATATGCTTCTACCATTCTTTTAGCTATAACTCTTGCAAGTTTTTTCTTCTTGTCAAAGTCTAACTCTTCAAATTCCATTTGTTCTATAATTTTCATTAGAACGGACTCTCCTCTCTTAACTCTTCTTTTTTTACCCAAAAGAACTTTTTATCATCAAACTCTATACCGAGTGTTGTTAAAACAACATCTTCAAACTCATCATAAAGTTCGTTAAATAGTTCTTGAGCTTCATCAGTAAAGTAAGTTTCAAATTCTGTATTAACTACACAACTGTCACCAAACTCTTTACGAGTCAGATTGTCAGCTATCTCTGACACAAGACGCATGAAGTCGTGTTGTGATATTTGTGTATTTGGATATTCTTTCATGCGTTTACTTTCTCCTCTACTCCGTCTGCATTAAAGTAAGACTGCCCAATATAACCTGCAAAGTTATTCTCGGGGTCACCCTGTATGCAATACTGCATAGTCTCTTTAGTCTTAGGGTTTTCTAACAACAAGATAGTGTTGGAACTTTCTGCATGTGTGTCAGTAAGTTTTTCATTTACTGCGTCATGAAAGTAAGTATTCTCATAGAAGATATCTTTAAGTACCCAACCTTTTATATCTTTAAGAGTGCAGTAGCCAGTATTAGGCACTTCTGCAAACTCCGGATTGTGTGTTCTTGTAACCACCATGACTCTAAACTCTTCGTCATTAGGGGTTAGTTTGTATCGCTCTGTATGAACAATTGTCTCATTGTCTTTATCAAATGTCATATTTTCCTCTTTTCTCTAATATTCTTATACTTAGTATTGCATATATCATGTACTTATGCAAATCCTTTACTAATTATTCTTCCTCCTCTACATAAATATCTAAACTTTCCCCAGTTACTTCGCCTAAAGCTACGGCGTGTATCTGTAATCTTTGATATTCTTTTTCGTGGTCTTTAGGCATTAAGTAAATGTTTACATTCTTATTAACACTTACATACTGGATAGCGTCAACCAGTTGTTCTACTTTCCATTGTTCTGTACTTTCTATCATTATTCCTCCTCGTGCAACATTACCATTGTCATTGTAAATATCGCATTTGTGAATTTACCATTCGGACTTTCTTCAAGTTCTAAACTAAAATTATCGTGTTCTAAATTTAACATTTCAAATTTTTTTCTAGCTCGTTCATACAAAACTACTTTATGATAATCTTTCCAATTACTAGCTTTCATTATTCCTCCTTACAACTTTCACATTGTTCATTAACAAAATCAAACTTTTGAAAGTAAATGTCTAAACCACAATCTAAACACATACCTTTGAATCCTTTATCTTGATAAGCTACTTCTATCATTTTAAAGTCCCCTCTAATCTGTCGTATTCTTCTGCACACTCATCATCTTCACACTCTTGTTTAGAATGAGAAGTGCATATAAATGTGTAGTCATGGTCTAAGTCAATACTGGCTTCCCAATCTCCTGCCCACTTTAGACCTATACCATACTTCCAGTTGATATCTTCTGCGTCACTTATAGCTTGTTTTCTATCTTCGGCTTCAACTATTTGACTACCTAGATAAACTGTTTGGTAGAAATCTACCTTATACTGATTCTTTTTCGCCATGAAGTACCTCTCCTATCTCGTCATTCTCTCCACATTCGTTACACCAAAAGTCGTCATAATAATCTCGTGTCTCAATTCTCTTACCGGTGTTTATATTTATGACTACTCGTTCTCTGATGTCATCAGAATCGCAGTTCCAACAAATAAACACACCACTTTTTCTACCGACTCGCATGTTACTCATTAGATTTTCTCCTTTACTATCTCTGTCCAACCATGACCTAGATACTTAACATCATTTATCATGCTTGTCTCATAACATTCTGCGTCTGCTTCTATTTCCTCGTATATTTCATTCATCTCATATTCTCCGTCAAGTACATCTTGTTTAGAATCTGCAAACACTTCTACTATTCTTGTGCCTGTAACATATTCTTTATACTCTTCTTGTATGTAAAATGTCGCCATTATTCTTCCTCCTCATCTTTAGGGATTGGTGTGACTGAATCATGTTTAGCGTCAAACTTAAAGTTATCATACATGTCGTCACTATCTAAGTAATAGAGATTACCTTTGTTGTCCCCAACAATAATCTCATATATAAAGTAATCGTTATCTTTCATTCTTCCTCTCCCATATTTCCCCACATCTCATCTATGAGAGTAGCTTTTTCACCATTGTCATAAGTTTTAACATGAAACTTACCACCATTGATATTTTTGTCTGCTACATTTTTCCAAGTATCATAACCAAGTTGAATGTTGTTATCAAACATCTTGTCATATACTTGCTTTGCTTTTTGATAGTTAATTGCTTCAATGTAAAACTCAACATTGAATGTCTCTGTGAACTTGAAGCGTTCTAACTCTATACTCTCTTCTGACATTTCTGTCCTTTCTGTTATTCTTCTTTAAGATTAGCATATACAAATATATATGCAAATAAAAATATTAAAAAAAAGTTAGGGCTTATACCACTTGTACTTTAAAGTAATTTCTTCATCGGGCATGATGTCTTCTAAGGTAATTAAATAAAGATACTTACCTATGTCAATAGTCTCAACATTAGGGTTTTCAGAATGATTTATAAATCCACCTAATGGAGTCCTAGCATGTTTGTCTTCAAAAATCTCATCTTTAATATGAGTTATTCCTAAGTTAGTTCCCTTAGATATTGCACAAGTTGAAAATAAACCTAGTCCCTCTATAGAAGATTTTTTTATAGTTACTTCTGTAGGTAAAGGTCTATACATTAGTAACCTTTACTTCTTAACATTGCTTGATACTCGGGATTGCATTTTGCACAAGTATCTATATCCCACATCTCTTCTTCTGTTTGATACTCTTCCATAAATCTTGTATCACACATTGCACATTCAAACCAAGCCCACTTTTTAGACTTTGTTTCGTAGTGCTTAAATACTGTCGGATAATTCATTTAAAGGATTTATACGACCTCTTGTACGAGGTATTTTCATTGGAGCGTGTTGAAAACATTGTTTGTTTTCATTATATTTACTCATAATATTTTCACACCCGTCTTTATCGCATATACGACCTGTTTCATACTGTTTAGTTGCACGAGGTCTACCATTCATTCTTTTTCCCATTACCATTTATTCGTCCTCTTTAAACCACTCATCGGGAAATCCCTCTGTTCTTTTTTGAGCTTCCCATTCTTTTAATTCTTTTGTATACATAAGTCTATCAATCCATTCATCAAGAATAAAATTTATATATTTAAAAATCTTTATTAATATTCCTCTGATAACCATTTATCTCTCCACTCTTTTTCGTTACCCCAACACCATTCACTTGAAGACCAATCACGCCATTGTGTTTTGCCGTAAATGTCTTCTGCGAGTATTGAAGCAAACATAATATTATAATAAGGTGTATATTGCACTCTGTCAAAACTAAAACCTATATCTGTTTTAGATGTGTTACCTGTATAGGGTTTTCCATATCTTGTAACTACCCAAGTATCCCATTCCGGTAATTCATACTTCTCTGCAACCCAGTTCCATGTCCATGAAACAAATTGCATGAGACCGGTGTCACCATTGTCACTTCTGTATGCGTCAACTTTACCTCGTGACTCACACCAACCTATACGAACTGCCGTGTTTATATTATCTTTGTCAAAATGCTCTACATAAAGACTTGCATGTTCTTGCATAGATTGAGGCACATGGTCATTGCAGTTTAAATGTTGTCCTATAATTTTAGATTCATCTACACCCATAGGTATAACAGAAACTAAAAAAATTATACATTCTGCAATCATCTGACATTCCTCATATTCAATTGTTATGATAAGCTATCCTGTTGTATCTGTCAAACAGATTCTATTAAGTCGGGATGAACTGATAGAGGTAATTTGTTTTCACAATCTTCCAATCTTACTTTCCATAAGTAAGCAGGATTGTCACATTTTTCCCATTCAGTAACCATACCAACTCTGTATCTCTCGTATCCCCAATCGTGTGCGTCATGTCCATTTCCTACATTTCTGTAAGTAACAATACTCCCAACCGGAAATTTACCTTTGAGATAGTCAAAATACCAAACACAGTCAAAATAACTGAATCTTTTATTTTGCACATAAAGAGTATAGGGTAATAACCTCTACCTTGCAGAGAGAATCTTAAAACTATTTCTAAAATTAAGAAACTTGTGTTTCATCTTTAGGTATGACACCGGAGTATCCACCTAAACTATTTAGTGCAATTTTTCTTGCACCATATAGAGAATCATCCACAAACTTCCCTAATTCAATATGTCCGTCAGTTGTCTTAATGTACAGTCTTGCTTCAAACTGTTTCCATTGAGGCAACCAATGTAAAGCAATTAAGTAATTACCATACTCAAACTGCTCATGAATCGGCTCGTCTGTTAAGTCATTCATAAGCAAATTATAGCACAATTAATAACAAAGTAAGGGTAATTTGAGTTTTGAGTTGTGCAATACGAAAATGTATGATACAGTTACTATATGGTAGCAAATAATAGAGAATTAAACACTACTAAGTGGAACGAAGATGAAGACCCTTTGAGCATTTATGAAGTAGCACAGTTGTTAAATTTTAAAGAATCAACTGTATCTTCATGGAGACAAAGACACCAAATGCCTAAACCAGACAGAATGGTTTCGGGTGGAAAGATTCCTTTATGGAAAAAGAAAACCATAATGGATTGGGCAGGTCAAACAAATCGTCTAAGAAATTTGCATAAAGATAAGTTTGCAAATAATACAGACGATGGTAGTATAAATACAAGTTCTTTAGAAGACTTTAAGGTCTCGGAACTTGATTGGAATGGATAAAAAGGAGAAATAATGAATAATGTTGGAGATACAATATTAATTGATGATGTACAAACCAAATCTAGGTTTTTGCGTTCAACATTTAATAATGAATGGAAACTTTTAATGGACTCAAATCCAAGTAATTGGACTATATTAGAAGTCGAAAGTGATGATATTGCAAAAGCAACAAATCGCTTTACAACAAGAGCAACTAGATTAAATGCCTACGATTATACAAATGGCTACGAGTTTAGAGCAGTAAGAAGAAGTCCTAACGCACTTTTCTTAGGAAGAAAAAGTTAGTGCCTTTTAAAGTTGATGAGATAGCTGACTTACTAGGTAAGTTTGCTAATGCTAGACTTCAAGAAGATGAAGACAGTCCTGTTTTTGTTGATGATTTTGTAGAACAAATCATTAGAGATATGGATATTGACGATTTGAGTAAAGAAGAAATTGCAGAATACTTTAACATAGTGTCTATGTTTTCTTCAATCTCGTCAAGATTAAGAGTTCAATTAGATGAAGAATTAGCTATAAGAATATTAGAAGAATTACAAGAAGAAATGGAGGAAGAATAGATGAATCAATTACATGAATTAAGCAAGAGATTTCCGGATAGTTTCATACACGAAAATCCAAGTGGATATGGTGACTACATACAACACTCTGTAATCAGACAAAGACTACTAAGTGTATTAGGAGCATACTCTACTGATATAGTTGAGACTATATATGACGGAGAGATTATTACAGGTGTAATACTTAAACTAACTTGTGAAATTGACGGCAGAGAAGTGTCAGTTGTTGAAGCAGGAGATGTTGAAAAGCCGGACAATTGGAAAACCAATGGTGCAAGAATGAAAGACGCAATGTCAGACGCAATCAAAAGATGTGCAATGGCTTTGGGTGTCGGCTTACACTTATGGTCACAAATGAAAGGTAAAGACGAATACTTTTTAGATAAACAATTAGAAAAAGAAATTTCTAAAGTTAAGACAACTCTTGTAGATAGTTCGGGTGGAGAGCAAACTGTAATTGGAGAAGTTACTTATGAATCGAAACTCGATAATGAGAAATAATTTTGATGAGACTATTGAGTACGATAAGTTAAAAAAAAATAAAAAAGCAGAAGAATTTGCTTTAACATTAGAAGCAATTTTTAGTGATGTCGTTTCAGTACCAATGTTTAATGATGAAGAGATACTTATTGACAAGTGGGGAATTACTTTTTTTCACAAAGAATCACAGTCAGAAATTTCTTGGTCGTTCATATTAAGTTTAATGAACTACATAAACATAACAGGTTATAAAGTAAGTCATGTATTAACAGTACCGGATTTTAAATTTTATGCAGAAATACAAGAAAGATTGTGTTTAGGTATTCCGTCAACTCTTAGTAGAAATGAACTTAATGTTCTTACAATACATAATACTAAGTAAAAATGGATAAAGACTGTACTGTTGAAGAAGTTTTAAGTAACGAATTAAATAGACTTAGAGAGGATTATATAATAGCATATAACAATTCTAAGCCCGTAACAGATATAGGGCAAAGCATGGCTAACATTGTTACTGCACTTGCTTTAACTTATAACGCAAAGAATGGAGGAACTTATGTATCGTAATGGTACTTTTTGGTCTGATAATTGGGAGAAACAGTATAGACAAGAACTTAGTCGTGATGTAAAAGACGCAATGGTACTTCGAGCATTAAGCATGATTGTTCAAGACTTACAGATTATTAAACAAACACTAGGATTAAGAGAGGATGAATAATGGATATTGAAGTACAATATATACCTTTATCTGAAATAGTACAAGCAGATACAAACCCTAAAGACCATGACATAGGTGCTATATACCAGTCAATTAAAAGATTTGGCTTTACACAACCTATTATGATGAACGAAAGTACTGGTAAGTTACTTGCCGGTCATGGTAGATTACAAACACTACAAACTTTAAAAGACGCAGGTGAAAAAGTACCTAATCGTATTAAAGAAAAAGATGGTGAATGGCTTGTACCTGTACTTAAAGGTATATCCTTTGAAGATGACAATGAAGCACAAGCGTATCTTATTGCTGACAACAGACTTACAGAGTTAGGTGGTTGGAATACAGGAGAACTTGTAGATGAATTAGAGAGATTAATTCAAGCAGGTTTAGACTTAGACGGCATTGGTTATGACTTTGATGACTTAGAAACAATGGTATCAGACATGGAATCAAGATTTGAAGTAGAAGATATACCCGATGTAGATGATGAAGAAACTGATGTCAAGATACAGATAGGTAGATATAGATTTAAAGTTGACCCCGAGTTGTTCTATGAGTGGGAATCAAGAGTAGCTGATGAGCTAGGAAGTAGAGATTCAGACGAATTTGTTGATTGGCTTAGAGAAACTCTAGGAATTTAATGATTAATACAATTAAATGGACAATTTATAACAGAGCAAAACATGATAAAGAACGCTCAAAACTAATATATGAACTTATTTTTGATAAGTTAGGTTGTAGTGAATGGGGTGATGAATGGTCTACACAACAAGAAGAATTATTTTATGAGCAGATTGACTTACTCTTACCACTTGAAACCTTAGAAGACATAACAGAATTTGTTGAACTGGTAAAATCAGTTTTTGGTGAAGTGGAGGTAAAAAATCAATAGCTTAACAGATATATGGGACAATGAACTAAATTCGTGGAAAAGAAAAGCTCTTTGCACAACTATTGACCAAGATTTATTTTTCCCCGAACGAGGTGCTTCAACAAGATTAGCTAAAGCAATTTGTAGACGGTGTCCAGTTCAAGAAGAATGCTTAGAATATGCCGTAAACAATGGAGAAAAGTTTGGTATTTGGGGAGGTCTAAGCGAGAGAGAACGCAGAGGCATTCGTAAAAGAAGAGGCACTGCATTGAAACTAAACCCCCATTTAGACCCCGAAAACTAATGCTATTTTTTTTACACTATAAATTTTTGTATATTACGATTTAGTTAGTAAAGAAATATTACTTTAATGTAATACTCCTTTCTCTGATATTCGCAAAGGCAGGGGGCGTAAAAACCCCCTCTTTTGTTTTCCATTTGCCTCCGGAAATTTATTCCTATTTTTGACCCCATTTAGCCCCGGAAATTCAATGCTATTTTTTACTAGCACTTACAGGACTCTACCTAGGAGGTCGCGTTTGGAAAACGCTTGGTGAGATTTGGTATTTAGGTATAGAAAACTGCATTGAAACTGCAACTGCGTCACATTTGGATTTAGGATTGGTTTGTGGTACTGCTGGTATCCTCCCGAGTGGGTCCCCCCGGGTGGTCCCATTTGGAATATAAAGATGCCCCTACCGAAAAATTCCCTCGCTCATTTGTAAGACCCTTGCAGGGGCAAGGTCTTAGCCATAACCTCATGAGGTCATAGGGCGAAAGGAGGACGATAGGGGCGAACTCTTTTACTTCTTTTTAATTGGTTTGCCTTTGCTTTCTTTCCGTAAAACTACCAATGTTTTTATTATAGCCCCAATCATCGGGATTTCATGAACATTATAATTCTATCGTTAACTCTACGACAAACTATCTCTAATTCTACGCCATTTGGGATGTTTCCAAGTCTTCCCCCTCTTATAGCCGAAGCCGTAGAATACATGCTATCTCTTTTGCTAACAGGAGCAGAGCCAACTTGAATCCACTTTCCTTTGTTCTCTATTGCAGTATTAATAGCTTTATCGTATTTTGAGCCACTTCTTTCTGTAAACACCTTTTCCGGAGGTGTACCGGGTTTAATAGATATCTCCATTATTTTTCATTCTCTCTTTCTTCTAACACTTCACAACCTATTTGATAGTAAAGTGCAAAAACATTACCTCGTATTATGTCTAAAGGAGTTTCTCCTCCTAATTCGTTATTGAGCCATAATTCCCAATATTCCTCACCCGAGTAATGACTAGCTAAGTCAATTAATTCGGAGTTATATACTGGGACAAGACTGTCACATATTTCCCTTATGTTGTCGTCTGTTACCTCATCGTAATTTTCTAGGTCATCAATTATTTCTTGTTTCATTGACCATCTAGAAACTTGTCTTTCTTCACAAATATTCATTTGCTTTCCTTTCTCTTTCTATTCTTTTACTAATATATCATATCTAAAAACTTAAGCCAAATAATTTAGGATTGATTTTTAGTTCTTAATTAGAAGATGTGATTGCGTTCCAAGACTGCGTCCTCCTGCTAGGTGGTAAGATTAGGATTGCCCTAATCTTTTTCCTCCCAAGAGAGTACTTCATAACAGTCATTACATTCAATACTTGCATTACCATTATGCCCATTAGCGTAGGTCACGACTTCCACATCATGACCTATATGGTCACTAATCATTATTCGTCTTCCTCAAAAAGCTCACGGTCAGAGTCATCAATGAGAAGAAGCTCCTCTACATGACTCTTAACGGCTTCAAGGTCAACATCATCAAACTTGTTCTGCAAAACCCAGTACAAATCATTCATGTAAGTATGTTGGTCTTCTTGGTAAGCCATTTTTAAGTAATAGACCATAAGAGAGTAATTTTTCTTTTCAATCATCTCCTCTACTACTTTAACGGTAACATCGTCCCGTGGCTCGTAATATCCTGTATCTCTACACATTACCAAACCTCCTCTTGTTGATAATCAAAAGTTGCTTCAATTCCTCCGTCCATATCTATAAAGATACCGAGTAAGACATCATCATCGTCAAAGATACCTTTGACTGCATAATTACCGTCCCCGTGAGTAGTACCAACTACAACACCGAGTTCTACTTCTGCATATCCCTTTGATGTACCATTTGCTTCACAGACCTTAGAATAAAAGTTCTTTGTTTCTCCATCAAGAGTCGGGTCGGGTAAAGTCTTATAACTTCTACCTTTGTCCGTATCTACCCACTCCATATTCCATTCTCCGTTGCCTTGGTCTTGGTGTTTGATATAACATGGGTCAGTAATAAATAACTGTCCCGAGTCAACCCCACAATGTCCAATTGTTTTTGTATACATTTGTATACTCCTTTCTAATATTCTTAATCTACGATACCACATCTAAAAACTTATACAACAACTTTTTTCTAAAAAATAGCATTAAAAAATGGGTTGTAATTAGGGTATAAAATGTACACCCCTCGGGGGAGCCCTGCCTGGGGGGACCCGCTCCGCGGGCGGTCCAACTTGGATAAGAAGAAAGGGTAAGGAAAACTATGAAAACCTTACCCTTTGTTAAATCTTGGGGGATTTTTTATATGGTTCCCCCACCATAGACACACTTCTGTCAAGCAACCGATATGAGTTATAGACTTCGGTTAGTCTTTTAGATGTGGCAATCCACAACTAAACCTATATGTGTGTCCTTATACTTTTCTATAAGGTTATCAGTTAACTTGTTTTGGTCTTGTATGACTTGTTCTCTTTCTTTCAAGTCCATAGTGTCAAGTGATGACATTCCAAACCAACCCATTTCTCCTGCCTCAATCCAACCTTCTTCGGGAAACAACATTGCCCAAGTACTTTCTTTCTTACGACTTACAGTAGTAAGTAGTACTTCTTTATCGTAATATTCTTTTGGCTCTTTTGTTTCTCTATCATAAAGTCTAACGATAGGATTACCACTAGCTATGTAGTCCTCAATAAGCTCATCATATTCTTCTGTGCTTAGAGTGTTTCTATCTTCTATACCTAGTTCTGCCTCTATCTGCCTTAGTTTAAAACCAAGTTCTTCTTTCCAAAAAGGTACTTTTTCTTCTTGGGTAAATACAGATAAGTCTTTGAATAGTCCATTGTCGCCGATACTTCTCCAACGACCACCGACTACCCACCAATCCCATTTGGCATTATAGTTTCTATAAAAAACATCATAGATTTCGTAAACATTATCTTCTAAGTTCCAAACGATTTCATCACTATAACAAAATCTTTCTTTGAATAATTCTGCATGTTCTTCATTGTCTATGTCAAACTTTTCGGTAGACATAAGTCCATACAGAAAATCAAATGGTTCTAGCTTTGTAGCAATTTCGCTTTCGGTGTATTTTCTAAATCCACCCTCAGCGTTCTTGTCAGTAATACTTGCATTTCTCTCCCATTTTTCTTGTCGGTCTTTAACTGAGTTGATTTCTTCTGCTAACTGTGTCCATTGCTTGTTCATATAACTTGCATAGATTTTAGAAGCTTGTTCGTTAAGCTCATACTCTTTGTCAAAGTAATCATCATCTTCATAACTACTACCTGTCGGTACTTCATTATAAGGTGCTAATGTATCTTCTAACTGCGAATGATACCATTGATGATTGTAAGCATTATGCCATTCCTCATCTCCCTTATTAACATTCGCCCCCTCTACTTTTTCTAGTCCTTCTTTTGGTAAAACTACCAATACTGCAAAATGTGACATTACTCACTCTCCTTTATCTCATAGTCTGGTAGTTCAGTTTGACTAACCCACCATTCAACTATCTCATCTTTTACATCATCTATATCTTCAACTTCAACTCTTACATTGAAATTAAAGTGTACAAATAGTTCTTTCATTAATTTCTCTCTTTCTCTAATTTTCTATTACTTACTATCTACATTACTATATCTAAAAATTAATGCAACAAAAATAGGATAAAAAAATAGGACTAATTATAGAATTTGATTATAGAATAGAAAGTTGCACCCCTTCGGAGAAGGCACCTCCCGGAGGGTACGCTCCGCGGTCCAACTTGGAAAGAAGAAAGGGCGGGGAAACTATGAAAAACCCTACCCTTTGTTAAACTTATCTATTTAATCTATAATCATCAAATTTAATTGATAACCAAGCTAATCCACCAATTAGTGTAAATGTTCCCAGTGCTACTAAGAACATATAAAACATTATATGTATCGGCATATTAGTTCTCCTCTCTTTTTTCTACACAATCTATGCAACATACAATTACTTGTTCCACTATTACAAAATTTTGTGGAGTAGTCTTGCATACAACACATAAACTATTTGTCATCATTCATCCAGTCTGAAGGTCGTTTTTCTACAACCTCTATACCATTACCAAGTTCTATATCATCAAGTTGTTTTTTAACTTGTTCAATAACATCAGCAATAATATCATCAGCATATTCTCTAGCTTTATTACTTATTTCCGATTCATCACACACTACTGATAAATCAATAGATTGTAATGGTTCTAATTGTATTTCTACACCATAATCTTTTACTGGATATTTATTTTCCATTATTCTTCCTCCACTTCAAATTGAACAGTTATTTCATTACCGTTTTCTTCAACAATAAGAAAATCTTTTTGTACTGTATCTAATAACTCGTACAGTTTTTCTTTAGTCAATTCCATTATTTTTTCTCCAATGTTACTTTGTATTCTTTAGGTCTTTCCTCTAAATCTAAGTCGTACAATTTATTCCAATACTTACTTTCATAATCTTCTTCATCTATGTATTTATCTATATCTTCAACTCTAAAAATATAAATAGTTTCTCCCCTAGGTCTATCGTGATGACTTCTAGTTAAAACTATAACTCCACTTTCAACATGACTAAAGTCCAACTTAGCAGTTAAGTGTGAATCGTTAATCGTGTCAAATACCATATACTTTAAGAAATTAGAATCTACTTGTTTAACTTCGGTTTGTCCAAATTGATTATCCCATCCAACATAACCCATAGCTATCCCAAAATCCCATTCATTATCCATATTCCCTGGACTTGAAAGTGTTGCACTAAGTTCAGCTAATATATCTGATTGTGAAATAGCATAATCCTCATAGTCCCATTCATTACTATCTTCTGGTAAATCAGATTCATCCCAAGTCCATTCTTTATAACCTAACAATTTATCCATTTTATTCCTCCTCTGCTTTCTTATCTTCAATTTCTGCTAATACTGCTTTATCGTAATCTTCCATTAGTTCCCCAATGTAAAATAGTATGCTCATTATTTTTTCTCCTTTGTTTTTTTTTATACACTATTTAAACACATATCGTTTATATATGCAAGTGTTTATATTGTTTTTTTTAGATTCTGTTTCATGTGAAACACCGATTCAAATTGTTACCCTCTGGGAAGATATCCCGGTAGGGACCGCTCCGCGAAGGTGGAACTTGGATTACTCCAAGTCCTCCTCTGGAATACCATACTCTTTGATATTGCCACATATCGTCAAGCCATGCTTAAACATTTCGCCCATTGTGTTGTATTGTTTATCGAAGTCAAGAGTATTATTATCAATGTCCTCAATAGTAAATCTCTCATCATTTTCTTCATATTGATTAAAAATGACTTGAGTCATTGCAGTTTCCTCATGATATGGCTCAATTTCTTCTTCTACTGTCGTGTCCATATAAAGTTTTGCAATAGGTATCATTTTTACCTCATCACCTACAATTTCTTGTGAAACAATAAAGAAACAAGTTTGTTCTGTAACTTTATCAAACGCACAAGCAATTTGTAGTGTATGAGAATTTCTTTTAAGTAACAAATACTTTTCGTAGATTTTACCTAATCCTATAATTTTTTCGTTTTCCATTTTTACCTTTCTCTAATTACTTATAAGATTACTAGATTGTAAATTTTATGCAACTTAATTTAGATATTTTTTTTAAGATAATCACAACGGGACGCGGAGCGGATATCCCGCAGGGCTCCTCCGGAGTGGTCCAAGTTGGATAAACGAAAGCCCCGTTTTCAACAAACAGGGCTGTAAGTATTTACGGGGCTATCGTTTTAATCTTGGTATGCTAAAACAGTTTCGGCATAATCAAAATATTTTGTTAAGACTTCCATATCGGCTCTAGTCAAAAATATCTTAATAGTTTCGCCATCTTTTTTATCACTTAACTCAACAATAACAAAGGGCTTACCACTGTCTATTTCTAGTGTATCTAGTTTAATTGGGCTTAACATTATTCCTCTTCCTTAATTTCGTAAATTGTGCCTTTGAAGATTTCTGTGATTAAATCAAGATTTTCTTCGATAGCTTTTTCATTTATTAATTCACCAGACTTAAAGACATCCGCTAAATCGTGTGCGTTATTTATTTTTCTCATTATTCTTCCTCTCCCAATATTTCTAAAGATAAAGTTATAGTTTTACCTTTTAATGGCCCCTCTGTAATTAGCACAGTATCATCAGAAATGTACTCGGCACAACCTTTAATTATATTCATAATTTTCCTTTCTAATATTCTTAAACTAGATTACTACATCTTAAAATGTTTGTCAAATATTTATGCAACTTATTTTGGATATTTATTTTAGATTTGAAATAATAGATACAATAGTGACCACGGAGTGCTTCCCGGAGGGTTTCCGGCTCCGCCGGTGGTCCGAGTTGGATAAGAAGAATTTGATATTATAGCATATCTACAATATATGCAAGTATATATTTGAAAAAGTCTAAAATAGTATTTGTATATATTGCACTAGCTAGTATATTTATAGTATTGGCTTTTTGATAAATGAATAAAAGAAATTTTTCAGAGGATTTTGAGAGGTGGCTCGTAAAGAGTTCAGAGTATCGCAAAAGAAACTTCTTGAACCAACGGCTTTTGAAACTTGTAAGAATACTAGTTAGGACTACAAACGGAAAAGGTGTCGGGTTTTCATAGTGGAGCTTATCGAAACTACCTGCTCAGAGTAAGAGAGGAAACTCTCAGTTGCAACTAAACACCAATCGAAGTTCTCTGAAAGATTTCTTAAATAACTCCTTTCGGTTAATAAGAAATAAAAGAGCTGACAGAAATGTCGGCTCTTTTTTTATAATCCCATTCGGACCCGCTCTGCGGAGTATCCCGAAGGGCTCCCTCCCGGGAGGTGGCACTTGGATAAAAAAAATGGGGGTTTCCCCCCATTCTGTTATCTTGTCAATATTATGCCTATTGCTCGTGCTATGGCGTACAACATTAATCACCCCCTAACAAATTTATAATCTTAGAACTAGTATCGGTTATTGCTTTAACTGAATCTTTTAAAATGTGTTCTTCTCCATTAGTCCAACTTGTTAAATATCCTATTGAATAAGAACTAGTATCGATACCGAGATAATCACAAACTACATACGCTATGGATTCTGCCTCGCATTCTCTCTGCTCTTGTGGTGCTAACATGTCGCCCAGTGAATCTCTATCGTGTGCAAACATGTGACCGATTTCGTGAATTAAAGTTTTAATTTGCTGTGCTTTTGGTCTGTCATTACTTACAACAATTTCTTTACTTAAGAAATCTGTCCAACCATTTAAAGTGTCTGAACCTGTATCGTCATATTTAAAAGTAAATTTATTATCTATGATTATTTGAATTAATTTTTCTTCTAATTCTGTATTTTCAATAGTTTTATTAACCCACTCTGTTAATGATTCAATCGGTTTAATTGGTAAATCTGCTATCGGCTCTGTATCTTCAATAGCAAATACATAAACTTCTTTAAAATAAAGTTTTGATTCTTCTTCTTCTGTTTTATCATTAATTTTTTTATATGTCATAGGTGCTAATTGTGGAATGCGTATCGGTGCTATTCTCTCATCACAATTACACTCTTTAACTGCAATAGCTCTACAAGTTACACACGATACAGGTATTCTATTTAGTTTTTCTATCCATTGTTTATAACCCATAACATAAGTGGCTTTTGGTCGCCATATAAATATTAAGAGTTTATTAAAATAACTTCTACTATGAAATTTTCTAATAAACTTTAGATAATTCATATATTCTTTAGAGTCTGCAAATTCTAAAACTTGCTGATTTAATTTTTCAATTGTTTGTTTAATTTTTGTATTTTTCATAATAATGAAATATTAATATTATTAAATTTATATGTCAAATTTTAGATTAAATATTATATAGGATATTTAGACAGCAAATTAGACCCCCCGCTGGGAGGCGTGTCCCGTAAGGGTCCCCTCCGGGTGCAATTTGGATAAAAAATTAGCGTTGTACATACCGAAGGATATCCCGAAGGGTTCCTCCCGGAGGTCGATTTTGGATAAAAAAAATCCCCACCGAGAGAATGGGGATTTTCTTCTTAGGTTGTACCTTTTCAGGTTATACCCAATTTTGAGTTTTTGATTTTCTCATACCACCCGCAAAAACTACTTTATAGTTACCCGCTGAAAAGTAGTTAGTAGCGGTTGATTTGGTGAAAACTCTGATACTTTCATACCATTGTTCTTCACCTGTTTTTTTACTGACACCACGAAGATAAATTCGTGTTTTCGGCTTATTTGGTTGAATACCCATGTGTGTCATATTTCGAGTATTTTCACCCAACAGTTTTTTCTTCATTTTTTTTCCTTTCAGATTAACTATCTAAGAAGTACTATACAGAAGTTTTATTTAGTTGTCAATTTTATAACACAAAAATTAGCATATTTTTTATACATACAATGTATAATTATTCAAATCAAATTCGGACGCCTCCTCCGTCGGGAAATCGCACTCCGTGCGGTCTTACTTTGAAAAACACATCCCAACAGGCACCCGTCGGAGACATACCGTGAGGAACCCCCACCGGTGAAATTTGGATAAAAAAAAAGCCCTCCGAAGAGGGCTTTAAGATTTTGGATTTTACCATTCTCCTCTCTCTTTAAGTATCTCAACCGCTTGTTCCGAACAACTATTACAGAAAAGTCCGTATCTAGCTAAACCGAAAGCGTTTCCTAATAGATGATTTTCTTTAGGATTTTCGGTTTTTGTTCCATAGTTATCTCTTACTAGTGGAGTTTCACATACTTCACAATTTATTCTTAACTCGAACATGCGTTCTAAATTTGCTATTGGTTGAATTTTCATAGTTTTCCTTTCGTTCATATAACTACCTTACTAGCTTTTTATATATATGCAAATAAATTTAAAAATATTTTATATATCTTAAAAAAAACCTACTCCGACCCTCCTCCGGAGGAGGATATCCCGCAAGGGGCCCTCCGGGTCCAACTTGGATAAAAAAAAACCCCCCTAATGATGGGGGGTTGGTTATTTCTGTTGCCAAGCTAACCACACTCCGAAACTTAATCAGAAATCCTAAAGACTAGTCCTCAGTAGAGCCACAATCTGGACACACGAAATCTTCATAGCTATCTATGAGTTCCCGAACTTCAAGATGAAAACAATGAACATCTTCAGCTTTACGCCAGATTTGAGCAAAACCTCTGTCATATTGAGCCTCGTAGCACATACAATCGTATGGCATACAGCAGATAGAACGAGCATACGCCTCTTCGTCTTCCAAACGAAAATCACGGACATAAACATCATTAGCTGTTGAACGAGGATAGACACGAGTTCTATTAGCTACAGAATGATAGCGATTAGATTTAAGACGAACAACTTTAAAGTCATTCATTTTAATTAAATCTTTTGCATACATTACAGACTTGTAGACATCACGAAAATTATTTTCATAGCTTTTTTTAACGCTTACAAAATCTCTAAGAGTATTAGCACCATCCCATAGCAAATCCTCTACATTACCTCTACGATAAAATGATTGGACATCATTAACGAAATAACGAGAACGCACTAGAACACGGACAAAATCCCAATTTATAGGTTTCAAGAAATATCACCCCCTTCCCCGATTGACTTAAAAATATTAACCTCCTTTCTACTATCAGAATAACAACATCTAAAAATTAACTTCTAACAAATTATATTTTTTATGGGGAATCTTTAGGAGTAGTTGGCAACAGAAACTCCTAGCCTTCGGGCAATCATACCGCGACCCGCTCCGCGGAACCCTGCCCTCCGGGACGGGTCCAAATTGGAAACACGAAATGAGGGAACAAGTCCCTCAAACCGTGTACTAACCAAAGGAGATGATTAAATTTGTTTTTCGAGATTGTATTCCATGCTCTCTTTAAGCATTTTCAACCAACCTCTAACATTCTCATCTGGGTGGTTATCTATCGAAAGCTCTAGCTCTCTGATAGTCCAGTTGTAAACTCTTTCGTATTTATCCATTTCGTTTCCTTTCTTAATAAGTACATTATTAATAATACACATATGCAAATGTTATGCAAATGATTTCTAAAAAACTTTTCACAAAGTATTAGGATTGTGAAATTATAAATCAGACCTGTCGGAGACATCCCGCAGGGTCCCCCGGGGGTCGATTTTGGAATTTTTGAACAAAAAAAAACCCCCCGATTTCTCGAGGGGCTTAAATTTTCCTTTCTCTATTTCATTAATTGAAATGGTTTTAATATTTCTTCAAGGTTTTTTTTGATGTCTTGAATTTCATCATTGTTGTCTTCTATATCGATTTGAAGATTATAAACTTGTGTAGATAATTCTTCTCCGATATTTTCACAGTCCTCTAATCTAGTGATTAGTGACTTTAGTTTTTTCTCCATTTTTTTTTCCTTTCCCTATGGGACTGGCCGTCCAGTCCCATAGTTTTAGGCTAGTTTAAAACCAGCCTGTAACTTCACTTTTTGTCATACCTTGATGAAAAACAACTTGGTACTGTTTTGCATAAAAGTAACTAAGAGCTGTTGACTTAGTATAAATACCTTTACTTTCGTACCATTGTTCGTCACCTGTTTTAAGACTAACGCCATATAAATAGATTTTAGTCTTCGCCTTATTTGGCTCAATGGCCATAGCTAACATATTCCTAGAGTTTTGTGGTAACTCTACAACCTTCAGTTTTTTCAACATTTTTAACTCCTTTTGTTAATGTCTTCTAAGAAGAATATTACTAGAAGATTATTTATATTCAAAATTTTAGATTAATTATTTTAGAATTGAGTTGACAACATTTTTAAAATAGTGTATATAAGCAAATGTATAATTATACATTTCATGTATAAAAAAACTTGTAAATTGACTTGACAAAATCGACCATGGACTCCGTCCACCCTATCGGGCGCTCCGCGTGGTATGACTTTGAAAAACACATCCCTAACGGCACCGCTACGGAGTAGCACATTCCGCAGAGCGGAACTGGTCCGATTTGGAAAGCCAAAAAAAAAGCACCCACATTTCTGTGAGTGCTAATTTTCTAACCTTTGAGAATACCACCTGTCGCCATAGCCAGTAAGACTAAGACCACAGGAATTATAAACTCTAACCCTGTTATATCTATCATTTCTATTCTTCCTCTTTTTTATTTACTATTGTATTTTCTAAAGTGTTAACAATTTCTTTTCTAACATCTTCATTCATAAATAATGTAAAGTGAACATTTCGACCGTCAGCGTCTTTACTGTCTATTGATAAAGTGAAAGTGTCATCATTTAGTAAACGACTTCTTACTTTAACTTTACTGTTCATATCATCATATAAACTTGTTGTTTTCAAGTGATAGTTGACACTTACAAAATCATGGTCATTGTCAGCGTTACTAACATCTAAAGATAGAAAATCTTTTTGAAAAGAATTTCTAAAATTTCTTTTTATAGTTGATATGTCATTTAGTGTTCGAGCGTATAAGCTCATATTGATATTACTCATTTTTATTATCTCCTTAGTTTATTAATTGATATTCCTTGTGAATATCATTGACCTCACCCGAGAGAGAATGAGGTCTATGATATTAACTATTCAGCTAATGTTTTATTCAATTCATTTTTAATTTGAGTAAGTCTAAAATTAGAGTACTCAGAATTGACTTTATCGACTATTCCTTTATAGTCTGAATCATCTAGCCATAATTTAAGAACGCTTAATGCGTCTTTAATTTCAGCAATTTCTTTATTCATTGATTCATTTATCATTTTTATTATCTCCTTTAGTTTATTAATTGATACTCCTTATAAGTATCATTGACCTCACCCTTACAGATGAGGTCTATGATAGTTATATCCAATCGGTAACAGTTGACTTAGTTAGACCTTGAGCAAATACACAAGTATATTCTCCCGCATAAAAATAATTTAATGCTGTTGATTTTGTGAATAGCCCTTTAGATTCGTACCATTGAGGTTCGTTTGTTTTCTTGCTTACACCGTGCAAGTAGATAACAGTGTTATCCTTAGAATCATCAATAGCCATTGCTAACATATTCCTACTGTTCTCTTTTAATAGTTTTACTTTCATTTTTTCTCCTTAGATTAGTGATATATAACTTATTTATATATCTGTTAGGAGTCATTTTTTGATTTAATAACTCCTATGAGATATATAAACTTCTAAAAGATTTTTTTATTATTACTGACTTAGAGTATCCAAGACTCGTTATGTTCCATGTATCCGCCCCAACTCTACGAGCTAGTAAGGTGAAAGTGATAATTCCTGTAAGGTCTTTCTAAGTAAGTATTCTGTTGTCAATAAGCCAATTAAGAATATAATATTACTTATTTGTATATATGTATCCAATTTTCACGATTTTTTATACATAAAATATGCATGAAAAACCCTTATAATCATTGAGTTTATTCATGTTTTATACATTTATATAAAATCTATGTATAATTTATTTTTATACATTTTGCTTGTGAAAAGGTTAGAACTTTTTTTCACAAAGTTTAATCTATATTTTTAGTTTAGATTTCCCAAAACATCAATGTTTATGGGCTTTTAGACCTTTAAAACCTAATAAAATATCTAAACCTAATCTTTAGATTTGAGCTTGTGAAATGAGTTTTGAGCTTGTGAAATTAATATTATTCATCCAATGTATAATTATACATTTTGATTATCTTTAACCACCCCCGAAGCTCGTCCCTCGCTCTATCCACTCCGTGGATAGTCTAATTTGTATTATATATAACCTAGGGGCAGGGTAAAAATCACTGGATTGAAAATGAATCTATTTTAAGCTTCCCGCACAATTTTTCCAATGTTTCAATGCAAGTTGATTTGCGCACCATATAGTATAATAAACACATGGATATTGACTATACTAAACAGCTTCCGCCCCCTGTGGAGGAGACCTCATTGGATTCCTTTACTGGCTCTGTGGGTCGTCCGTCGAAATTGGAAGACTCCAGAGTAGAAGAACTTGTGAAGTGGCTAAAGCTAGGGTATTACATAGAAGACGCTTGTACTATGGCAGGAATTGGTAAAACTACCTACTACAACTGGATAGCCAAGGCAGAGCAAGAAGAAGAGCCAAAATATGTGGATTTTATGAACGCAGTAAAGAAGGCGCGCGCTGAGGCAGAAGGTGCTCATATCATGAATATTCGTAAAGCGGCCGATAACGGGGTCTGGCAGGCCTCTGCGTGGTTCCTAGAGCGTTCTCACCCTGTTAAGTGGGGTAAGCGTAACCCAGACCTAATTAACGAGGAATCAGACGAACCTGTGGAGTTCGATATTAAATATGCTGATGGTTAACCTTCCCGCCAGATTTTTCTAATGTTTCCTTGCGTTTTGACATAGGCACTTGAATTTCAACAAATTTTTCCGTATGCATATATATTTTGAATTATTTTCCCCTCCCGGGACGGAATAGGCCCCTCCCCTACCCTAATTTTAAAAATTTTTTTCAGGGGGTCAGGGATTTATAACACTACTCCTGTTCTCTTTAGGAGTTATGGCGTGGCGGGGGAGCGGGTTCTATTAGGCTAGTAAGAATATGGTTTTTATAGCGAGGCTTACAATGAGGCCACCCTTGGGGTTAAGTCTTCTTAGGAGGCTTGTATGTGGCTATGAGGATATATTGCGAGGCTTTTATATCTTATGCTTTAAGTTATACTTTCGCATTCCTCTATAGGACCACCCTCACAACAGGCTATAGCTTTTTGCATATATGCAGGGCAGTAGGGTGTGTAGCAGTATAAAAGAAAAAACCGGTGCTGGCTTTAATAGAACACCGGTTTTTCAATTGTTATCAATACATATGAAAAAGAACCAACTATTTCATATACCAATAATATATCATAAATAAAAAATTACACAAAACGATTTGCATTATTTTTTTTATTCGCTAATGTATCTAACTACAAGTAACTACATGCACTGGCTTTTAGAATGAGTGTAGGGTTCAGAACTTAATCAAGTGGACTAGCCAGACCATAATCGTCCGTTATAGGGACATTCCTCGGAGTATTTAAATTTTGTGTTGGGCGGGTCCGCACAGGGTTAGCTGTATCTACAACAAGAGAGTTGTGGTTGGGGCAACAAAAATATTCGTTGGGTGGGGGCAATAAAAAATAATTTGTTAGGTTGGGTGCTACTATAAATAAACTATGTCGTTGGATTATATACAAAATGGAATGAGATTTAAAATTAACGATAATCAAATTACTTACATAAAAAACAAACAAGTGATTGACACTTGGACTCAACCAAATCTAAATCCAAAAGCACTAGAACGATATGTGATTGACAGAATGATTTCTTTAGCATACCTTTACAAAGACGAACTTATTCGACTATAATAAAACCTATGGTTTTAGATTTAAGTGTTAAGATAGATTTGTCGGCTCCACTAACCGATATCCTCCCATCACTGGCTATTCTTTCGGGGATAGCCTTATTCAAAAGGAGTCTAGGCACACCGTGAATAAAATAAGTTGGGACCCGGAAAACGAAACTTTCAAAGAGTTCAAACAGAGGCGTAGTGCTTCTTCGGGAATATCCGGAATGGGGCAGAAAAAACGAGAAGGCACCGGCAAAAAAAATCTTTCAGAGCTACGGGAGAAAGCTTTAAAGAGAGCAAAATACACATGCGAATGGCCGAACTGCAATTCTAAAAAATGGCTAGAGATGGCACACTTAAAAGCAAAGGGTATGGGTGGAGCAAACAGAGACATATCTGACGACCCTATGAATGTATGTATGTTGTGTAAACATCATCATGACATCTTTGACGGAAGACAACAAGTTGGCTCTCAACGCG
>Ga0209929_1000119_pt1 | contig 29348 bp, 39 predicted proteins | sample SalPon2_C_H2O_MG_2_FD_185731 | JGI IMG/M metagenome (GOLD analysis project Ga0209929, IMG submission 185731) | Salt pond water microbial communities from South San Francisco under conditions of wetland restoration - Salt Pond MetaG SF2_C_H2O_MG... ... | reverse complement strand
CATTTTCGTAAATTCGTACAGATTACTCTTAATACGCTCTAGAAAACGAACGGTACACGTGTCGTCACCATCCTTCACTATTCGTGCGATCTGAACCGTACCATCGTCACAATTGACGTCGACGAGCATATTACACTTTTCGCTTTTTAAATCTTTAATAACATTAATGGATAACTTGAAGAGCTGGGGTGTACATTATATATCAAACAGGGCGATACACCCGTTAGATGCGGTGATGTTTGATATAGACGACACACTCATATTTACGAACGGAAACCCGAACACCCCGATGATAGAACTTCTGTACCAGGCGCGTAAAATGGGATACAAAATCGTCATCATCACAGCTCGTCCCGGAATCGGGCATGTTATTCGTTGGACCACTGAACAGCTAAGAGACTACAGAATACCATACGATTATTTAGGATTTACGAGTGCAGATACAAAGGGTCTCATGAAAAATCATCTACCTTACAATTTTGTACTATCGGTTGGAGATTTACCTACGGACCTCACAAACTCGGAACACGCACTCAACATTTCCAATTTTTACCACAATTAAGGCAACTCACGAAGACGGTCATGGGCTCATCAGCCGAACGAGTCTGCATCTCGTAGTATGATGTCTTCATGGATTTGCATCGACCACACTTAAATAGACCTTCTTGATTTTTCGCTTCTTCGGTAAGTGCTTGCTTTCTCAACTCCTTATGAATTTTCTTCTCGATCGCATCGGCTTGTGGACCATCGGGCCACAACTGTTCGGGGCGCATGGTTACGACGTCCAATGGTTTTACTTTTTTGCTGACTATCTTCTCTTTCAACGCAGGGTTTTTCCGGATAGAACTCTGGATAGCCAAGAACTTATGCTTGTATATGTTCGTAAAGTCGGGGTTGTCCCACGCGGGTTGACTCGTCGATACATCATACGAGTGGTTCAAAATACACTTCTCGAGATCTGTGCAAATCTTATCATCTGGCGAAATGTCGAGAAGGGTAGAAAATTTTTTCACGACGAACTCTCGCGTGGGGTTCATCGTTCTTATCTTATATTTTTGTCTTATTTTTAACCCACTTAGGGCAGAGGTAAACCTTCGTAGGGATTTCCGAGCTTGCAGTCCTCCATATTCTCAGGCGAACAAGCATCGAAAGGTCCGGAGACGCGGCGCGCGGGGTTAGTGTCAACAAACCCGTAGCGGTAGTCGGGACGGTACTTCTCAGTGTTAAAGAACATGAGAAGGGTGATAATCACATACAAGACGATGATATACTTTAAAGCGGCACGGTTCGTCGCGTTTAACATTATATTAGTATCTGAGATTTTTTTATGATGTTCAATCAAGGATGAACAAGGCGATTCTCATTCACGAAAAAGTGAATGATATCGAAGAAATAGACCTGGACATAAGTCCAGTAAAAAATGAAATTTTTAAATTATTGGGTGGCCGTCAAACATTCATCGGGCAGTGGCCTGAAATTGATGTGGTCATCATGAAAGCCGAAAACGCGACCGTAAAAAATGAGAACGTCTTACCCAAACCTTTCGACACCGAAGATGTCCGTGGTAAAGTTCTTCTCGTACGGATGGACGCCGACTCTGAACCCCAAGATTTTACGCTAAAGGAGTACGAATCATTTAGACTTGGGGACGAATGCGGAACCGCTTAGTACCGCATTCGTATACTTCATACAGAGCTGAAAATGTACATACGCGAAATCCATCACATTGTCCATAGACGGTTTACCTGGTAAAGGGTTACCATTGATGGTGTCTGTAAGATTTACCTTGTCACCGCCCATCGATTTGGCGGTGTCTTCCCCGAGCTTCTTTAGCCACATAACATGCTCCTCATTCTTGCAGTCAAAACTTCTCACAAAGTGAGCCATTTATATTACTTGGGATTCTTTTCTATAAGTAGACGCGCACTTGGATCGGTGATACTGGTCCATTTGGGTCTCCATATCTCAGAGATGAGATGGTCATGATCGGTCCCGTAATAATTCCAAAATATCTTTCGATATAACGCCTCTTCCTTCGTCAAGGGTGTGTTATGATACATACTCTTATTGCGTATTTCCATAAACTCGGAATCGGAAACGGTCGTTTCTGCGTACATTTTTATCCCATCGACCCAGCTCGTACCCACGGCATCACTCATGCCATCCTTTTGCCTCCACAAAATCTCGTCTGGTAGGTATCCTTCAAACGCCTCACGAAGCACGCGCTTCTCTGTTTTATCTCTCTTCTTTCGTTGGTTCATTTTCATACACACGTCTATGAACTTCTTGTCCAAAAATGGAACGATGAGGTCTAATCCGTGCGCACCTGCACACCTATCGGCCCGTAAACCATCGAATTGATGTATGAGACGCAAACGTCTCATGTTTTCTAACGCAAATTCGTCCGTACTCGGTGCGTTATGAAAATAGAGATATCCACCCAATATTTCGTCACTTCCTTCACCCGAGAAAATGTATCTACAGTTCGTATGTTCTTTGATGTATTTACACAAGAGCCACATCGGTGTGCTCGCTCTCACTGTGGTCGTATCGTACGACTCCAAAGAGTAAATCACATCGTTCACGTGTGAAATACCTTCCTCGGTCGTAAACGTGACCTCCGTGTGGTTCGAATTCAGGTACTTGGCCACCTTTCTCGCAGCCTCGAGATCTGGACTTCCTTTGAGACCGATCGAAAAGGTGTTAATCTTGTCCAACTTCCTAGCCGCGATAGAAGCTATGAGACTACTGTCGAGACCACCCGACAAAAGAAAGCCTATGTCACGGTCCGTCGTGGCGAGACGCTCATGTACACACTGAATAAACGTCTCTTTCAAGTCACCATCGTAGGTATCCGTGTACTTATTTACATGCCAGTATCCGGTGTGATAACAAACAAAGTCATTCAGGTACGAATCATAGATGTGACCGGGTGGGAAGATGTGAACCTTCGATTGCAGAAATCGAAGCGCCTTCGCTTCACTCGCGAACGCGATAGAATCCTTGTCGTACCTCGTGTAAAAGAGGGGGCGAACACCCACGGGGTCCCGCGCTGCCATGATACGCTTTCCGTTTGACCACACGATGGCGAAATCTCCGTTTATCAAATCCATCGCCTTCAGCATACCAAGATCATTCACCATAGGTAACAAGACTTCACAGTCGCTCGAACTCTTTTCGAAACCGTACCTAAAAATCTTATGATTGTAAATCTCACCGTTACACATCAACATAGACTTCTCACCGACGAATGGTTGCATACCAGCATCGGTGAGATCATTAATCGCAAGTCGGTAAAAGTCCATACGGCATTTACCCATCGTACGTGTTCTATAATCATCTGGACCTCTGTGAGTAAGTAGATGCTTGTACGAAAATTCTACTTCCTCACCGAAGAGCGCTAAGATGCCACACATTCCTATTGTACACAAGTCACTTTGTTTTTAAGCTATAGTCCATCCAATCACCAAAGTCCTTTGGGTCGCCTATTCCGTCCATTTCCTGACCAGAAAAAGTAACGGTTTCGCTGTCACCGTTGTTATATTGTACATCAAAGTTTAAAATACAGTAAAACGAAATATTCGTCATGTTCGCTATTTTGTCGAGCGAACCAAAATCAAAAGTTTCTATGTCAAGATACCGCTTAATCTGCTCGGGGCGACCGTATGGGACAGTAATTTGTGTACCGACTTCAAGTTTTCTCGTTTCGGAAGACATATCGAGACATGGCCATACACGCGTTCTCGCTCTAAAATCAGCCGCGTAGTTGATGTAACTTTTTGCCGTACCTTTTTCAGCGAAACATACAAACCGGGGTTTCTGTTTAGGGTCCACCATATTCAAATATGTACCCGTATGCAATAATTTTACAAAGTGGAACTCCATTAAAATATATAAGGAAAAAAACTTTAAATAAGATATATGAACTTCCCTAAGACAGCTGGTCAATGTAAATATATGCTCGCCTTAAGGTCTACTAAACCCATCGTGATAGGGACTGGGCCAGCTGGTTCAGGTAAGACTATGCTCGCGTGTCAGATTGCCACGGAACACATTTCAAAACACCCTAGGGCTAGAGTTGTGCTCACCCGTCCCATCGTTGCCGCGGACGAAGATATGGGCTACCTCCCCGGGGATATGGACCAAAAAATGGAACCTTGGACGAGACCCATGTTTGATATTTTCGAACAGACCATGACACATAGTCAAATGGATCGCTGTATTCGCATCGAACCACTCGGGTACATGAGAGGTCGCACGTTTACACACACCCTCATCATCGCGGATGAAATGCAAAACGCGACACCGAATCAAATGAAAATGCTTCTCACGCGTATCGGTGAAGGTACTAAGCTGGTCGTGACGGGAGATCTTGAACAGTCTGATTTAGGTCCGGATAATGGTTTAGAAAATTTGGTCTACAAATTACAGTGTAACGATTTAGAATACATCGAGCATGTGAAAATGGGTGACGAAGATATCGTTCGTCACCCAGCGGTGAATGAGGTACTTAAAGTCTTAAACGCTTAGTGTATTAAATGACTAGGGTTGTTCTAGCTCTTCCCGGTCGAACCTTTTCGGGAAAGTTCGTCGTCAGTTTACTCAATACGGTGGTGACCCTGAAAGAACAGGGGTACAGTGTCGTCGTCGCCAATGAATACTCCAGTTTCGTGACATTTTCGAGAATGAAAACGCTCGGTCTCGATGTTTTGAAGGGTGTCGACCAACTCCCATTTGACGGAAAGCTTGAATACGACGTGTGGCTCACGATAGATTCTGACATCATCTTCACACCCGAGCAAGTCATCGAGCTCATAGAAGACACGAAAACGTACCCGGTCGTATCGGGTCTGTATCGAATGGAAGATTTGAAGCATTTCGCCATGGTGAAAAATTGGGACGTGGAAACATTCAAAGAACGAGGTACTTTTGAATTTGCAACCGTCGACAGTATAGCGAATGAACCCAAATATATGCCCGTCGCGTACAACGGTCTCGGCTTTTTTGCGTGTCGTAAAGGTGTCATCGAAAAGTTGAAGTATCCATACTTTAGCTACCCTCTCATAGAGATTGAAGGTAAAGATGGGACCCTGCTAAGAGATACCTGTTCGGAAGATGTCGCGTTTTGCAAGAATCTCACTGATGCAGGAATGGAGATAATTGTGAATACGACCCTCCGTGTTGGGCATGAGAAAACTCTCGTAATTTGAGAGACTGAACTTGGTTGTTGAATTTTTTAATGTCGTCGTTGATTTTTAAAACTCGTGCCTCCATCGCGTTTCGTTCCTTCCAATATCTTTTATGGAAGTTGATTAACTCCTGCTTTTTTGATTCGTACCATTCAGATACCTCACAAATTTCTTGGTCAATATCGGCGTACTTCTCTGCGAGTTTATAATCCGTGGGTAGGTCTCGTAAGTCAATAGCTATTTCATCGATACGTGTCTCTAATTCCTGACACGTATCTTTGAACTCTGCGTGTGCATCTATCATTGTGCTTGCTTTTTATTGAGATTTCTTTTTACTTAGGTTTTAAAGAATAAGAATATAATTAAAAGTAAATGATTCCAAGAGTTATACACAAGGTTCTGATTGTGGATGATGGAAAACTCCCAGAGTTGCCAGATGGTATGAAAAAGGCACTCGAGACATGGTACCGTATGAATCCTGGTTACAAGATTAAGATGTATTCTGGAGACGATTGTGTTTCGTACATAAAAGAACATTATGATGAAGAAATTCTCGAAGCGTATCAATCACTCAAACCGTACTCGTATAAATGCGATCTCATGCGACATCTCATCATGCTCCAAGAAGGTGGTTGGTATTCTGATATACGACAGGTATGTATCCAATCAGTTGAAACATTAGAAAAAGTTGGTAAAGAATATTACATGAGTGTAGATTGTCCCCCAAATCAAATGTGTATGTACACTGCATTCATAGGGTCTGTTCCGAAACACCCAATTTCAAAGAAAATGGTAGATCTTCTTCTTTGGAATGTGAAGCAGAGGCATTATGGTCTCGATTGCCTGTACCCAACAGGTCCAGGTGCGTATATGAATGCGTCTATTGATTATGTTCGAGCATACCCGGAAAAGTGTATGATCGGACAACACACATCTGAAGAATACGTCGAGTTTGGTGGCATTAAATTCGTCAAGTGTAAGTATAATAACGCGCGGGGAGCGGACAATACCGATTTAAAAGGCACGAACGATTACGGGGACATGTGGCGTAAGAGGGATGTGTACAGTTCTCGTATGTAGTCTTCATCTTGGTGAAGCCATATCTGGTGACACCCAACTGGAACACCATCATATTTGAAATCCTGTACTCCAAATTCTTGAGCTTCATCCCTCGTGGGTCGAGTTAAATTAGAAATGGCGTAATAGACGTCATCCGGTTCACCACTGTGTTTCTTCTCTAGACATAGTTTTTTAGTACTTTCAATATTTCGTAGATAAAATCCACCGTTAAAAAGAAAGAATTTATTTGGATATTCTTTAAAATTATTATCCTTAAACATATGATCACCTTGTAAACATCTCGGACATTTACACATCTCGTGACATATGTTCATAATACGATTACCATATGTGATATAATAGTGAGCACAAGGACTTCCAACTATGTCATATTTAAAAAACTTTTCGGGGATTCGTCTAAATATGTAGGAATCCCATGTATTTGTCAACACGTGTTCAAATTCTGAAAATTGATCCCAAAAGTCGTGACTTGTTATAAGAGTATCATAGGCCCTAACCGATTCATTCTTTTCCATGGCTTGGATGTACCGCACATTCTTCCAGTCTTTTGTCGTTTCCATTATGATATCCTTGTTATCACCACTGTGAACGATCACGAGTGTAGTCTCGCCTCCACCGTATACGTTGGCGATGTTCCATAAATTATATTTCAAGATGTCCATATATCTAAATTCTATGAAGAGCATACATAGTTTAGATGTTTCCGCCCATATTGTGTTTTCAGATTTAGGTTGTTTCGTATGTGCGAATACCAACTTTTTGTAGTCTTCGAGTTTCATTATTTATACTTACTTTATATCTTTAACTACATCAACTTATCGTATAAATCATTTTTCACAGTACTGAATTCTCCATCTGTCCAGCGACTTTCCTGTTTCTCTATAGATTTGATGTGCCACAAGGCCACTTGAGGGTCGGGTTTTAAACCTACAACTTTATCAGAACCTTGTAGTTTCGTGTGCAACGTATCACTCCACGTGATATGATCACATTTTTTATATATACGTAATTGATAATCCGGCCAGTTGATAAAACCAACTTCATTAATATTGAACTTTGATTTTTCAATAAATTCATGAGTAGCACCCGGGTGAATATTGATTCGGGGAATAGCTAAGATTTCAGCACCAGTTTCTCGTATGATGTCTTTTATACGTTTAATGAGAAACTCCTGTGGCATCTCGTCTGCATCTATATGAAAAATGTAATCACCTGTCGCGTTATCGGCATGAAACTGCGAATTTTTACAAAAGTCGTCGAATGGTCTTCTAAATAGTGTGATGTTTTCTCCAAAATATTCTAAAACCTTCTCCACCTTTTCGGTTATATTATTTGTGTCAACTACAACGTGAATGTTATCCTCCTCATCCTTGACTTTTAATATAAAACTCAGTAACGAAAACAATTCTCTCGACTCGTTGCAAACCTGTATCGAGTATGTCAGGTGCACCATATTCTTAATAAGGTGTACGTTTCTTTAAGTTAAAGATTAAACTGAATGTAGTGATAGGATGAAAAGGACCATACTCAATCTCTTCAGAAACAAACTGAATAACGTACGAAGTGTGGGGATAACTTCATATGATTATCCGACGTCCAGAATTATAAATAACTGTAACGTAGACTTTATAATCGTAGGAGACACGGCTGGGTCCACTGTTCATGGTATCAAAAATTTAAACGAAGTTTCTATGGATATGATGCTGACACACTGTCGTTCGGTAAAGAGAGGATCTCAAAATCAATTTTTAATCGGTGACATGCCCTATATGTCTTATCAATCATCCGACAAGGTTGCAGTGGAAAACGCTGGTGAATTTATTAAGGTTGGTATGGATGCTGTAAAGGTTGAAGGTTACTTCCCAAACAGAATCAAATCAATTGTAGACTCCGGTACGATGGTTATGTCTCATTTAGGTCTCACACCACAAACTCAAGCAAGATTAGGTGGATACAGGATTCAAGCGAAAACCAAGGACGAGGTAGATAAACTCGTAACTCAAGCTAAGAATGTTGAAGAAAATGGCGCCTCCCTATTATTACTCGAAGCTGTACCTAAGGAAGTATCGAAAGTTGTTAGAGACGAACTCAAAATACCCGTATACGGGATTGGTGGTGGTCCATACCTAGATGGTCAACTTGTTATTGCACATGATATTCTAGGTTTATTTTGGGACTTTAAACCCAAGTTTATAAAACAATACATTAACGGTGAACAAATTTTTCATAACGCGATAAACGAATATTCTCGTGATGTACAAGACGGAACTTTCCCGGATGATAAACATAGTTACGAGATGAAAAAGGATGAACTTGAAAAATTGTTGGGTATGTCGGGTAGTTCATGGAAATATGATTAAAGATTTGCTCGTACGTAGTATAAATGAATACCTGTGACTACATCATTGAAACACTCTATTTGAATGGTATAGACACGTATTTTGTAATAACTGGCGGAGCCATTGTCCCGTTCATTAATGCAATTTCCAGAAACCCTAAAGTTAGATATTATTGTTTCCAACATGAACAGTCGGCCGCTATGGCTGCCGAAGGATATTACCGATCTTCGGGTAAAACGGCTGGAGTAGTTGTAACAAGTGGTCCAGGTGTTCAGAATATTCTCAATGGTGTATGTGGATGCTGGTATGATTCCGTTCCAGCCTTCTTCATCAGTGGACAAGTAAATACAAAAGAAGACCTATCGAACTTCAAGTCTGAACCTAGACAAACCGGATTCCAAGAAATGCCTGTCGCCAAACTATTTGAAGACGTTACGAAGAAGTCTCTGCACGTTCCAGACCTTGACCAACTTGAAGGTGTTCTTAAGACGTTACTCACAGAACTTAAGACTCCTCGTTACGGCCCCGTTCTCATGGACCTACCCGTGAACCTTCAGATGTCTTCGATTGAAGATGTAAACGTTAATCTAGTTACACATAGTCGCCGAGTCACTCCTAAGTATGACCTATCGGAACATATTTACAAGAGTAAACGACCGGTGATTATCTTTGGTCATGGTGTAAAGCTTGCCGGTGCAGAAAATGAAGCTATGGAGTTTGCCGAAAAGACTGAGATACCCTTCCTCGTTTCGTGGGGTGCATTTGATATTTGTGCAACTGACCACCCACTCCGCGTAGGATCTCCAGGTGTTTATGGTGACCGAGTCTCAAATTACGTCATCCAAAATGCAGATCTGATTATATCTGTGGGTAGTCGCCTAGATAGTCGCCAAATTGGTGGAAGTGGACACATGTTTTCACCCAACTCTAAAAAGATTATGGTAGACATCGACCCGGAAGAAATTAATAAAATGCCAGAAAAAGGGGTTAAAATTGACATCGGTATAGTGAGCGATGCTAAGAACTTTTTTGATAGTGTTATCGTTGGTGGTTATCGTGATGATATTACCGACGAAGTTCGTATCACGTTGTGGAAAGGTAAGATTAACCAGTGGAAACGGAAATACGGTGAAGAGAAGACACGTGAAGGTGATTCAGTCGTCTATGATTATCTAGATGAATTTTTTAACGATCTACCCGATGACTGTATCGTCATTCCCGATCAAGGTGGAAACCTAGTATGGACGATGCAATCTGCCAAGCTCAAGGAAGGGCAAAAGCTTTTCACAAATTTTGGAAACTCTTCTATGGGCTTCGCCCTCCCGTGTGCTATAGGTGCTGCAATTGGGTCTGGTAAAAAAGTCTACTGTATAGATGGAGATGGTGGTTTCCAGATGAACATTCAAGAACTCTTAACTGTCAAGAAGTACGACCTTCCTATTGAAATTATCATCCTAAATAATAGTGGGTATGGGATCATAAAACAATTTCAAGACAGCTACTTTGATTCTAAATATGTCGCTACATCTAAGGATGAAGTATTCGGAGACGCGGTTGATTTTGTAAAAATCGCGGAAGCCTATGGTGTGAAAACTCTGCAAGATATTCCCATACCAGAGACGCAAAAAATTTATCCAAAGCTAGAGTTTGGAAATTCATTGGAGAATATGACTCCTTACATAGATTTCGAAAAAGACATGATTGTATCAGTGCCACCTAAAAAGAAGCTGGGGTGGAACTAGTATACGGTTCGCCTAAAGATGAAGTGTCGAGTACTTCCCATGTCGCACCAAAAAAATCTGCCCACTCGGACAAGAGCATCGGTTTTTCGTTCGTCACCAAGTCACAATATTTAACGAGTTTCTTTTTGCTCGTTACATATTCTTGAACAACCTCTCGAACTTTCGAAATGCTCACAAAATCAAAATACCGATCCTTTTCTATGACGACGTGTCCCTCTCTTTTACACACTGCACTGAACCTGGTCGGTAATTCACCGGGTCCGTAACACCCCCATATACGCAACGAGTACACGTTTGGCATCGTCTCTATGCGCTTATCTATCAGCCATTTAGAAAGTCCATATGGATCGGTGGGAGGATCACCCCGAAGGGCTGCACCACTCGAAAAATAAATGAGTTTACCTTTGAAGACTCTCACGACATTTTCAAACATGAGAATATTTTTCCATAGAACATCTCCCTCATCCTTCTTCAATCGACTTCCACCCACGACTCCACAGTGTATCACGACATCAAAAGTATTTTGAGTGAAGTATCGTTCTACCGCATCTTGATTCTCCAAATCCAAATCATTGTGAGTGACACCGACCCAACTCGTACCACGTACCAAATTTTTTCCAATAAATCCACCAGCTCCTAGTACGCACACTTTCATTTAGTTTAAAGAAAAGAAATATCTTTAACCTATATGACGAAGAAGATTTGGTATGCACCGAACAAATTCGAGTCGTACGATGAAGAAGAGATCCAGGCCGTCGAAGACTGTCTTCGCGACGGTTGGCTCGCCGGTTTCGGCAAACGTACCGTAGAGTTTGAGGAACGAGTGTCCGAGCTATTTGGTAAGGAGTACGGACTTTTCGTAAACTCTGGGAGTAGTGCCATTCTTCTCGGACTACTCGCACTCGATTTACCCAAGGGTTCTGAGATTGTGACACCCGCGTGTGGATTTGCAACGACCGTCGCACCCATCATTCAATTGGGTATGAAACCCGTATTTTGTGACGTTGAACTCGATACGTACGTACCCAGTGTAGACCAACTCAAGGAGGTTGTCACCCCAGAGACGAAGTGTCTCCTTCTCCCCAACCTCATAGGAAACGTCCCAGATTGGGAGGCGATTCGTGAAGCCTTTCCAGACGTCACACTCTTCGAGGATTCGGCTGATACGATCACTCGTACAGACTGTACGGACATCAGTACCACAAGTTTTTACGCGAGCCACGTCATCACCGCGGGTGGTATCGGTGGTATGGTCATGTTCAACGACGAAGAGCATCTCAAGAGAGCTCTCATGTACCGAGACTGGGGTCGCATAGGAGACAACATCGAAGAGCCGAGCGAACGATTTAACCACTCGGTCGATGGTATTCCCTACGATTGGAAGTTTCTTTACGGGGTGGCGGGGTACCACCTTAAGGCGTGTGAAATGAACGCGGCGTTCGGTCTCGTCCAACTCGATAAACTCGAGGGTTTCCTAAAGAAGCGTCGTCAAAATGTTGAACGGTACCTCGATAATCTTAAGGAGTGTCCGTATTACACCGTACCCGATGACTCCAAGACGCCCAACTGGCTCGCGATCCCTTTCCAGTGTCCACACAGACTCGAACTCGTGAAGTTTATGGAGCGTAACAACGTACAGACTCGTGTCACTTTCGCCGGAAACATCACGAGGCACCCGGCCTTCAGGGAATATCTTCAAGATTTCAAAAATGCGGACACCATCATGAAGGATGGGTTTCTTTTGGGTGCACACCACGGCATGACTATCGACGATGTGGACCGTGTGTGTAATTTACTTAAAACATTTGCGGAACGTAAATTAAACGGAGGATGTACAGTAATGTAATGGTCACCGGTGGATGCGGCTTCATCGCATCCAATTTCCTTAACCACATGAAAGAACGGTATCCCAATTTGAATTTTGTAAATGTTGATAAACTCGATTACTGTTCGAACATAGAAAATGTAAAGAGTGGTGTCGCCACATTTGTCAAAGGAAACGTTGGTAACCAGCAACTCATGGAGCATTTGATTCAGTTGTATCGTTTCGATGCCATTTTTCATTTCGCGGCCCAGAGTCATGTAGACAACTCGTTCGGTGACGCTCTCTCATTCACCATGGACAACACACACGCCACTCACGTTCTCGTAGAAGCGTGTCGCAAACATATACCAGACGTAGAATTCATACATTTCAGTACGGATGAAGTCTACGGTGAATCCAAGACGGACGTACCATTCACGGAAGAGGAAGGTGTGCTTCGACCAACGAATCCCTACTCGGCTTCCAAGGCGGCCGCGGAAATGATCGTTCGATCGTACATAGAATCGTTTGGTATGAATATCAAGGTGATACGGTGTAATAACGTGTACGGTCCAAACCAATACCCCGAAAAGCTCATACCAAAATTCAAACGCCTTTTACGTGAAGGTAAAAAGTGTACGATACACGGTTCGAAATCCGCCACGGTGAAGAGGGCTTTCATGCACGTCGAAGATGTTGTGGATGCGGTCGAAATCGTGTGGAAAAAAGGTACCCCAGGTGAAGTCTACAACATCGCGTCCGACGACGAACTCACCGTCATGGAAGTGACCCAGCTCATCATAGAGACACTGAAGGATACGAAAAAGTATGATGAATGGATAACCTACGTCGAAGATCGCCCATTTAACGACCAGAGATATTTCATCTGTGCTAAAAAATTAAAAGAGTTAGGGTGGTCTCAAAAAAAGACCAGGAAAGACCTCATAAATTTTCTTCATGTATAATAAATGTCTAAGATGGCAGCTTTAAGCGCTATGGCTGGTAGGGCCCAAGGGGCTATGGGAGCCGCGGGTCAGGCTGTGTCCGGTGCACTTGGTAACGCCGGCACGGCTGTTACTCAGACTGGTACCTATCAGGGTGCCGCCGCGAACGCCGCCAAGTCGGTCGGTCTCGAGATCAACTACGGTCAGATTGGTATAATCATGTTCTTTGGTTTCTTCTACCTTGTCATCGCCGCCCTCGGTATTGACATGTTCAACAAGTGCACCGAGCAACACGGTAACAAGACGCAAGAGAATCTCAAGAACTTCTTATCGTACACGCTCACCATGGCGCTCACCGTTCCATGCACCCTTTTACTTCTCAAAGTTGCCGGTAGTAAGCTCAGTGGTATCATGGTCCTTCTCTTCGGTATCATGGGTGTCGTCGGTAGTTCCGCCGCGCTCAACTGGTCGAGGACCTGTGAGGGTGCGAAGAAGGATGACTCCAAGAAGGCGTACAGTGCCGTAAGCCTCGTCATCTTCCTCCTCGCCTTTTTGGTTGGATTATTTATGTTACGGCCTAATAAGGCCTAAATGAGAGCGATAGCTGAAAATACATACATTCTCATGATGTTCTTGGCCTACCTGTTACGTAGGGCAGGAACATTTTCAATGGACGAAAAAGTAAAAATGATTGAATTTTTGAGTTATATGGCTACACACCCAGACACTAGAATAGCGGGACATGAGGGTGCAGGGACTCTGTTAGGAGAAGTGACGCGATCCCTACCATCGCGAGTCGACCGTTTATCAGCTCCGTCTCGGGTTGCCAAAACCCCTGAATGTAGCCTTCGTCTTTAGGATTCACCGCTGTTCCGAGGAACGCCAAACTGGCAACAGCGACAGAAAGACCGACGTTATCGTGGAACTGGGTACTGATAGAGTTACCAGTCATGATTTCGTCAATCACGGCAGATGTAAACCCGACCATGGCAGCGCGTCCATTTACGCGCTCAGCGACGGAAAGGTAATCGTTGGGGCGCTCGACCGGCTTGAGAGGTGGCGCTTTTACAGAAGATACGCTCTTTTTGGTAAAGATCTTCTTAGGAGTGGGCGTTGGCTGGACAGATGCACGAATGAGAAGGCTCATTTCTGGATAAGATACGATCTTATCCTTTAAACCAAATCAGTTTATTTTTGTACACGCGGCTCATCACGTAAAGTTGTACGGCTAAAGCGACAGATGTATTTACGGTCAATAAGTTAACACCGTACCTCCTGGTTTGATACATGAGCCACAGCGCGGTAGTCACGATACCGACGAATAACATGTGTTTCGACTCTTCACCCACTTCATCCGACCTGTTGAAGTTGTCATAAATCTGAACAAAACCTAGACCCAGAGCGATACTCGCGATGATATCATCAAATTTCATTCTCAGTTATAGTATATGGATATTATTTTACAAAAGTTTTCTGGAAAGATTGATACCCAGAGTCTCGTGCAGACTGTCGAGGACATTAAGATCGAGTATCTCGACGATGGTTTCACCAAGGAGGATATCCCTCCCATCCTTGGTCGCCTCATGCTAGAGACCGCCAAGTTCAAGAAGCTTCCCGGTCCCCAGAAGAAGAAGCTCGTCATCGGTGTACTCAACCACCTCATCGAGCAAATAGAGGAGGGCGAGAAGGACAGTGAGTTTGAGATTGTTCTCAAGGCTATGGTTCCACCCATGGTTGACTCGTTCGCCGCGATGATTAAAGCGAAAAAGCAACTCGCAAAGTGCTTTTCTTGCCTCGCTTAAAAAATTGACACGTATACATTTTAGTATGAGATTCCCCTCACTCGAGGTTATGATACAATACGGAATCTATACAGTAAAAGAGTTGGAAAAGTTTGCAAACGGTCTCGTCCCGAAAAAGAAGATTAACGTCCTAAGTGAGTGCGAAACGTGTAGTTTTGTATACGACGGTGCTACTTGTTTGAATTGCCAAGTATGAAATACTGTACCGTCATAAGTTGTATGTCCAAAGGACCTACGATAGAGAGTAATAATCACATGTGCTCCGAAAGACAATTGATACGACGATTATACAGAGAATGTTTACGAAAAGGATACAAGGCGCACCAGTTTTCAGAGTGGATGCACAGGAAATACGGACACTTGATAGTGTATAGGAAAACAGTGTACGGGGACGGTATATCGTTACCTTGTGTCTTGTGTAGAAAGACGATAGAGAGATACGATATATGTTGGGTCGCACACGACGGAGAACGGTGGGTGCACAGTAAGAAAACCGAAAACTTACCACCGTCAATACCAACAGCTAAACAAAAAAGAGTCTTAGGTTTTGGGTGTTATGATAAGACCCAAAGCTGACTCTAGATTGTTATGGCTTCGTTTTAGTGGTTTGTTTCGTTTTAGTTTTAGTGCGTTGTTGTTAGATGAAGCATTCTTTATTTCATCCATACGTTTTGTGTTTGAAATAATGGGTATCATGTTTTCGACGACTGGTGTAGCGTCTATAGGTTTAGGTTCTTTTTTATCGACCGTTTGGTTATTTCTAAATTCGTCTATCGTCAAGTCGCCCCCGAACACTTTGAGTTTATATCTATTTGGCGCCGGGGTCACACTTCCACTTTCTCCGTACATTCGTCTACGCATCATGATCATATACGAAGATATCATGCTACCTTTTGTCATCCCATGTCTATCGAGGGCATATGTTTTCATGCAACTCCACGAACAAAAGTTACCTGCTACCTCGAAACGCTTTCGTCTATCATCATACTTATAAGGCATCTGTAGAGGTTCGGTGTTAAATTCGTGACAACACCACCAACACCACATATCTTAAAGAATTATTTTCTCTTTAACTACCTATCTTCTACGCATACGTGACATCGCGAGCATCATGATGAGACAGCAACAACACAATACAATTGAACCTACACCACCATACGTGAGATATTTGACATCATCATCTTCCCAGTCAAATTCTTTTGGAAATCTTTTAATGGGTAATTTATTTAAAGGATATGTATCGAAAGGTGGTTCCCTTCCATCATCTAACCACCAGTCATCGTCATCAACCTCATCCCACCAATCCGGTAATTCACGTTCGGTCATACCCGCATTACATTCTAAAACGATTTGACTATTCGATTGGGTTTTTATGTCAATATCTTTACCACAAAAATTATAAGATGGTTGACAGTTGTTCATCGTACCTTCTGGAACGTAAGCTAAATTTGGTCTATTACATACTCGAGGTCTACAATGAAGATTATTTTTCAAAATTTCGTACCCATCTTTAAAGAATTCTTTGTTGTCCTCGATATTTTTTACGACGTTACAACCAGCTGCTTTCGAATCGGACGGACAAACCTGTGCGTTATTGAGTACGTTATAACACGAACACCAACTATCTTGTGGGTACGCTTTACAATATTCGGTGGCGGTGTCGTCGTACTTATCTTTTAAACCAGCTTTATTACAAATACCTTTTTGTGTACCCATCCGGACAGTTGGGTCCGAACTATCTTCTTTTAACATACACCACTCCGCCGTTTTAACGCCACTAGTATCTAAAGACTGACAAGTGTTTGTACCCTCACCAATACCCACCAATAAGTTATCTACGTCACTACAAAAATCTCTAACAATCTTATCGTAATTAAAATGGTTCTTACAATTATTCGAAACTATTTGACCTAGGGCTGCAGACATATATTCCGGATTTGACTTCAATTGCTGCAAATAGTCATCACCGTAATCCTCTTTGGCCTGTTGCTCTATAGCCTCGCACGTACCCATTGAATTAACACAAGAATAAAAATTTATCTTCGTACGGATCTTCGTCCACCACCCTTACTAGCTAACACGATTATCAACAATAAACAAAGACACATCATCATGAAACTACCCACACCACCGAAAGCTGTGAGCTGCTTTTTTCGATTTGTTTTTAAATCTTCAAGACTTTTTGGAATGTATGCATCAACCCCTTCTTCTTCCTCGTCTCCACCTCCACCTCCACCTCCACCTCCACCTCCACCTCCACCTGTGTCCCCAGTTCCCGCGGATGGCGCTTGTTCTGTCTTAGCTTCACATCTCATACTCTGGTCAATTTCAACTAAAGCACCACTCGCAACATCACCATACAGGTTCAGGTCCTGTTGGCACACGGCAATTGTTTGACTACAAACATCAGCTCCTTGCATGGGTTGATACTGACCAGACTGGGTGCATACATCCGGTGCAAAGCATTTCGGGGAAAAATTCCTCGTGTCAAACTCCGTTTGTGCGTTACCGGGGAACTTGTTATATTCTGCGACAAGTGTATCACATCCCGGGTGAGTGGGGTTGTTTATACAGTGTCTCACTCCCTTCGATATATTTATACACGCACATACAGAATCAGTGGGATTACTGTCACACCACTGAATTCCCCTCGCCTTTTTTGTTACGGCATCAGTTAGTACGTCATAACAAGTTCTACCATCATTATGGACTTGCTTATTGATGTTATTTACATGTTCACAAAACCCTGTGTTGTTCCCCGCTTCTGTCGTAATACCGTACACGAGTTGTTCCCATTGACTTTTAAATCCACCATTTGTTTCAACGGCACCCGAACCGCTACTGTCGTAAACACTGGATGTCCTAGACATCTCTTTAAGCTTAGATGAATTCACAGAATTAAAGGTACATTTTATAGCCATGTTCGCGTTATTAAAATTTGTACTTCTGCCGGTAAAATTTGTTTGATTTCCGTTACCATCCTTCCCTCCACCTATCCAAGATTCGCCCGAAGAGCCAGCTAAACGACATGGATTAGATCCCGTCCCGTCAGATTTGTGACTTACCCATTCCGTATCAGGAAGTAGACACCAATGACGACGCCTACCGCGGCGTCCCTTTCTGTGTCTGGATATTGAACCTGCTAAGTGACTACAGTGACCATGGTCTGAAGTTCTATTTTCAGTATCGTCCCACCAGACCTGATTAAATGTGGCGGACATCTTAAAAGTATGAAATATTTTTTTCCTGAAACATCATAAGGTATGTACGTCTTATTTTTATTGATAGTGTGTGTACTGTTATATATTTACACGCGTCCTGGTAGAAAGTATATCGATAAAGAAGGGTATGTTCAAAAGAAAGTCTTGTCACGGAAAGAATGTCGTAATCTCATAGACATCGCAGAGACGTGTGAATTTGAAATAAAAGCAGACGGCGTTGATGACCAACCAGAATATCAAATTGATATTCTGGATGACACTGTAAAACACAAACAACTTTGGGACATATGTAAGAAAATTTACGATACTAAAATGCCTCAAATCAATAAGAAGTTAAATTATGTATTCCTAAAGAGATATACACCCAACGAACGTACACATATTCCACTCCACTACGATGATAATCACACGACGATGAGTTTCATGTTATCTGATACAAAAGAATTTACAGGTGGGCAACTTTATGTATTTCCGTTGGAAGAAACCAAAAAATTGGACGCCCTTGATAAAAGGATGCCGATGACAATTGAGAAACGAAACATTCTCATCGACAACTACACAAATTTACCGATACTTGATTACGAACAAGGTGATATGGTAAAATACCCCGGTGGTACACGGATGCATGGAACGTTGCCTGTTACGTCCGGTAAGAGATACGTGTTAACATATTTCTTCAATTAAGGTTTAATAAACTTCATCACAGCATCCACTTCTGCCTGGGTTAATTTCTTTTCGGATTCGACTCTTACACCCTCATTGTATTCGATACGCCCTTTGTACCGCATGATCATCCAGATAACCACCGCTGTGATGGCGATGATAAGTATAGCCTGGTTGAGTTCCATCTTTTTAAGATTCAGCTTCATTTGAAATATAAAGATATTTTTTTTCTCAGGTCATTATAAAACCATGGGAGGAGGTGGTAGTCAGACCATCAACCAAACATTCAACATGGACGTCGTGAACAAAAGTATCATGACTACAATCACCAATAACCAGCAATCTCTATCCGCCGCAATGAATAATATTCAGAAAGTGACTGTTCGAATTGGCAATATGGGGCCAGATTGTGAGGCTAAAATAGGTCAAAAAATTGATGCGTCATCCCAATCCAGTGCGGAAATGTCACCACAAACAGTAAATGAAGCTAAAACTGTAGTAGCAAATGAGTTGGCTGCATCCGCCGCCGCCGCGATGGAAAAGGTTACAGAGGCGGGTAATATGCAGTTCGGTGACGAACAAAACATGAATCAAGAAGTTAATATGGCGATCGAAAACGTTGTCGAAAACACATTCGAAACGAATAACTTGAACGAAGTTATTTCCGAAATGATCAATTTACAAGAAGGTGACTTGGAAGTGAAGAATTGTAACGGTAAATTAGATTTTTCACAAGATATTGTGGCCACGTTGATGGCTGAAGCTATTACGACATCTCTCACGACGAACATTTCTAATAACGAAACTCTCAACAAACTTCACGCCGCCGCTTCCGGTGAGCAAAAAACTGAGAACAAGGGTATTGCGGATATTATTGGTGCCCTTGGTGATGCTATCGCCGGTCCTATGAAGTACGCTATCATAGCCTCGGTCGTGTGCCTCTGTGTTCTCGTGATCGGTGTAGTCGCGATGTTCATGTCCCCCGCCGGTCAGAACATGGGTAGGGGTGCCATGGCTAAGTTTTAGAATCCATTTGTTATAATCCCGTCAACACCATACTTATACATATATTCCAACTCTTTGTCCTCCTTATGTGTATACGTATAAACCTGTATGTCTTTCATTTTACAGTACGAGATGAAATCATGGTCTAAACATGTCCAGTGAAGAACAACTGCTTTTAGACCTCGAGTTATCGAATCGTATTCATCCTGATTAAATGTCGTCTCGAATGTCGAACCTTTTTGAAACATTTCCGGAAGACTATAAATCAGTTTTCGATTGAAACTACAAAATATAACATTACGTGTCGAACGTTTTTCATAAAACTTTTCGAGTGCCTGTGTGATTTGAAAGTTATTACCTTTTATGTCGAGAAGAAGAAGCGTATCTTTTATTTCTGGAATTTGATCGTAGACGTCCTCGAGTGAACACACACCCAACTGTCTCAGTTCGTCTATGTTCATATCACGAATGAAATGGTTTCCGACGTATACATCGTGAAACAGTACAATCTCACCCGAACCGCAGAGTTGTATGTCTATCTCCACTCCGTCGTACTCCCTGTGCACAGCTTCCCGTATAGCTTCGATACTATTATCGATGTGAGTGAGGGAGTATCCTCTATGTGCGATACACTTCATTAACTTAAAGAGGTACCAGTCCTTTAACTTAATGATTCTCAGCATCGATGTGGGTATAAGGAATTTGGCGATGTGTCTCTTGGATGAGAAGAGTGGAAACCTCGTGCGAGAGTGGGATGTCGATGGAATTCCACCGCAACACAAGGACGGTGTGTACGTCGCCATGCGTGACCACCTCGACGCGCGACCATGGGTACTCACGGCAGATACGATTCTCATCGAGAAGCAACCCGAACGTAACAAGAAAATGGTGAGCGTCATGCACTTTCTTTATGCGTACTTTATCATTAAGTCGCCCAAAGCTGAAACCATCCTCTACGATGCACGTCACAAAATTCCAGATGTCGCCGGTCCAGGTAAAGCACAGTACAATAAGAGGAAGAAGGTCTCCATCGAGAGGTGTGAAGCCTTTATCAGGAATGGACCTACAAATGCACACTGGTTACCTGTTTTCGAAAAATCTAAAAAGAAGGATGACCTCGCCGACACGGTGATGCAAGCTCTCTCGTTCGTCAACAGGGTTGAAGTGGTACCCGCATCTAAGAAGAAAAAAACGACAAAGTTGGTCGCTCGACGACCCAATGAAAATCAAAAAGCGACAAAATATTCAAAATCAAATTTGGCATGGATTTATCTGAACAAACCAGAATGTGAAGTTTTGGAAAATAATAAAAGATTCATGAAAGATCTCAAAAGATACTATCGGGATCTCAACGAGTTGATTAAAGAAATAAACGGATAGTTGTGTATAATGGAAAAAGTTTTGGATCATGGGTTCGTTGAACTCGTAGAACACATGCCCCAGGAAAATCTAGATAAGGCTATCGTGGATGGTGCGCGTGTCAGTTACCAAACGGGTACAAAGACGACGCGTGGCGACCGCGGTCTTATCCGGTACCTTCTTCGCCACGCACACACCAGCCCTTTCGAGTTGGTGACGTTCAAGTTTCGTATCAAGGCACCCATTTATATCGCGCGTCAGTGGCTTCGACACAGGACTGCATCCGTGAATGAAATGTCCGCTCGATACTCCATCGTCGATGAAGAGTATTACGTCCCAGAGTTTTACAGGGGTCAATCTGAAGTCAATCATCAGGGGTCGGAGGGTGTCATCGAACTCGGTGACGAGATGCTCGATGTCATCTCCGCTCAACAACAGAATGCATTCAAGTTGTACCAGAACTTACTCGAGAAGGGTGTGTGTAGGGAACAGGCACGGGGTGTTCTCCCCCAATCGACCTATACATCCTTCGTGTGGAAGATGGATCTCCATAATCTCATGCACTTTTTGCGACTGAGAATGGATCATCACGCCCAAAAGGAGATTCGAGACTACGCGAATGCCATCTTCAAACTCGTACAACCCCTCGTACCCATGACCATGGAGGCATTCATGGACTTTCGAGTAAATGCCATGCAACTCACCGGACCTGAAATTGAAGCGATCGCGAATGGGACGCCGATCGATTCACCAGGGGAACGGAGAGAGTTCGAGGAGAAAGTAAAAAGGTTAAAAATTAAATGTCCTTAGATTACAACAAACATGTTCGCTATTACGGCTAATACGACATACGCTATTACAGACAAGTTCAAGAAGGTGGGCAAGAAGGTACAAAAGCAAAGGAAGGGTGAAGTCGAGAAAATCAAGGATCGCCTCAAGGACATCGCCCGTGACGAGGAAAAGCGTGCGAAGGACATTTTCAAGCAGCATCAGGATATATTCAAGAAGAAGAAGCCTACCAAGTCCGCCAAGTCTACCTCTATCGACCTTTTCGAAAAGTAAACCATAACGTACACAAAACAAAAATCATAGCCAACGGGGTATCACCCAGTTGTTGAGCCAATAGAGCGCATACCACGCTGTATTGTACAACCTGTATGTCCTGTCTTGTCTTGCTTATCGATCGTTTCATCGCTGCTCTGGACTTTTCCAAGCCCACAACAGACGCATTTATTTTACCGATCGTGGAGGGTATGGTGGTTGTCGTCATCAGTATCTCACCGATGTCGATAGATTCGAGAAATTGCTGTTGAAGCATGGGTTCCAAATACGTGAAGTAGTCAAAATCAGGATCCAACTGAAGACATATTCCCTCGATGAGAGAAAAAGATTTTGCCAAGTACACGAAACTGGTGGGAACGACGAATGGCTTCTCCATCGCGAGTTCCGTCGCCAAGTCGTCATTCAGGATGGCACCACCGTCGAGGGTCTCCAGGTATCCCAAGATGTTTTCGAAGAACAATTCGATATCCGCAACGTCTGATGAAGTTGGTACGATAACACCTAACCCTATCAAGATGTTGACTATACCTTTCGTGTCTCGATTAATGATACAAATAAAAAGATCCTTGAAACCTTTTTGAAGTTCTTCACTGAGTTTGATGAGTAGGCCGAAATCATAAAATACAAGTTTTCCATTTTTGGAAACACCCAAGTTACCGGGGTGAGGATCTGCGTGAAACAGACCTACATCCATAGTCTGAATTACATACGAATTAACGAGAGCTTCACACACCTTTTTCTTGTTAATTTTTCGATTCTTAATTTCGGTGATCTTCTCTGTTGGTACATATTCCATGACGATCATTTCATCGGTACAGTATTTCTTATACACACGGGGGATCTTGATCCAATCGACGTCTCTGAGAGCCTTTCGAAACATTATGGCATTTTCAACCTCTTGTTTATAATCAGCCTCACCTAAAAGATACTCGATGGAATCGTTGAGTACAAAATCCGAACTGTTTCCGGTATCGATACCTATACTCTGAAAAAACTTTAAGATTTTTCGAACCGTGTTGGTATCCGATTTCATGGTGTCATAGATCCCCGGTCGCTTTAATTTTACAACAACGTGCTTCCCATTTTTTAATACAGCCTTGTGAACCTGACCTATACTCGCCGACTTGAAAGGAGTCTCTTCAAAACTTTTAAAGATGTCCATGTCCAGTTTGTCCTTCACGAGATTGTAATCGAAAGCTGGAACATTGTCTTGAAGAGATTCGAGTTCTCGTGTAAACTCGGGAGGGTACAGGTCTCCTCGTGTCGATGCTATTTGTCCTAATTTTACAAAAGTGGGTCCGAGCTCCAACAGCTCACCCTTCGTCCACTTTCCAAGTTCGGCCTTGTCTTCCACAAATCGTTCCTTCCATAAAAATTTGGCTGCAAATTTCCATGTTTTTACTCTTTGATTTCCCGCCAACTTGACAGGTGGCACCCCCACTGAATGTTGGCTGAGTACAGACAACATATCTTACAATAGCAGTATACTTTTTTCTATAAGCCCTTAGATATTTTGTTAGTTAACAATAGAATGAAGATTCATATTGTCGGAGCGGGACCAACTGGTATGTCACTCGCATGGGAATTACTTAGGTCGGGTGAACACGAAATTGTCATCTACGATAAAAAAGTATCAGCGGGAGGCTCATGGTGGGAACCGAGCACCGAGTACAGAGACCTTCACGCCCACAGGATTGTCTTTGACAAGGCGTTCATAAACACCATGTCTCTGTTCGAGGAGATGGGAATCGATTGGAACGATTTCTTTAAACCCAAAGACAATGGTCAACATATCAATTACGTTCTTCGTTCTTTACGACTCAGAGACTATGGAACACTCGTTTCCTTTTTCGTTCGGGTTCTCGCTCAGCCCGAAAAGTACAAGAGCATTTCTGTCAAAGACGCTCTCGGTACTCTCACCGAAGAAGGTCAAAAGTGTATCGAACACCTTCCTCTCATCATGGATGGTGTTACGTGGGAAGTGATGTCCGCCTACGAATTTGTAAAAAATCTGGATCACGTGGGTTTATCCACACCTCACACACAACTCGCATCCGGTAAGTTCATGTGCGATGCCATGGAGCAAGCCCTCCTCGATGCCGGTGCCAACTTTGTGTTCGGCGTGGAACTGAAAGATGTACAATACAGTGAAGATGCGTACGTCGCGACCTTCATGGATGAGAAAATCATAGACGATGGAATGTTGTTCCTGTGTTTGGATAATAGTCCTGCCATCAAATTTTTAGGAAACAATTGGGGTCCCGACGCTGAGAAAAAGGTTCGAGAAAGTACGTACGGTGCGATTAATATTCTCCTCGATTATGATGAACCCGTACACATCAAGACGGATCTCGAGATAGCGGCCAATACGAGATGGAAAATACAACCTAAAGTTCTTTCGGATGGAAAAACAGTTTCGTGTGTCATTTGTCATCTCACCGAAGAAATCACTGGGTCCGATCCAGACACGGTAAAACGTGAAGTCATCGAACAGTTGGGTTTACACGATCCTGTGAGTGCGCGTATCGCGTGGGGTGCGGATTGGGAAGATGGAAAGTGGACCTTTTCTCAATCCTCGGGTGTGCTCAGTCTTCACGGTCAACTTCCTTTCTTCGGTAGGTGTTCGAAGGTTGCCATGTGTGGTATGATGTCTCCGAGGTACACTCCATACTCTAGTATAGAGGCGGCTATCGAGGTATCCAGGCGCTTGAGTCACGAATGTTTTGGTACGCGTCAGCCTCTCAAGCCTCTCCTCCTCTCTCAGGTTCTCGTATTCATCGTAGTGTTACTTATAGTTTTAGTTCTTTTGTACCGTAACAGAAAACAATGAAGTGTGTGGTTAAAGTGCACACACCGATGTACGAATTTAATGATAAAAAGTATATCCGTTTGGTGGTTCCTTCGAAACTCGCGACGATCATCTCTGACATGCACGCCGCGAGAACGCACCTTCTCGTGAACCAAAACGTGGATGATCCTTTGGATGGTCGTGTACTCACAGTCAAAGTTCCGTTCCGATATAGGAGAGTGATGTGTGAGGTCAAAGGAAAACCTGTACAGTCTCTTATACGGGATGATGAAGTGGAAGTCGAAATGAACTTCAAAGGTGTTTGGAATGTGGGAAATCACTCGGGCTTCTCTTGGATACTCTCGAGCTCTTCAACCTCTTGAGTGGGGTCGTTGGGAAGTTCGATGGTGTTTACACCACCCTTCTTGAGATTGACGAACGTCTGCAGAACACCCTGCAAACGGTAAATTTCCTGAGTCAGGTTTTCAATGTTCGCACGAACTTGCTTAATGTTTTCATCGACGTCGAGAGTGGGCATCTTCTACTCATTTAAAGTTTACAGTCTTTAAATGAGTATGCTTACACGGACCGGATACCTCGTGGATGCGGGACCAATACAAGAAATTAAAAAAGAACTTACCGTAAGACCCATAGTCAATGGCGATTTCGGATTTCCTCCACCGCCTTTTAAAGTTTATAAACCAACTAAGACAGGAGTGTGCGTTCCAAGATTCTACGGAACTTCTAAACTTGGAGAACCTTCCCAGGACCGACGTCCCGAACCCGTTAAGACCAGAAACGCATTCACAGGAAAGCTCCGAGATGCCACCCACCAAAACGAAGCCTTTGATGCTGCTATCAAGGCGGGTCATGGAGTTCTTTCGTTGCCATGCGGGTATGGCAAGACCACCGTATCCCTGGCGATAGCTTCAAAGTTGGGGTATCGGACCATGATCATCGTGCATAAACAGTTCTTAGCCGACCAATGGAAAGAGCGTATTCAACAATTTTGTCCGGGTGCCACGATCGGTATGGTTCAGCAGAACAAAAAAGAGGTGGAGTGTGATTTTGTCATCGCCATGCTTCAGTCTCTCTCACTGAAAGAGTATTCCTTCTCGGATTTTGAAAGTATTGGAACAGTCATCGTCGATGAAGCACACCACATCTGTGCCAAGGTTTTCAGTCAATCTCTATTTAAACTTTGTCCCCGGCACATTTTCGGGCTTTCAGCGACACCAGAGAGAAAAGATGGACTCACAAAGGTGCTTCACTGGTTCATGGGGCCCACCTTTTTTGCTGTCGAGCGGAAAAATCAGGAACAGGTGGAAGTGTTTCCAGTCACGTTTGATTCTGCAAACTATAGAAATCCTCCACCGTCCATGCGAAACGGAAAGATTTCGATGCCAAACATGATCACAGATGTTGTCGAAGATCGGCAACGTAATAAGATGCTCGTGGAACTCGTGAAGAAGGCGTCGAGTGGTACCAGGCAGTTACTCGTGTTGAGTGATCGCAGACAACATTGTGAATTCCTTCACCAGTGTTTTCCCAAAACCTCGGGACTGTATATGGGTGGTATGAAAGAGGCCGAACTTCAAGCGTCGTCTAAAAAGAAAATCATCTTTGCGACGTTCTCGCAAGCGCATGAAGGTCTCGACATACCCACTCTCGACACGGTTATTTTGGCGAGTCCAAAATCGGATATCACCCAGAGTATCGGTCGTATCATGCGGGAAACAAAAGGTAAACAGAACAATCCACACATCTATGATGTACACGACCCATGGTCTATTTTCACGGCCATGTTTTACAAACGTATGAAAGTCTACAGAAACGGTGGATTCAAGATTCATGGTAAGGTGGTGGAGGAACAGAAGAGTGACTTCCCTCAGGGAAAGTGTCTGTTTTTATAATCTAAACAATTATTAAATGTCTGGTGCATTAATACAGTTGGTATCCAAGGGGATACAAGATGTGTACCTCACGAGTGACGAGGGACATTCTTTCTTTCGCATGAAATTCACGAGACACACGAACTTTTCCCAAGCCCCGAAGTTCATCAAGACTATCGACACGAACGATACGTCTATTACAATTCCGGTTTTAGGTGATGTCATCAACGGTTTGTGGTTCGAATCTACGAACACGAGTAACGCGAACATAGCCTCTAATTTGTTTCATAATTCAACCTTAGATTTGTACATCGGTGGTCAAAAAGTTGATTCTCAGCATTACGATTATTACGCGGAGATATGGCCCAATTATCTCGCTGATACGTACAACAAGTCTCAGGAACTCAATAACAAAGCGTCTACATCTAACCAGACATTCATGCCTCTTCACTTTTTCTTTTGCGACCATAAAGCGTTCCTACCTCTCATCGCCATGCAACACCATCAAGTTGAGATTAAAATCACATTCGACCAAACAGCCATAGCGAATTCGTCGGAAATTGAAAGAACCGCCGATTTTTATGGCAACTACGTGTACCTGGATAAAGAAGAACGAGAATCATTGTTGAACCGCACACTCGATTTTGTCGTCACACAGACACAGCGCATAGAGTTTCCTCTTGAGAGCGTCACGGATAACACTACCGAGTCTGGCGGATACAACAAACTCGATATTTCGGCGTTCAACCATCCCGTCAAGTCTCTCTTTTTTGGATACGGAACGTCGAATTCTAATTTCGCCGGTGACCGTTTTTCTTTTAAGAATGCTGACATCATGATTAACGGTGTTTCTTTCCTCGAAAATATGACCCCGACGTATTTTCACACAGTACAAAATTATTACAAGTCGAACTTTGGACAAACGGAATTTGATGTTGATAGTCACACGGGTGTGTACACTCGCTACTTCGTGTATCATTTCTGCTTAAACGCTTCCGATTACAACCCCTCTGGTTCTTGTAACTTTAGCCGTCTAGATGATGCGAAACTCATCATCAGGGGTGTGGAAAAGGGGGAGCTACGACCATCGAATCAGAGTATTTTCGTATACGCCGTTAATTACAATGTGCTACGACTGAAGGACGGATTAGCCGGAATTTTATTCGGCAACTAAAGTATAAATGGGTAAGCTTGTGAGAGCTGGTCAAATTTTTGTAACCAGTCTAGATGCAACACCCAGAGAGACCGATGTCTTGACGGGTCTTGCGAGTATCGACGCTGGTGAAATTACAGCGGACGAAATTGTTGTGGCGAATTTGAAGATTACGGGTGAACTGACATCTATTTCAGATACAACTCAGTTTGCGGGTACTACAAATGTAAATCGTCTCACGGCCACACAGGTTGGTATAGGCACGGATAACCCCATCAACGATCTTCAAATTGGCACGAATGATTTAATCGTAAACAGAACTGTTCAAAATCTTGTGACTGTACGTGGTAACGTTGTCAGTACGAATGTATTAGCGACAGATACATTCAAAACGACCAACGATTCGTTCGTCGTCGACGCCGACAACTCTAACGTGATCACGGTAACTGGGAACACTGTATCTACGAATGTCACGGTGAATAAACATCTTCACGTCGGAACGGATATTGTTCAAGACACGGGAGCTAACGTAGCCGTTTTTGAAAACGGTAACGTCGTCATTCGAGATGGTTTCTTGCAGGTGTTTGGTAATATCGATGTGAGTGGTAACTTATCGATAACAGAAATTCCATCGTATACGAGTGTTAACAATCTTGTCGTGTCTAATGCCGTCATCTTGATGGGTGATGGTAACAATGGGACCTACGACATGGCCGTGCTCATGAGGGATGGTGCCCCGGATACCTCCAATGTATTCTTGGGCTATACACACGTCGACGACACGTTTAAATTGTCGAGGACCTATGGTACTCCCGAAGACGCCACTTTCACCATGGACAGTGCAAACACCGTGAATCTTCACGTGTTTGGTGACATTTACACACAAAACAACGTGGGTATCGCAAACACCTCACCAGCATTTTCCCTTTCTGTGGGATCTAACGTGTACATAAATGATGTGGCATCATCTTCGGCCAATGTTCTTCATGCAAACGGATACGGCTTCTTCGAAGGTTTACGAATCGGTGACGACGGTCTCACAGTCGGTAGCCTCATCACACTCGACGCGGATGCGGCCATACCCATGGTCGTTTCATCCAAGATCGAGGCCGATGGTATTCAAACGACGGGTGTCAATTCATCAGGTATCGCGAATACGAATCCGGCACACACGTTATCTATCGGTGATAAGATATTCTTCAGTACCACAGATGCGAATGCTGTTACTGTCATCGGTAACACGGCGACGGGTCGTCTCATCACGGAGTCTATTCGTGTACAAGATTTCATCGAGGTAGAGGGTGA